>Ga0210121_1000037_pt1 | contig 35044 bp, 33 predicted proteins | sample Joice_ThreeSqB_D_FD_184873 | JGI IMG/M metagenome (GOLD analysis project Ga0210121, IMG submission 184873) | Wetland microbial communities from San Francisco Bay, California, USA, that impact long-term carbon sequestration - Joice_ThreeSqB_D1... | ecosystem: Environmental > Aquatic > Marine >... | reverse complement strand
GCGGCTGTCAGATTGGCTGTTTATTTTTTCCGATCCCTGCGGTTGCATGAGGCATCCCCTCTCCCGGTTTTGAATGCATCCATAAAATTCATAAAATTAGAGAGTCATTGACCTTTTTGCACATTCTGCTATACATTAAACTTTTTCGGTCTCCTTTGCCACTCAAAAATCGTTTATTCTTGCAACAAAAGGAAGTTGGAAATTGGCTGACTTAAAATTAATTGATCCTTATAACCGCCATTTAAATTATCTGCGCATCTCCATCACCGACCGATGCAACCTGAAGTGCATCTATTGCGTCCCCCGGGATCTGATTCCGCGGCTGTCACATGATGATATCTTAACCTATGAAGAAATTTTAAGAGTCGTGCGGGTGGGTGTAAAGCTGGGCATCTCAAAAATCCGGGTAACCGGCGGAGAGCCTCTGGTCAGAAAGGGCGTCTATGATTTTTTGAGTGAATTGAGCCGGATTGACGGACTGGTCGACCTGTCCCTGACCACCAACGGGGTGGCGTTGAAAGATAACCTGAAAAAAATAAAATCCGCCGGAATCAAAAGAATAAATATCAGTCTGGATACGCTCAAACGAGAAAAATTTGCACAAATTACCGGGATGAACCTTTTTGATCAGGTCTGGCAGGGTATCGAAGGGGCCCGGGAAATGGCGTTTCATCCTATCAAAATAAACGTTGTGGCCCTGAATGGCGTTAATGATGATGAATTAGTCGATATGGCCCGATTGTCGTTTGATCATCCGTTTCACATACGCTTCATTGAATACATGCCCATTGGCGAATCGCAAATGGGCAACGGCCCCCTTCTGCTGGCCCCTGAGATAAAAAAACGCATCAGTGTTCTGGGAAATCTCATCCCGGTTCGCAATACGACCAACGATGGTCCGGCCCAGCGCTATCGGTTTGAAGGGGCTTTAGGCGAAATTGGCTTTATACACGCATTGAGTCATCATTTCTGTGACAGGTGCAACCGCCTCAGGCTGACTGCCCGGGGTCAACTCAGACCGTGCCTTTTGTCCGACCACCATGTGGATATCAGAGGTCCTTTGCGAAGCGGATGCTCGGACGACCAGGTGGCGGAGATATTCTTTAAGGCTGTGAGCCATAAGCCGTCCGACCACAATCTTGCGGGACGAAACTCGACCCGTGTCTGCGGCCAAATGCATTCCATCGGCGGGTAGAAAAAAATCAAGTTTTTTTTAATAGAAATCCATTTTTTTGCAAGGAGGGCCCCATGGAAATTACAACCGTTGCCATCGAGAATCCGAACAGTATGAACATGATCCTGGGCCAGTCGCATTTCATTAAAACCGTCGAAGATATCTATGAGGCCATGGTGTCAACGGTACCGATGGCCAAATTCGGCTTGGCCTTCTGCGAGGCTTCGGATGTGTGCCTGGTAAGACACACCGGCACAGACGATGAAATGCTTGAATTGGCCAAGAAAAATGCCTACGCCCTTTCAGCCGGTCACTGTTTTATCATTTTTATGAAAGACATGTATCCGGTGAATGTTCTAAACGCGATCAAAAATGTTCCCGAGGTTTGTCGTATATTTTGTGCCACCGCCAACCCTGTGGAGGTCATCCTGGCGCAAACCGAACTGGGAAGGGGCATTCTCGGCGTCATTGACGGCTTTGCGTCCAAGGGCATCGAATCCGAAAATGAGATCAAGGCCCGTAAGGAATTGCTGCGGGCCATCGGGTACAAGCAGTGAGTGGGATGAGAACCGGGTGTTGGCCACCATCGCAGGCTCCCATGATACAATAATTGGGATTTAGCCGATTCGTCAATTTTGTTTTGACAAGTGCGATGCATTGCACTATGTTAACGGATCAAACAGGGGTTTGATAATCTTCCATCCAGTTTTTTATATATTTTTCTTTATCGATTTCAAATGCTTAGCTGCAATTCCACTGCACGGAAGGAACCAGTAATTGCCATGAACGATAATAGAAACAATACCCGCACCAATCACCAGGCCGATATTCAATTCGAAAACTATTTCTCAAGGAAACACTATAAAGCCAGAATGTTTAATTACAGTGTGGAGGGCATGTATTTTGAAACCGAATATGCCCCGCTGCCCGGCACCGAAATCTATATCGGCATTAAAAATTCACCCTATGACGCGGGAGCGGATGTTTACCGCGCCCAGATTAGATGGCGCAAGCAACTGGATTCGCCCGCTCCCGATCATCAATTCGGCGTCGGTGTAAAATATTGCACCGCCTTTCAAAAATAAGTTCCGTAATACGGAAGGCTGGTATAATCCCATCACCCTCTAAAGCTTTGCACGGCCGCTTTCATTCTTTCCAATGCTTTTTCCAGCAAACTCCGGGAACATCCGAAATTTAAGCGTACAAAGCCGGGGCCGTCAAATTCAATCCCATCCTGCAGGCCCACCCCGGCCTCTTCGAAAAACCTGGCCGGACTTTTTATTCCGCTGGAGCGCATATCAATCCAGGCCAGATAGGTAGCTTCCACCGGAGCTATTGAAAGCGGTGGCATCTGTCGGATGGTGCTGACAATTGTCTCGAGGTTGCCGCGAAGATAATCCAGCAGGGCTGCATGCCAGTCGCTGGATTCCGCAAAAGCCGCCAGCGCGGCCGCATAACCCAACACATTGGGTCTGGGAACTATTCCGGCCATGGCTTCAATAAACTGGTGACGAAGTTTTTTTTCGGAAATTACGGCAAAAGCACAGCCCAGGCCGGGAAGGTTAAATGTCTTGCTCGGTGCCATCAGGGTGATGGTGCGGGCGGCCACCTCCGGGTCCAGTGTGGCCGTCGGGACATGCACTTTATCTTGATCCAGGATCAATCCGCAATGAATTTCATCTGAGCATATCACGATGTCATGTTTGTTGCAGATAGCCGCCAGTCCAGCCAGTTCGTTACGTGTAAATACACGCCCAACCGGATTGTGCGGATTGCAGAGAATAAACATCCGGGTTTTGGCGGTGATCATTTGTTCGAGCCGGTCAAAATCAAATTGCCAGCGGTTATCTCTTTCCCTCAGCGGGACTCTGACAAGACTGCGGCGGCTGAATCCGGGGGCAGACAAAAATGGCGGATAAACCGGAACGGCGGTCATTACATCATCACCATCTTTTCCCACCGCACGGCAGGCCACATTTAAACCGCTTACCAGCCCGGGCAGCCACACCAGGTATTCGGGCTCCACAGACCAATTGTAGGTTTCACCGAGCATTGAAACCACCCGGTCGTTTAATTCTTCCGGGGTCAGGCTGTAGCCGAATACCCCGTAAGCCGTCCGTTGCTGAAGGGCCCGGATAACGGCCGGGGGCGACCGGAAATCCATGTCGGCTACCCACATGGGGATGATGTCTTTATCCTTATATTTCTCCCATTTCATGCTGGCCGTACCGCGCCGCTCCACTGGTGTGTCGAAATTATATGATTCTGAATTTATCATAGTTAGACCCGCTTAACGCTTTAGTTTAGAAGCTGTTCTACAATTTTTCAAATCGCATAAAGTCGAAATTCATAAGTGTTTGGTTCGCAACAGGTAATGATATGCCTCGGTCAATTTGACAAACTGGTCTTGATCACCGCCTTTATCCGGATGCAGCTCCTGGGCCTTCTGCCGGTATTGCCGGGTAAGCTCCTTCCGGCTCATTTTTTTCAACTCGTCCTGGGATTGGCCGAGTATTGCGCCGGCCTCTTTCAATGTAAAAGTACTGCTTTTATAAGGTGAACGATAGTCCCGGCGGTTGTTGATGAATTGACGCAGGTACTCATCCATAAACGAACCGGGCCCATAGTCATGGTCAAAATACATGAGCACATATCTGACCAGATATTCGTTGAGCCCGTCCCAGGACGGCATGCCGGCCCAGAAAAATCGGTCCGCGTTCAGGCGGCAAACCTGCTCGATAAAATGCTCATCAACCCTGTCCTGGCTGAGCATTTGCGGGTTGCTCCTGGCAAAGGACTCATAAAAGTATTGTTGCAGATCGAAAATGACATAGGCATAGGTTTTATATTCCCTGACCGCCAATTCCCGTTCCATGTCCATGAACTTCTGCTCAATTTCATCCCTGCTTTTGTTTTGCAGCAAGCAAAACATTTTTTGCGGCAGGCGGGCGATATTACGCTGATCCGTATGACCGAATCTAAGAAAGTGTGTTCTTCTCTTATCGAAAATATGAACCTTGGCATTCGGATCTTCTTGCGGCCTGGTTTTTTTCCGGACTGCCAGATGTTGTTTCTCTCTGCTGCGGAAAGGCTCCAATACCCTTCTGATCTCAGGATGCAGAAAGCGCCAGAAAATATCTTCAAGCTTATCGGGGTCTGCTTTTTTGCCCAGCTCATTGATCCGGTCTTCAATAAATGTGTCAATGTAAAACGAATTGCCACCGGGATAAATGATAAAGCGAGCGGGATCCGGGCCCAAATCGATTAAATCCCGGCTCCTAAAATAATCCGCATCCGAATACGACTCTCTAATGAAATAGCGGGTTTCCCTGTTTATTTTTTTCTGCGCCAGGTACAAAGAAAGTTTCCTTATAAAGTCTGTGCGTCGATGGCGAGTTTATCTCTCCAAGTAGAGCGCTGGTTATCAATATAATGCCTAAATTTAAGGAATCCTGTCATCTGTCTTCTGTAAACTATTTGAAGGCGGATATTCCCGTGATCTCCTGCCCTAGCACCAATGTGTGCATGCCCGCTGTTCCCTCGAGGGTGCTGATGGCCTCCAGATCACATAGATGCCGGATAACATGATGATCGGCCAGAATACCCCGGGCACCCAGAATGTCCCGGGCCGTGCGCGCAATTTTAATCGCTTCACGCACATTATTCAATTTGGCCAATGATATTTGGGCGGGCCGGGCACGGCCCTCATCCAGCATCCGTCCCAAATGATAATTGACCAGCTGGGCTTTGGTGATCTCCACCAGCATCCGTGCCAGCTGATCCTGCACCAGCTGGTAGGAGGCGATTGGCCGATCAAATACCTTGCGCTTGAGGGCGAAGCCTCTGGCTTCCTGATAACAGGCAATGGCGGAACCGAGGGCCCCGCATGCCACGCCGTATCGGGCATGATTCAAACAACGAAAAACAGCCTTGAGTCCCTTGGCCCCGGGCAATAAACTGTCTTCGGGTATCGTGCAGTCCTTTAAATCAATATAGGCCGTCGGTGATGTCCGATAGGAAAATTTGCGTCGAACCGGCGTGGCACGGAATCCCGGGGTTCGGGTTTCCACCAGAAAACCGCTGATCTCATTATCCAGCCGGGCCCAGATAACAGCGACATCGGCAATGGTGCCGTTGGTGATCCACATCTTTTTGCCATTCAAAATAAACAGACCGTTTTTTCTTCTGGCCGTTGTCTGCATACCGGCCGGATTCGAGCCGTAGTCAGGTTCCGAAAGGCCGAAACACCCGACCGCCTCCCCCCGGGCCATGACCGGCAGCCATTTTTCCCGTTGCGCTTCGGATCCGAATTTAAATACAGGAAACATCACCAAAGAATTTTGTACCGAAAACATCGCCCGCAGTCCGCTGTCGCAGCGGGCCAATTCTTCGCATACGATTCCGTATATCAGGTGACTCCTGTTACGACACCCGTATCCTTCAACATGGACGCCGAATAGACCCAACTGAGCCATCCGCGGAATCAGGTCTATCGGGAAAGCCCCTCTGTCAAAATAATCCGCGATAATGGGCATGCACTCCGCATCGACAAATCGGCGAACCGTGTCCCGGATCTCTTTTTCCCCGGCGGTCAGCAGTAAATCGGTCTGGAAAAAATCAACATGCTCATTTTTGCCCATATAAATGCTCCGGCAGTTGCAAAATCAGAGTCGTTTTTCAACCCATCATCATTTCATCGCCAAAATCCGACCTCTATTCTTAAATGGGTCGACCGGGTCACAGCAGTTCCCTACCCTGCATTAGCCGTTGTTCCCTTTCCAGCTTATAGGCCTGATCAGCCATTCTGTCAATGCCGGCGCCTAATCGCCAATCATTTGAAGCTAACTCAAAAATGCATTCTGGGACACAACGCTATAAATATTGCGCCCAGATACGTTTCTTGTATTTTTAAAGTTAATGATTACGTTAGCTAGGTCAAAAAGAACGGAAAAGATAAGGAGGCAGGTATGCAGCTGCGCCGTTTGGGCAAATCGGATCTGAAAATATCCCCGATCCTCATGGGAACCTGGCAGGCCGGAAAGGAAATGTGGGTTGGTATTGAGGATGCCCAGACCACCAGTGCCATCCGCGCCGCCTTTGAGGCCGGCATAACTGCCTTTGATACCGCTGAGGCATACGGAAAAGGGCATTCAGAACGCGTCCTCGGTGCGGCGGTTTCAGATTTCAGGGACCGCGTAATCCTGGCCACCAAAGTTTTCCCCAATCATCTTAAAGCAGAACAGGTGACTGAAGCCTGCCACCGTTCCCTGAAAAATTTAAAAACCGACGTTATCGATCTTTACCAGATCCACTGGCCCGCCGGATCCTTCGGGACCAAGGCGGTTCCCATTGGAGAGACAATGGGCGCCCTCAACCGGCTTAAAGAAGAAGGCAAGATCCGGGCTATCGGCGTATCGAACTTTTCGCGCCGGCAGATAGAGGAGGCCTCCCAATACGGCCGCATTGACAGTCTTCAGCCGCCGTATTCGCTATTCTGGCGCCATGTCGAAAATGATGCCATGGCTTATTGTGAGAAAAACGATATCACCATCCTGGCCTATTCCTCCATGGCCCAGGGGTTGCTGACCGGAAAATTCCCAAAAGACCATAAATTCCAGAAAGGCGATCACCGCGCGGGAAACCGGCTATTTATACCGGGAAATTTTCAGCGTGTTCACCAGGCTCTGGACAGGCTTCGTCCGCTGGCAGCAGAAAAGAAAATCAGCCTGGGGCAGCTGGCCCTGGCCTGGGTTATTTCCCATGCCGGTGCCTGTGCGATTGCCGGCGCCCGCAGCAAGAACCAGGTAACTCAAAACGCCGCGGCTGCCGACGTATCACTTTCCGATGACGATTTGGCGCGCCTGAATGAAATCGGACGCCTGGTAACGGATTATCTGGATGATGACCCAATGATGTGGAATTTTTAACAAGTGAATGGATAGAAATGGTGATAGCAATATCCCTGGGGATCACCCCATTGCATTTCGGTATCAATAAGACATTGCCCGATGGTCTGTTTCGACACCTCCTCGTAATCGTCCCTTTTTTCTTCCTCATCTTTACAGGCCGAACATATGGCCTCATGGTCGTAGACAGAAAGAATTCTCGGGTCTGTTGGAGCGAGCTGCCGGTCGCACCGATGACACTGGATAGCACAGGATAGATTTTCGGCCCAGGCGTCCTGCATTTGATGCCCCCTTTCATGTCCTAATTGATCATAATACGCTCAATTAGATGTTAATGTATACTAATTTAATAAGATTAAAGTATCGAAAAATCAACCCCTGATGAAATTATACCGCTTTTCATAAAAACATTCCGGCTGGTATAAGTGGTTGTAGAAAAAACGGTTGAATAACGGAACGTTTTTTGGACAACCACTATAAGAAGATATAAAAGATAACCCCAAAAATACCGAAAAAACAATTACAAGAAAGAGGTGGATATGGATAAACAAGCTATTATTGCCATTGCTGATGGATTGAAGCAAATTGAAGATGGTGTTGAAAAAATTCAGAGCGTCATGCGCGCACAAAATATAAAATCGATCAAAGATGTGGCTGCTGAACTCATTCCGATTCTGAAACAAAACGATGATGAAATTAACGAATCCATCATCCGGCATCTGGAAAAGTAGCATCTATTAAGGGCTTCGCCCCAAATGGAATGTTGGAATACAGTTCTATAGATTGCGAGACATTGAAGGTGGCGTTTTAGATCGCCGTGCTATTTTTTGATATCCGCAATGAGATCTTTGATGATGGACATGACATTGCGCCCTCGTTTGCGCGCAATGTCATGGGCTTCCTCTACGATTTTGGCGGCTTGCCGTTCCATTTCGGCATCAGCGGGGATCGGCTTTTTAAGTTTCTCATACTGCCAGCTCAAAAACCGCATCGCCAATTTTTCTTCCTGCTGTCTGATAAAGCCCATGCTGCAAATCTCCGGTTTGAACTAGGTAGCGATAAAGCTGTCATAAGATCTAAATTGTGCTTTTAAAGGCAAAGCGCATAGAGCATAGGGCATAGCGTTTGAATCTTCTGAATTCTCTGAATTGTCGACGCCATGCGCTATGCCCTTTGCGCTGGCAGCATCCAGCAACCAGTGACAAGTAACAATTTGCCAGAGACCAAAGCCACGACCCCGACACCTGGCACCTTGACCTACCCTTTTCTCGCGCCGTGTGCCTTTCGCCGCGGGCCTCGAACTTGAGTTCCACAAATATCCAGAATAACCTTCTCCAACACCAACTTCGGGTTGTGACCGCCGGATTTGAGCTGTTTATCAGCCTCGCACAGGGAGTCAAAGGCCCCGAGAAGTTCTTCTTTGGTATACCGTTCCGTTTTTTTAAATAGCAGAAAAATCGGATAGGGATTTTTCGGGTTTTTGGCAATCAAAAGGTCGGTGTCTGTTTTGTTTTTTTTCTTTTTCTTTTTTACCGGGATCTCTGAGTTCTGGGGATCCGCCTCTTCAGTGAGCATCGTCTGCCACCTGTCAAGTTGATCCAACAGTTCGCGATCATACTCGACGACGGCCGGAATAATGTGCCTTTGAAAGTAATCGTAGGGACAGGCTGCCTGCCAATCCCTTCCGTAAGGACTTTTGACAAAATCCTTTACCAGCAGCAACTTTCTGATCTGGTTAATCATCGCCGCGAAAGCCTGAAGGGGGTGGAAGTCGGAGGCCAGGATGGAATTCAGAAAAAAAAGCGCCTGGGCCGGGCTGCGGTCGGCCAGCGCATTGGTTAATTCATAGATGGGATCGATTTTGGTGCGCGGCAAAACCGACTCGACATCCTCAATGGAAATCTCCCGGCGATCTCCAGTGTAGTTTACCAGCTTTTCCAGGCTACTGGAAAAGGTCCGCAGATCAAAGCCGGTCTTTTCATACAGGGCGTTGAAGGCCGCCTGGCTCATCGTTTTTTGAACGGCCCCGAGAATAGCATCCTTCCTTTCTGCCAGCACCGCCTCCTGGGCTATTCGATCCGCCCGCCGGTCACCTTTGGGCACCGAGCAGTCAATAATCATACCTTCGGTGCTTAAGGTTTTATAAAGACCCCGCCGTTTGTCCACCATACCAGTGGTTATGATCAGGTGATTGTCCCTGGGAAATCCCTTTTCGATGGCAAGCTGCAGGGTTAAACTGTCGTCCCGGGCGGCAGGAACAGATAGATTGTTCTCGCGGCAATATGTTATCGTTTCATCCAGCCACCGATTATCCTCCCCGGGCGCATGACCCGGTCCCAGGCTCTTTGAGCGGTTGGTATTGTCGATATCGTCAAATGTGAGATTTAGCAGCCCCATGACGCTTAGAAGATGCCCGGCAGCTTTTTTAAAATTATCATCTTCATATGCCTGCCGGGCGTTGTCCAGCAGTTGCTCCTTATCCTGTCGGGCATAAAATATGCGGGAGTCGCCAAGCGCTATCACTTTGGTTCCGGGCAGCAGTGAAAAAGTGTTGACCTTTTCGATAACCTCGTGGACATTCGCCTGACTTCCGTCCAGGTGATCATAGTTAATGCTGCGCCGGGAGGCAGGGATCAGGGCATTTAATAGTTCGTCAAAGACACCCTGGACCAAAAGTTCTTCCCCGTAAATAAGATAGACAGGCAGAAACGGATCGCTGCCGCGATCCTTCAAATATTTTCTCAATTCTTTGTAGCTGATGATGGGCATCTGCTGGTCTCTGGCTACTGGACGCTGGCCGGTGGCCAGCTACCGTTGACGAGAATTATTCCGGCAATTTTTTAAACAGCAGGTGAAAACCGAATATAAATATGCCCACTGTTATTGCGCTGTCGGCGATGTTAAAGGCCGGCCAGTGATACTTGCCAACGTAAACATCAAGAAAATCGATGACAATACCCAGACGAACTCTGTCGATCAGATTTCCGATGGCGCCTCCGAATATCAAGGCAAAACCAACCGCCAGAAAAGCGTAAGAAGGGGGTGTTTTTCTGTAAAAATAAAAGATTAAGCCTACGGCCACAGAAGAGGCGAATAGAAAAACAAGCGTGCGCAAGGTTGCACTCATTTTGGCCATGAGTCCAAATGCCCCGCCCGGATTTTGGATATGGGTGAGGTCAAAAAATCCGGCAATAACCGTAATGCTCTGATGATAGGGCAGATATTTTAAAATAAGGGCCTTGGTAATCTGGTCCGCCAAAACCACCAGCCCGGCCACAACAGCCAGCTTTATATACTTGTTTTTCAGCATCAGTTTTTAGTTAAAATTTCCTTTCCTAAATGAGAGATTTTTTCGAGAGGTCCGCCGGAGGCGGACACAAGGGTTTTAGCTTGAGGCGTACAAATAAGTACGTCGAAAGCTAAAACCCGCGGAGAACGAAGCCTGTCGGAAAAAGATCCATTTAGGAAGGAAATTTAATTTGCGCCAGCGCATCCTGACACCTCTGGCAAACCGTCGGCTGCTCTTTATTGGATCCGACAGATGTCTCATGCACCCAGCATCGCTCGCATTTTTCTCCCGGTGCCGCTTTTACTTGAATGCGCACACCCTCGCCATTGTTGTTTTCTGAGGCGCCTTTAACAGCATCATCTTTTACCAGAGTCACCTGGGAAACAATCAAAATCGATCTCAGCTCACCGGCATAAGGCTGCAAGGCCTCATAAACATCCCCGCCGGCCGATAGGGTCACCGATGCGTCCAGAGGATGTCCGATCAGTTTTTGAGCCCGAGCCTCCTCCAATTTTTTGGTGACTTCACCGCGAATGTTTAACAGATATTCCCAGCGGGCAGCCAGATCATCATCCACGAAAGCTGTATTGACTTCCGGCAGAAGAGCAAAGTGAATGCTGGATCGATCGCCGTTTTGGGAAGGCATGTATTGCCAGATTTCATCTGCTGTAAACGGCAGGATCGGGGCCATCAAGCGGGCAATGGTCTCCGCCTGGATATGCAAAACGGTTTGAGCACTTCTGCGCCCCACTGAGTCCGGCGGCGATGTGTACAGCCGATCTTTAAGAATATCAAGATAAAAAGCGGACAGATCCAGCGTACAATAATTAAAAAGCGCATGATAAATAAGGTGAAACTCATAGGCACCATAAGCCTTGCGTGCTTTGTCGATCATGAGCTGCAACTTGTGCAGGGCATAGCGATCGATCTCCGGCATGGCCTCGTAAGCAACCGCATTTTTTTCGGGATCGAAATCATAGAGGTTGCCCAGCAGAAACCGACTGGTGTTGCGGATACGCCGGTAGGCGTCGCTGAGCTGTTTTAAAATATTATCAGATATACGGATATCCTCGCGATAGTCAGAGGCCGATACCCAGAGGCGCAAAATTTCAGCACCGAATTTTTCAATCACTTCGCTGGGGGAGATCACGTTTCCGACGGACTTGGACATCTTGCGCCCTTCGGCATCCACCACAAAACCATGGGTCAAAACGGCTTCATACGGTGCCCGATCGCGCGTACCCACTGCCGTCAGCAGGGCACTGTGAAACCATCCGCGGTGCTGATCGCTGCCTTCCAGGTAAAGGTCGGCGGGCCATCTCAGGTACGGCCGCTGCTCGAGCACAGCCGCATGGCTCACCCCGGAATCAAACCACACATCGAGAATGTCGGTTTCTTTTATGAAGTTTTTGCTGCCGCATTCTTTGCAGGCCGCATCAGGGGGCAGAAACTCGGACACGTCTTTTTCAAACCAGATATCAGCCCCATGCGCTTCAAAGAGTTGATAAACTCCCTGCATGATCTGCTCATCGCGCAGCATGGTTTCACATTCTTCACAATAAAAAACAGTAATCGGCACGCCCCAGGCGCGTTGCCGTGATACACACCAGTCCGGCCGGTTCTCGATCATGCCGTAAATTCTTTCCCGTCCCCAGCTCGGTATCCACTGGACATTCTCGATGGCTTCCAGGGACTTTTTCCGCAAACCGTTTTTTTCCATCGAGATAAACCACTGGGGCGTTGCCCGGAAAATCACCGGCTTTTTACAGCGCCAGCAGTGCGGGTATGAATGTTCCATGGATTCTTCATGGATCAGGGCGCCGGTATCTTTCAACTTGGCGTTGATGCTTTTATTGGCGTCGAAGACAAATTCGCCTTTGAAGTAATCCACATCATCGGTGAAGCAACCCCTGTTGTCCACCGGGGAATAAACTTCCAATCCGTAGGCAAGACCCACCTCGTAATCCTCACGGCCATGGCCGGGGGCAGTATGCACACAACCGGTGCCGGCATCCAGGGTCACGTGATTTCCCAGCATTATCAATGAATCGCGCTGGTAGAGGGGGTGCCCGCAGCGTTTCTTTTCCAGTGTTTTGGGGTCGATATCGCCGATGATTGAATAGTCGGTGATGCCAAACGACTGCATGCAGGTTTCGACCAGGTCCCGGGCCAGAATATACACCGCCCCGCCGCCGACATCCACGGCCACATATTCAAAATCGGGATGCAGTGCAATCCCCAGATTTGCGGGCAGGGTCCACGGAGTGGTTGTCCAGATAACGACAGATACGTCCCTGCCGGCCAGCGCCGGCAGCTCAGTGCCCAAATCGTCTTTCAATGGAAATTTGACGTAAATCGAAGGCGTCGAGGCATCAAAATACTCGATCTCGGCTTCTGCCAGCGCCGTCTGGCAGGTGAAGCACCAGTAAATCGGCTTTTTGCTGCGAAACAGGCCGCCATTCAGGGCGAATTTGCCGCACTCTTTGGCGATGGTGGCCTCATAAGCATAATTCATGGTCAGATAGGGATCATCCCATACCCCCATCACCCCAAGGCGTTTGAATTCTTCGCGTTGAATGTCAATAAATTTTTCGGCGTATTTGCGGCACAGCCGGCGAATCTGGGCCAGGCTGAGCTCTTTCTTTTTCTCTCCGAGTTCTTTGTCCACATTGTGCTCGATCGGCAAACCGTGGCAGTCCCACCCGGGCACGTAAACAGCGTCGTAGCCGGCCATCTGTTTGGAACGAACAACGATATCTTTTAAGATCTTATTGAGAGCCGTGCCGATATGAATATAGCCGTTGGCATAAGGAGGGCCGTCATGGAGTATAAATAACTCTTTTCCTTTGGAAGCTTCGCGGATCTGTTCGTGCAGACCGGCCTCGCGCCAGGATTCTAGCTGCTCCGGTTCCCGTTTTGCCAGATTGGCTTTCATGGGAAACTTGGTTGATGGAAGGTTGAGTGTCTTTTTATAGTCCATTGATCCCCCTGTTGCGGATTTTTTTTAAACTTTGATTTTTACTCCTTATCCAGAATCCTGTCAAGGAAATAGAGGCGCAAGAATGGAGAATGCGAGATCTCTCGATTGTGGATTATTTCGATTTGGGAGCTTGCCCGCCGGTATTTGGGCGGGTTGGGATTGCGGGTTTAAGATTGTGGCCGCCTCGAATATCTATAAACTTTTCAACTCAATTAACTCTATCAACCAAATAAACTTTTACTTTTATCCGTTTCCCGGGCGATCTCCATTAAATATTGCCCGTAATCGTTTTTCAGATATTTGGAGGCCAGATTTTCAAGCTGTTCACTGTCAATATAGCCTAAGCGGAAGGCAATCTCCTCCAGGCATGCCACTTTTAACCCCTGCCTTTCCTGAATCGCCTGCACATAGCTGGCGGCCTGCTGGAGTGCTTCGTGGGTGCCGGTATCGAGCCAGGCAAAGCCTCTTCCCAAAAGTTCTACCCTGAGGTCATTGCGCTTCAAATAGGCCAGGTTCACATCGGTAATTTCCAGCTCTCCCCGGTAGGAGGGCTTTAACCCCCGGGCAATGTCGACAACGTCATTGTCATAAAAATAGAGCCCCGGCACGGCGTATTGTGATTTGGGGTTTTTGGGTTTTTCCACAATCCCGGTGACCTTGCCTTCCGAATCAAATTCAACGACGCCGTATCTTTCGGGGTCGCGTACCATGTAGCCGAAAATCAACCCTCCCTGGGTCAACTGGACGGCCCGCCGCAAAATTTTGGAAAGGCCCGGGCCGTAGAAGATATTGTCGCCCAACATGAGGCAAACCGGATCCTGTCCAATAAACGATTTACCGATGATAAAAGCCTGGGCAAGCCCTTCGGGAAGCGGCTGCTCAGCATAGGAAAACGACAGCCCCAGGTGGGAACCGTCACCGAGGATTCTGCGAAATATGGGCAGATCATCGGGGGTTGAAATAACGAGAATTTCCCTAATACCTGCCGTCATAAGCACGGACAGAGGATAGTAAATCATGGGCTTGTCGTAGACCGGCAGCATCTGCTTGCTGACACCAAGTGTGAGCGGATACAGTCTTGAACCCGAACCGCCTGCCAATATAATTCCCTTCATGATTTCGAATCTCCAGTACCAGATTTTATGGTTTCAGGTGTCAGTTTCTTGCTCCTCCGATCCCTGACACCTGAAACCTGACACCTGAAACCTTGTTAAGAAAAGATCGTAAGCTATGCATATAGTAAGAAGTCAAGAATAGCCGAGATCACACGTTCGTGTGACAACCGGATTAGGCCGGTTTCATTACCATCGAGCCGACAGCAAGGAAGGTGAAGGATTTGGCCACCAGTTCACTATAGTCGGGTATCATCCGCCGCCCGTCCATCACCAGATAGGGCGGCTTGACGGTATCTTCGATAGTTCGGGAGAATCCCCGGAATTCCTCGCAATCCGAAGATATAAACAATGCATGTGAACCGGCGATTGCCTCTTTGGCGGAATTGAAATATTTAATTTTTTCGAAAAGGGCGTTTTTGGAGGGATCAAAGACTTCCGCGGCTGTCTCGTTAGCCAAAGGATCATAGGCATGAATGGCAGCCACTCCCTTGCCGAGCAAAGACTCAATTACTTTAATCGAAGAGGCATCGCGCATATCATTGGTGTGCTTTTTAAAGGCCAGCCCCAGCACCGCTACGGTTTTATTGTTAAACTTGAAACCGCCCTCGGTGACAGCGCGATCAATCAGATATACCTTCTGGTGCTCGTTGACTTCAAAGGAGGCCTCCAGCATCTTGGTGCTCACGTTCACCCGGCGCAGCTGATAAATCAGTGAAGAGATATCTTTGCCAAAGCAGCTGCCACCCGCGCCGTTGCTCACAAATGAACCCCAGGTGCTGATACGATCATCTGCGGTTACCCCGAGCCTGAGATCATCTATATTTACATTGGGCATATTTTCACCGATTTTAGCGCCCACGCCGTTCCAGAAGGAAATATAGGTCAACAGCATGGTGTTGGCCACGTACTTAATGGCCTCGGCTGTCTCCGGTGTGGTCTCGATGAATTTGATACGCACATGATGGACAAACTGGGAGTAAACCCTTCGCAGAATGGTAAAATCCTCCTCACCATCACAGCCGACCACCACGCGGTCGGGTCGACGCGCATCGGCCACGGCTGTTCCCTCAGCCAAAAATTCAGGGTTGGACGCCACGCCGAAATTTTCAACCCCGTGCGCTTTCATGATGTCTTCAAGGTGCCGCGCCGTTCCAATGGGTACGGTGCTTTTGTTCACCAGCACGAGCCGGCGCTTATCCTTGCGTTTGGCAAGAACTTCGGCGATGGATTCGGCGGCGGCATCATAGGAGGTGAGATTGGTCGAGCCGTCGATATTGGACGGGGTGGGCAGACACATAAAAATAGCATCGGTTCCTTCAATAATCGCTTCCAGATCATCGGAAAAATGCAGGGACTTCCCCAGTGTTTCCCGAATGATATTCACCAGGCCGGGCTCGTTGACATATTTTTCAATGAGCTCGGACCGGCCACTGGAAAAGGCCTTGATTTTTTCCCTGTCAATGTCATGTGCATATACATCATGTCCGTATTCAGAACACACGGCGGCATGAACGAGTCCAACATATCCGGTTCCTATGGTAACTATTTTCATTAGTAAACCCCTAATTCTTTAAGAACGTCATAAAACCCAAGGTTTTCAAATTTTATGCGTAAAAATTCCGAAATGGTCGGCTGAAATGCCTTTAGATTAAGATACATTTTTGCTTCACTGGGGGTTCGACCCCCCTTTTTCAGATTGCAGGCTTTGCAGGCGGCCACACAATTTTCAAAGGTCGTCTGACCGCCCCTTGATTTGGGTATAATATGATCGATTGAAAGCTTTTCTTTACGGGTACCGCAATAAGCGCACTGAAACCGATCGCGGACCAGGACGTTCCGTTTGGTAAAGGCTACCCGTGACCGGTAAATCGTCCGGATCAATTTGATCAGCCGCATGACGGCGGGCACTTTAAATTCCTTTCCACTGGAATTGCGGATGGTCTTTTGAGTATCCCGGACGACCTCGACTTTTCCCTTGGCCATCAGGCTAAAGGCCCGCTTCCAGTTCACCATATTCAAAAACGAATAATCGGCATTCAACAACACGCACTGTGTCATCATATTCTCCCGCTGGATTCCAGATTTGTACAATAGACCCGGGGCCAGGCACCCGGCCCTGTGAAAAAAGTGGGAAAAGATTAGCCGCTCTCAGAGCGCAAACGTTTTAAAAAAGGATATCCTATATGTATAATAAAATCAATACTGCGGTGCAGTTTAAGTCTACAGGCGGGGGCCTGACAACAGCCGTCATCGGATTATTCTTGCAAGATCACATCCCGCGAAGTATTATCGGGTTTCTTAACCCGGCCCTACATACCGCATTAATGAGTTGGCTGGGGGGGAAGAACCGATGAAAATAACTGCCATTGAACTTGTTTCAAAACCCTTTTCCTGTCTGCATTGCGATGGATGCCTGCAGCCGATAAATAAAGAAGTAAGATGCCTGCTCCCGAATTGAAACGCGTTTTAAAACTTCCGGCGGTGGCCTTTATTGCCATCGGCTTTACGATCGGCGGGGGCGTTTTTGTGTTTACCGGCATCGTGTTCAAAATAACCGGGCCGGCCCTGCCGATTGCTTATGCCCTGGCCCTCATCCCTGTGTTTATCAGCATGCTTCCGATTGCCATGTTAGGCTCCGCCATCCCGACCACCGGCGCCAATTATAAGTATCCCAGCCGGATGGTCTCGCCCGGTATTGCATTTGTGGGCATTTGGGTTTACGGGGTAGCGTCATTCGTGGGGCAGATACCGTTATATGCCCTGGGATGTGCAAAATATGTGCAGGTCTACTTTCCCGACCTTTCCGTTCCCATGGTTGCCCTTGGCATTTTGACCTTTATTTTTATGATAAACTTGCTGGGGGTCAAACTGGCTGCTCAAATTCAGGGAATTTTTGTCATCATCCTATTAGCAGCCCTTATTTATTATTCGGCCTCGGGATTGGTAGCCGTTGATCCGCAAAACTTTTCGAATATGTTTGCAAAAGGGCTGCCCAATCTCTTTCTTGGAACCGCTCTTCTCACCTTTACCTATGTGGGCGCAAACGGCATTATCGAACTCGGCGGGGAGATCATTAATCCGGGCAAAGTCATTCCCCGGGCATTTTTTATCTCCTTTCCGATAATTTTGGTGGTTTACGTTCTGGTGGCAATCGCCACCGTGGGCGCCGTGCCCGCCCAAATCCTTGTGGATTCGAAAGAGCCGCTAATCAGCGTCGGTCGTCTGACCGTCGGCAAAGCCGGCTTGTTTTTCTTTGTCACCGGCGGCGCCATTCTGGCCTTGATTACGACCTTGAATGCCTTATTTATCGTAGGCACAAAATCACTGTTGATGATCGTCGCGGACAGGCTGTTGCCCGGATGGTTGGGCCGGTTGCACCCGCGCTTTGGCACGCCCCATATATTGTTAACGACCATCTGGATATTCTCTGTCGCCGGCATTGTATCGGGATTTTCCCTGGAGACCCTGGCTTCATACGCGACCCTGGGTGTTTTGATAATTTTCATACCGATACAGATTGCATCCATCCGCCTGCCGAAACTTTACCCCGATCGATATCGCAGATCAGGATTTAAGCTAAAAGGATTCTGGCTGTGGTTCTGCCCGGTGGTGGGGGTTCTGATGGTGGTGTTTTTCAGTTTTATTATTTTATATGATTTAAAATCGCCCCTGAAGGTTGGCAGCTTTTTGGTGTTTATCATTTCAGGTTGGGCGTATTTTGTCCTCAGAAAAAGATATCTGCGTTCAACGGGCTTTAAACTGGAAAATCTGAATAAAAATGAATCCACCTGGGACACCTGAAAAACCCGACCGGCCGGTTTTGTTCAGAGAATATCCTGAATTGGCAGAAAACACCCCCAGGTTATCCCTGGGGACATTCCCGACACCAATTCAGCGGTCAGAACGGCTGGGGTTTGCCAATCTTTGGATCAAGCGTGACGATTTGAGCTCTCCTGTATACGGCGGCAATAAGATCAGGAAACTCGAATTCATTTTGGGGGAAGCAAAGAGAAGAAAAATCTCCCATATCATCACCTTTGGCGCAATCGGCACCAATCATGGTCTGGCCACTGCTATTTTCTGTGAAAAAATTGGAATTAACTGCACCTTGCTGCTGTTTTGGCAGCCGGTTACCGCCGGCGTGAAAAAGAATTTGCTTCTGTTTAATAAATTCAAGGCCACGCCAATTTATAAATCAACCCTGTGGAAAACAGTCGTGTCCTATTATCTCCTGCAAAGAATCAAATACCCCGGTGCTTACTTTGTTTATGCCGGGGGATCCAATCCGGTGGGAACCATCGGCTATGTAAATGCGGCCTTTGAGTTAAAAGAGCAAATCCACCGCGGTCAGGTACCGGAACCCGAGGTCATCATCTGCCCTCTGGGTTCCGGCGGTACCCTGGCCGGTTTAGCGTTAGGAATTCAACTGGCCGGTCTGCAAACCAGGCTGACGGGCGTGCGGGTATCGGAATCCCACCTGGGCCCTTTTCAGGCCTGCACCAAAACCACGGTTGCAAAGTTGATGAAACGAACCTATGCCTTTTTAAAACAGCGCTGTCAGCGTCTGCCGGATATAGACATCCGGTTGCCAGCGATCCTGCATGACTATTTCGGGGACGGCTACGGCGTACCCACAAAAGCGGCAAGCGAGGTATCGCGCCTGCTAAAAGACAAGGAAGGCATCGGGCTTGATAGCACCTATACATCCAAGGCCTTTGCCGCGGTATATGATTACTGCCAAAATCACGGCAAAGATGCCGGTCCGGTTTTATACTGGCACACGCATAATTCGGCCGATCTGACAGATCAGGCAAATTCCGTGGACTATCGGAACTTACCTGAAGCGCTTCAGGATTTTTTTGAATAATTGCCTAGTCCGCCAACGTACCTGGCGGACAAGAATTAATGTATCCTATCTTTTTTAAATTGGAGTTACCATGTTCGATAAAATAACCCTTTCAGCAGATGTCGTAATTGTCGGCTCCGGTCCCGGAGGTGCCACCGTTGCCCGGGAGCTTTCAAAAAATGGTAAAAAGGTCCTGATACTTGAACGCGGCTATGATCACCGCAAAAGATTTTATTATGGAACATACCTGGGGGCCATCCGTTACTCGGACCGCATGAGTTTGCTGTTTACCGAAGAAGGCCTTAACATCATCGCGCCCATTATGGTCGGCGGTGCGACCAGCATGTATTGCGGGTGTGCGGCTGAACCTCCCGGCTGGCTGAAGGACAAATACGGTGTCGACATCGCTGCCGAAGTAAAGCAGACCATTGAAGAATTGGACATTCAGCCGCTGCCGCAAGATCTGAGAGGCAGTGCATCTACACGGATCGCAATGGCCGGCCAGGCTCTGGGCTACGACTGGTTTGCCCAGCCCAAATTCGTCAACCCCCGCAGAAGCAAACAGCACGCGAAAACGTTTAACTGCCAGGCAACCTGCATGCTGGGTTGCCGCTGCGGGGCCAAATGGAATGCGGCAGAGTGGGTGTTTGAAGCCGTCGCCGGCGGTGCCCGCTTGGTAGAAGGGGCGCCTGTAGAGAAAGTGATCATTGAAGACGGTCATGCCGTGGGAGTCGAAGGCCGTATGGGGGCCAGGAAGTTTAGAGCCCGGGCTGACACGGTGATCATCTCGGCCGGCGGCATCGGCTCACCCCGCATCCTTCAAAAGTCGGGATTAAACCAGGCCGGCGTCGGCATGACCATGGATACGACGGTGATGATCTACGGCGCAACCCGCCAAGAAGGCACCGGCAAAGAGCCGCCCATGTCGTGGTCGTGGCAGAGCCCGGACACCGGCTACATGCTCAGCACGCTGACCGATCCGTGGCTGATGTATCCCCTGGCCGCCCTTCGCAAAGGAATCGGGCCTGCCCTGCGCTGGCTTCAGTGGCACAAAATGCTGGGCATCATGATCAAATTAAAAGATGACATCTCCGGCGGCATCTACCCGGACGGCAAAATCCGCAAACCCCTTACGGCCAGCGATAATGAACGCTTAGCGCAAGCCTATCAGGTGTGCAGGCGTATCTTAATTGAGGCCGGCGCCAAGAAATCCAGCATTTTCATGCGCCCGCTGATCGGCACCCATCCCAGCGGAACCGTGCGGATCGGCAGTATGCTGGATCACAATCTGAAAAGCGAAATTGACGGACTGTATGTCTGCGATGCCAGCGTATTCCCCGAAGCCCTGGACCGGCCCACAGTGCTGACCATTATCGGCCTGGCCAAGCGCCTGGCGAAGCATTTAGTGACTAGATAGAAATGGATAGGTTCTTAAAAATCTTATAGACAAAATTAACAGGATTTTGTGATTCACCACAGAGGCACAGAGAACACAGAGAAAAATTTTTATTGCTTTGCCGGGAGACGGCGGCAAAGCAATCTCATCTGCCGCTTGGCGGCAATGGTGCAACAAGGTTGCTGTAAGTTAATAATATTACTAATATTAAATGCTATAACAATATAAAGCAGAATTAGTATAGATACACGAAGTGCTTAGTTTTTTTACCCGATCGTCGTCTCCCGATCGGGTAAATGAAAGATAACTAAGTGTTCTCTGTGCCTCTGCGGTAAATAAAGAATCTTCGAGTACCCTGTGAGATTGAGTGAAACTGAGCCTAATCGCATGACAGCCGATAGTAAATAGTTCAAGAAAAGGAGATAAACGTTAATGACTGTTTTAATTACCGGGGCAACGGGTTTTATCGGTTCGGCGGTTGCCCGCGAGCTTTCAGAAAAAGGCACCAAAATTCGCTGCCTGGTGCGGGATACCAGCAACATGAAAAATCTGGACGGCCTCTATGTCGAAATTGCCCATGGAGATATCCGCGATATCGACTCTGTGCGCCGGGCCTTGAAAGGCTGCGACAGCGTCTATCACCTGGCCGCTGTTTATGCCAACTGGCTGCCGGATCCCGGCCTGATGTACCGGGTCAACGAGGAAGGAACCCGCAATGTCCTGATAGCCTGCCGGGAGGCCGGGATTCAAAAAATCGTTTATTGCAGTTCGGTTGCCGCCCTGGGTGCTCACGGAAAAGCCCCGGCCGATGAATCCGCCCAATTTAATTTGGATTCGACCAAGGACCACTATTACATCTCCAAATACCGCGCCGAGCAGGTGGCCCTGGATTTTGCCCGCAGCGGCGTGCCGGTGGTCATTGTCAACCCCAGCAATCCCATCGGCCCCCGGGACATCGCGCCGACCCCGACCGGGGCGTTGATTATTAACCTCCTCAAGGGCAAATTTCCGGGATATGTGGATGGCGGCATCAATCTGATCGATGTCACGGATTGCGCCCGGGGAATCGTTGCCGCCATGCAAAAGGGTCAGGTGGGAGAAAAATATATTCTTGGAAACAAAAACGTCAGCATCAAGGCGTATTTTGATCTCATCGTCAAGGCGGCCGGCAGGGGCAAATCTCCCTCTCTCAGGATTCCGGCCTGGATGGCGGTGTTTTCAGGGTTGGGCTACCAAATGCTGGCCCGGATCACCGCAAAACCGCCGATCACCAGTGCCTCCTGGGCCCGGGTCGGCAGCCACTATTCCTGGTGGGACTCTACCCGGGCCAGGGAAAATCTGGGTCTCGGACGGCGCCCTTTGGAAGAAAGCATCTCGGATGCAATTGATTGGTTTGAGAAAACCGGATACTTATAATTTGAGCCATACTTGACTCACAAAACGACTATCGCAAAGGAGAAACAATGAATCGTTCCAGGCCGAATTTTCAAACTTCAAACTAATATCGTTTGACGTTTTAAAAAGTATGCAATAAATTTGGATCGGTTCCATTAATGAATCCGAAATCCGAAATCTAAAATCAGAAATTTCACAAACATGGTTCAACCCCTTTTTTTACAGAATATCATCACCTGCATCTGGGATTTTGATAAAACATTAATACCCGGATTCATGCAGGAACCCCTGTTCGAAAAATTCAAGGTGGATCCCAATCGGTTCTGGAAAGAAGTCCAGGCACTGCCGGAATACTATAAAAGAGACGGCATGAGCCTGATCGCCTCAGACACGGTCTACCTCAACCACATCCTGACCTACACCCGCGAAGGCATTTTCAAAGGCCTTAACAACGACACCTTGCGACGGTTGGGAGCTAAAATTTCCTTTTATCCGGGACTCCCGGAATTTTTCAACACCGTTAAAAATTTTGTCCACGCCAATCCCGATTACCGCCAGCATGAAATCCGGGTGGAGCATTACATTGTCTCCACCGGATTGCGCCAGATGATCCTGGGCAGTAAAATTGCCCCCTATATTGACGGCGTGTGGGGTTGCGAATTCGTGGAGAATCCGCCGCCGCCGGATTTTTTAGAAAAGAAATTCAAACCCCAACAAACCAAAGCGAAAATTTTATCCCAGATTGCTTATGCCCTGGACAATACAACCAAAACCCGGGCCGTGTTCGAAATCAACAAGGGCACCAACAAGATTTCGGATATCGACGTCAATGCCAAAATCCCGGACGAAGACCGCCGTGTGCCTTTTCAGAATATGATATATGTGGCCGACGGCCCGAGCGATATACCGGTTTTTTCCATCATCAACCGGTTCGGGGGAAGGACCTTTGCCGTCTACCAGCACGGCTCCAAGGAAGAATTTGCCCAGGTCAACAGCTTTCAGAAACAGGGCCGGGTGCAGTCCTACGGCGAAGCCAACTACACCGAGGGCTCCCAGACCGCCATGTGGATCAAAAATGCGATTACCGAAATAGCGGATTTAATCGTAAAGAACAGAGAAAGAGCCCTGGGAGACAAAATCGGCAAACCCCCAAAACATTTGAATTGACCTGCCGGTCAATCGTTGGAAGAGCGCTTCGCTTAAGGACCGTCCCATAAAAAGGACAGAATTAAATGAACAAAGTCGAAAATTTAAAAAAGATCGCCCTATCCTTCCAGGCCGGAACGTCACCGGATACCATGGATCTCACCCCGAAATATCCCCGATTCGAATTCATCTTCGCCTTGGGTAAGGAGGGTATGTCGCCGTTTGAATATGCGCTGGTCAACAAAATCGAGGGGGAAGAGGTTTTACTGCATATTCATAAACAGGCATTTTACGGATTTTTCGAACACTTGAACCCGCCCATATGGGATTTGTTTGATGGTCGCGAAGATGTCTATCTAAAATCTAAAATTGCTGCCGTAGCCGCCGCGAGCAATCGGGATATTGTCAAAGCCATTGCGGAAATGACAGCCCATGGTGGCGGTGCGAGTGACTGCGGTGGCAGCTGCGGATGCGGATGCTAATAGCGCGATAGCAGGAAGCATATTTATTAGTGAATCCTTAATCGAACCGCAAGAGGACTAGATTGATCGATTTATTCGCATCGATTCTCAACAAATGCTCGAGACTCTCTATTCTGCTGATCGCGGTGGCGCTGATCCTTGCCATTGGAGTGCTTGATTTTGTGACTGGTTACGACCTGTCCTTTGGGCTATTCTACACTGCCCCGATCATCTTGCTCTCATGGTACGTGTCCCGGACGGCAACAATTTTCGGAGCACTTCTTAGTGCAATCATCTGGTATTTTGCCAATAGCCTTGCGGCGCCGGATCTAATCGGCCAGCCAGTGCTTCTGTGGAATACCGCCATTCGTTTCGGCTTTTTCGTCGCTATCGCCTACCCACTTATTGCCCTGCGCGAGACCTACACTCGGGAAAGGGAGTCGGCGCGTACTGACCCGCTCACTGGTGTCGCAAACAGCCGCGCATTCCATGAGTCTGCTAATTTGGAGCTTATGCATGCTAAGCGGATTGGATATCCCTTGACCTTATTGTACCTGGACCTCGACAACTTCAAGACGATTAACGACACCCGCGGCCATGCTGCCGGGGATGAACTCCTGAAGAAGATCGGCCATGCGTTGAAGAGTGAACTTCGGGCCACAGACCTGGTGGGACGACTTGGCGGTGATGAGTTCGCAATCCTCTTACCCGACACTACTGAAGACCAGGCCGCCCTTGTTATACGCAAAATCGAGCAAGCGCTCTCGCGTGAAACTGACGTAATGGAATCGACAGTCGGAGTCAGCATTGGGGCGGCCACTCCAAGCATGCTTCCCGCGATCATCGATGGGATGATCTCCATGGCCGATTCTCGTATGTATCAGGCCAAGAAATCGAAAAAGGGCCATATCGGAATTTATTAAGGAAAAAAACTTGGATATACAACAAAGCCGGCGCTATGGCCCGGAAGAAATAGATCATTGTATTGGGTTACTTACCCATATGGTAAATAATAATGAAGATTTTGTATCATTGCCAAAAGAAAAGCAAATAGCGTTAATAAAAATTGCGGGCCAGCTATCCAGACCCGATCGTCATCAGTTAAAAAAACGCAATAAAGCCCTTCGTAAAATCAAAAGACAACAGATTGTTTCTGCAGAACGAAAGGCAAGAGCTGCAACGGGGATTCGTCTATCCCGGGAAACTGCGCTGTTTTCAGCCCCTTTACGACTCTCGGATAACACTGACTCAACAAACAGGGCTTTGGTATTAGAGTCCCCTCGAAATTGTTATGTTTGTAAATCTGAGTTTACCCGGCTTCACTTTTTTTATGACACGATGTGTCCCCGTTGCGCTGAGCTAAACTATCAAAAACGTTTCCAGACCGCAGATTTAAGGGGACAGGTTGCCCTGATAACCGGATCGCGTCTGAAAATTGGTTATCAGGCAACATTAATGATGTTACGATCCGGTGCGACCGTTATTGCAACTACACGTTTTCCTAAAGATTCGGCATTAAGGTATTCCAGGGAAAAGGATTTTAACGACTGGGGGAACCGGTTACATATTTATGGACTGGATTTAAGGCATACCCCCAGTGTGGAGATTTTTTGCAGTCATATTGAACAGGCCTTTGATCGACTGGACCTTTTGATCAACAATGCAGCCCAAACCGTACGTCGTCCGCCAGGATTCTATGCCCACCTGATGCCCAATGAGACTAAAGCGTTAAATGAGTTTCCGGAGAAGGTCCAAAAGCTGATGATGAACTATCAAATATGCACTGGCAAATTAAACTCTTTTGCCAGGCCCACTGTGAAATCAGAATCTGCTCTGCCTGTTACCTGGCATGGAAAACTGCCCGGAATTGGATTACGAGAATCTGCACAGCTATCCCAAATACCCTATGGGTATGATCACAGCTTACCGGCAGATTTTTTCCCCAAGGGAGAATTGGACGTTGACCTGCAGCAGGTTGATTTAAGAACCACCAACAGCTGGCGGCTTAAACTCGGTGAAATTCAGACTGCCGAAATGCTTGAAATACAGCTTATAAATGCGGTCGCACCCTTTGTGTTATGCAATAAACTGGCTGCTTTAATGAAAAAAGATAATACGGGTCAAAAACATATTGTTAATGTCTCTGCTATGGAAGGCAAGTTTATGCGTTTTAAAAAAGGAGAGCGTCATCCCCATACCAATATGGCAAAGGCTGCACTCAATATGTTGACCCATACTTCGGCCAGTGAGTTTGCAACCTATGGCATTTTTATGAATGCAGTGGATACGGGCTGGGTAACCGATGAAGATCCGGCCCAATTATCCAAACGCAAACAGGATTTGCATGATTTTCAGCCTCCTTTGGATATCGTTGATGGTGCCGCACGGGTATGTGATCCATTTTATGATGGTATCAACACCGGTAAACACTGGTGTGGTAAGTTTTTGAAGGATTATTTCCCAATTGACTGGTAAATAACCGATATGGAAACGATGGGATGGCAACACTAAACCCGGGGCCGTTGACCCCAAAAACCTTTTCGCAGGCAATCCAATACTTATGTGACAGCGACCCGGATCTTGCCCATATATCGACGACACTTAACCCGCCGCCATTTTGGACACGCCGACCGGGATTTGCCAGCCTTATACGCATTATTCTGGAACAACAGGTTTCCCTGGCCTCTGCCCGGGCATCTTTTGACCGCCTTCTGGGGGCGGCTTCTCCCCTTACCCCGAATCGGTTTTTCGAGCTGGATGATGCCACGCTCAAATCCTGCGGATTTAGCCGGCAAAAAACCGCTTATGGCCGCAGTCTGGCACGAGCAATTGTTGATGGCCACCTCAACCTGTCCATGCTAAATACCATGCCCGACAAAGCCGCACGGTCTGAACTGGTCAAAGTCAAAGGTATCGGTCCCTGGACCGCAAACATATACCTTCTGACGGCTCTGCGCCGACCCGATATCTGGCCCACAGAGGATCTCGCACTGGCCGTTGCAGCTCAGAAGCTTAAACGGCTGAAAGCGCGCCCGACGCCGCAGGAGCTTGAAAAACTCGGTGGGGTCTGGAAACCCTGGCGGTCGGTCGCTGCGCGGCTGTTATGGCACTATTATCTTAACAGCCCCAGGAATGCAGCCGACAGCCATCGGCTTAAAGTAAAACAAAATCGAGAATCGATTTTATAAAACAAATCTGATTTGAATATCTATCATGAGATTATGGTCTTTGCATCCCAAATACCTGGATACAAAAGGTATCGTCGCCGTGTGGCGGGAGGCCCTGCTGGCACACAGATCTGCGGCATCCCTAGCGCGCTTAAATGCCGTCAAGCGCCCTGAACCGCACCCCTTGTTTGCAGTAATTCCCGGTGCAGTCGAAACATGGGAACGTGTTCAAACAGGATCTCTTGCGGCAGCAGAAAGAAAGCCGCCGCAAAGCATTAGCGTGAAGCCCATGAATACTGGCGGGCAGATAAAAGCAGCCACTAGGGACGATGTCTCCATACTGACCGGCCTCATTCGCAAATCCTACCGCGACGTGGCCCAGCGGTTCAGTCTAACGCCTGAAAACTGCCCCAGGCATCCTCCCAACTGCACGGATGATTGGATCCGAAACGATTTTGCCCGGGGAGTGTCTTATTACATCCTCGAGCATAACGGCCGGCCGGCAGGATGTGCCGCCCTTGAAAAGCCCGATCCGGATTTCGGCTATCTGGAACGGCTTGCGGTGTTACCGGCCAGCAGGCGCAAGGGTTTCGGCCGAATGCTGGTCGATCATGTTTTTAACCGGGCGAAAGATTCAGGCATCCAAAAAATAAGTATCGGCATCATCGCCGCGCAGACGGATCTGAAGCGCTGGTACCAAAAAATCGGTTTTATTGAAGGCGATACCAAAGAATTCACGCATCTGCCGTTTCCGGTAACCTTTATGACTTGCAGTCTCCCAGGCAAAGGAGGAATTAATGCGAGCTAAATTACTGGCATTACCAATTTCATTAATTCTAATTTCCAGCACGCTGGTGTTCGGGGAAAGTACTGACCTGGCAGACGCTGAAAAGACTGCCAGGCGATATATGACATCTTTGCTGCGTGGTGACCTGGAAATGTCATTTTCCTTGATGGACCCCAGAGTACTTGATCGACGAAAAGCAGATATTGTACAGGCTTATAAGTTTGCCAAAAAGCAGGGAAAGGCCGACGAATTTAAGGCTCGCTTCCAGAATGTTGAGGACCTGGATTCAATTTTGAGATTGCCTGCCAAACAGTTTTTTATTGTGCTGGTTGAAAAAGATCGAGAAAAGGCACCGGCCGAACATCTGAAAGCCATGCGAGAAACCGTTGTCAACGTAATTGGAAGCAACCGCATTGATGCTGAGACTGCCAGGGTCATCCTGGAAATTATTCCGCCGAAACGGATCAGTGATACCCGGCAGGAAGAAGGCCTGATCCTGACCCTGCACAATGGCCAGTGGAAGGTCGTTGAAAAAACGAAATAGATAAGTCTCTGCGGCCGACCTATTATCTGGATAGCCTGACCCTGTAACCGTCCCCGGTTTACTCCAGCCTATCTCAAAAATTCTTAACCCTTACCGTCGCTAACAATCACAGGCAGGCTAAATCATTGATCAATGGTTCACAGTTGACCAATTTCGCCCTTTCCCAACTTTATTGATTTGTGATATGTAACGTCATGTTTTTGGCAACCATTGCAAATGAGGAGAAATTACTTGTCAACGAAAGATGACACGCCGGGCAAAAAAGGTGAAAAAACGAATCATATTCCCGGCATCTATAATTACTGCGATCGGTGGTGTGAACGCTGTTCGTTCACGGCACGCTGCCTGAATTTCGAGATGAGCGCAGAAAAATTCGGCAACCTTGAAAATGTCGACATCACCAATGAAGTCTTCTGGCAAAAACTCAGTGAGACCTTCGCAGAAACCCTGAGCATGCTAAAAGAGATGGCAGCGGAAAAAGGAATTGATCTGGATTCGATTGAACTCGATGATGAAGATGAACGTTTGGAAGACCCGTCCGTGGTCCATATAATTTCCCATATGGCCAAGTCCTATATCACCATGGTGGATGAATGGTTTGATTCAAATGTTTATATATTTGAAGATGATCATTCCGGTTTAAAGGCGACAGCGGCGGCTGATTCAAACCAGTCTCCGCCGGATGAGAATACGGTAACCCTGATCGAATCCGTGGAAGTCATACGCTGGTACCAGCACCAGATATATGTCAAACTCAGACGTGCCCTTGACAGTGCCTGTGACGAAGCGACGGACGACGATCTGGACAGCTACCCCAAAGATTCGGATGGCTCCACAAAAGTTTCCCTGATCGGTATGGATCGATCTATCAGCGCCTGGGGCAAAATCATAAAACATTTTCCGGACGAGGAAGATAGGATTATTGGTATAATTGCCCATCTCGATCGTCTCCGCAGACGAACCGAAGCCGAATTTCCGGATGCCAGAGCCTTCGTCAGGCCCGGTTTCGATGAAATCAATCCCGGCATGACACGCACACTTTAAGCGGTTTTTGAATAAGGATCCCATGGCAGACAAATACCGCATATTAATTGCAAAAACCGGAAGGAAACCGACATGAGCCTGCATCCGGTATTTGGGGATAAGGATACCAAGGAAACGCATGTGGTTTGCCTTCTCGGCCCGGTGGATGAATAAATCTTCAAATCAAATAAGCAATTCGCGAAAGTGCTTCCAGAGTGGCAAAAAGACATAGTTGGATCTTGCCGGTTATTATATTTTCTCAGTTTGCAGGGGCATCTCTCTGGTTTGCCAGCAACGCTGTCCTGGGTGATCTTCAAAGCCAGTGGGGACTTGGCGATGCCTCTTTAAGCTATATGACCTCTTCCGTTCAGTTCGGTTTTATAGTGGGAACCCTCCTATTTGCCTTTTTTACCATCGCGGACCGCTATTCTCCCCGAATGGTTTACTTTGCTTGCTCCTTGCTGGGGGCGCTCGCCAATCTGGGCCTTTACCTGCTGGCTGATGGGTTGCCGTCATTGCTGATATTTCGTTTCATAACGGGTTTTTTTACAGCAGGGATTTACCCGGTCGGAATGAAAATTGCCGCCGGTTGGTATAAAAGGGGCCTGGGTCGGGCGCTGGGCTGGCTGGTGGGAGCGCTGGTAGTGGGCACGGCTTTTCCTCATTTGATTAAAGGCCTGAACCGGAGCTTGCCCTGGGAAACTGTGATTTTATCAATTTCTGTGATTTCCGCGGCCGGCGGTTGCCTGATGATGCTCCTGGTGCCTGACGGCCCTTACCTGGTCAAGGGAACTAAATTCAACCGTAAAGCCTTGGCCATAATTTTTCGATCAAAGGATCTAAGATCCGCTTCGTTCGGCTATTTCGGCCACATGTGGGAACTGTATACGGTGTGGGCATTTATACCGCTACTGCTGGGTAAATATGCCGAAATGACCCGGCAGCCGCTGAATGTTTCCTGGTGGTCATTCAGTGCAATCGCCGCGGGATGCCTGGGTTGCATCGCCGGCGGCTTTGTGTCCCAAAAGGTCGGGAGTTCCGCAGTTGCCTTTTACCAGCTGGTGTCATCGGCAGTTTGCTGCCTGCTAGTGCCGTTGATGTTTCATGCGCCGCCGGCCGTGTTTCTGAGCTTTCTGGTTTTCTGGGGCATCGTGGTGGTGGGAGATTCTCCGCAATTCTCAGCCCTGACCGCTAAAACCGCCCCCCCCGATTTGGTCGGATCGGCATTGACCATCGTCACCAGCATTGGATTTTTCATCACCATCATCAGTATCCAGTTTACAAATTTTTTGGTAGGGTGGTTAGACATCCAAACTGTTTTTCTCTTCATGGTCCCCGGACCGATAGTCGGATTGATTTATTTGTGGCCGCTATTTAGGGCTCCCCAAAACAGGCGTCTGTAATAGGAGTTGAGATTGGCAAATTTCACAGAAAAATCTATGGAAGGAAACAAAGCGACACCACCGTTAAAACCCCTTTATCCAGGGCCGGCGATTATATTGAGCTGCAGGCTCAAATGGACTTGATCATCGGGGTGACGGCCTGTTCGGCCGACAAATGCAACAATTTCCGTTGTACCGCTGTGGACGTTGAAGTTTACGCTAACCGGGAGCATAGTTGAAGCCAGAATCAAACCATATATTTGATTGCATTCGCAGAAGCTGCCGCAAAGTTGCAGAGCGGGCAACGCGGGTCAAGATTGATTACAGCCGCATTCCCTCTTATGCCGCTTCGCTGCCGGTTGATAAAGTAGCCAAACCCCAGCTCGATGCCAAATGTCACTACCTTGGCAAAAAAGAAGATACCGTTAACTTCCTTTTGACCCTCGCTACCATCAATTTCGGCTCCGGCTATTTCCCCCATCTGCGCAAGCGAGCCGGTATGTCGGGGTATTTTACGATGGCCTCTGCCTTAAATGATGCTTATGCAACACAAGGGCCCTTGTCAGCCCGGCAATTGGCTAAAATTTCAGTTGAAGAATGTACGCGTATGTTCGATCAGGATCCTGACAATAAAATTGTCCGGGAGTTAATGCAGCATTTTTCGATTGCCTTAAACGATCTGGGTCGGTTGGTCCTGAACCGCTTCCACGGGAGTTTCACAGCGCTGGTTGAATCCGCTGAATCATCGGCCGGACGTCTGGTGCAGTTGCTCAAAAATATGCCTTACTTTAATGACGCCGCCTCCTATGACGGCTGCGAAGTCCTTTTCTACAAACGCGCCCAGATCAGCGCGGCCGATCTATCACTGGCCTTTCAAGGCCGGGAGTGGGGGCATTTCGAGGATCTGGATCAAATGACCATCTTTGCCGACAATCTTGTGCCCCACGTGTTGCGAATCGACGGGGTTTTGATGTATGAAGAATCCTTGACCGCAAGAATCAATGGGGGCGAACTTATTCCGGCCGGCTCAACCGAAGAAGTGGAAATCAGGGCCTGTGCCGTCCATGCGGCGGAACTGATTAAAAAGGAAATTTCAGAATCGGGAAAAGCGGTCACATCGCCGGCCCTTGATAACTTTCTCTGGAATCGAGGTCAGCAGCCCGAATATAAGGCCCTACCGCGGCATCGCACAAGGGGTGTATTTTACTGAATTTAGTAATCGATACCATAAAGGACTGGTCAATGATTTCTTATTGGGAATTTCCCTACCCTTCGCAAAGGATGCCGGTTCTGGCACGCAATGTTGTGGCCACCTCCCAACCCCTGGCGGCCCAGGCCGGCTTAGGCATGCTGCTCCGGGGGGGTAATGCAGTTGATGCGGCCATCGCCGCCGCCACTACCCTGACGGTGGTCGAGCCGACCAGCAACGGCATCGGCGGTGATGCCTTCGCCCTGGTCTGGAGCGACGATAAGCTTTTCGGATTAAACGGTTCCGGAAGATCACCGCGGGCATGGTCCTATGAACACTATGCCGATCTGGACCAAATGCCGGATCTGGGCTGGGGGGCCGTCACCGTTCCCGGCGCCGTGGATGCCTGGGTCAAACTGTCCCAAAGGTTCGGCAAACTGCCCTTCGCCGAACTTTTTGCGACTGCCATTGAATATGCGAAAAATGGGTTTATTGTTTCTCCCAGAACAGCCGAGCGCTGGGCAGTTGCCGCCGACCGCTACCGGGATTTCCCGGATTTCGGGCAAACATTTTTGCCCGGCGGACGAGCCCCGGCGACCGGCGACCTTTTTGTCTGCAGGGACCAGGCCCGAACCCTCAAACTGATTGCCGACAGCACGGGAGAGGCCTTTTACCGCGGCGACCTGGCCCAGCAAATCGTTGACTGCGCCAAATTCAACGGCGGCTTCATGAGCCTTGGGGACCTTGCAGAACACAGCTCCGAATGGGTGACGCCCCTTGCAGTCAAATACCGCGATGTCTGTCTGCATGAAATACCGCCCAACGGGCAGGGATTGGCAGCTCTCATTGCGCTGGGAGTCCTGAATCAGTTTGATCTTTCGCAATATCCGGCCGATTCAGCCGACAGCCTGCACCTTCAGATTGAGGCCATGAAAATTGCATTGGCCGAAGCCTATCGGCACGTTGCCGATATTGGGGCCATGGAGGTTAACCCCGAAGAATTTTTAAATAGCGCCTTTTTGACCCGCAGGGCGGCAGAAATATCCATGACAGAAGCTCGCCACCCTGAATCGAGGTTGCCCACCGATCACGGTACCGTCTATCTTACAGCCGCAGATGAAAGCGGGATGATGATCTCCTTCATTCAGTCCAACTATCTGGGCTTCGGATCAGGGATTGTGATTCCGAACACCGGCATCGCCATGCAAAACCGGGGCTACGGCTTTGTATTGGATAAAGACCACCCCAACTGTGTCGCCGGCGGCAAACGTCCTTTTCAGACCATTATTCCGGGATTCGTCACCCGGGACAACCGGGCCTTGATGAGTTTCGGAGTCATGGGCGGCAGCATGCAGCCCCAGGGCCACGTCCAAATGATGGTCAGGATGTTTGATTACGGCCAAAATGCCCAGTCAGCCTGCGACGCGCCCCGCTGGAGAGTGGGTGACGATTTCAGTGTCGCCATTGAACCCGGGTTGCCAGAGACGATCATCAACGACCTTAAACACCGCGGTCACGCTCTGGTCGAGGACGCGGACATCTTTCCCTATGGCGGTGCGCAGGTGATCCATCGACTGCCGCATGGGTATTGTGCTGCATCGGATCCCAGAAAAGATGGGCAGGCGGTGGGATTTTAAGGGAATGTCGAATGTTGAATGACGAATCCACCTGAGGTTTATCCGCTTTTGGAGGGCGGACAAGTTTCGAATTAAGTAATGATATCGATTGGAAAAGAAATATGACATCCATGTCCCCTATCAGCCCCGATCAAATCGCTTTCTACGATCCTGACCGAAAGGGCATCCTGATACACAAAGATCAGCTGGTGGACACACCTTTTAAAATAGGCGACCGGTTTTCGGTCCGCAAGGGAAAACGCGAATTGTTTGCGATGACCCTTATCACAGACCATAATGGCGATATCTTTTTCGACAAACGCGGGATATTCATCGAGCGCACCCGTCAAATTGATATTTTGCTGGGCGGCATATTTGATGAATATGTCTTCTACATCGAACCCGAGATACCCGGGACCATCAAATTGAAGGCCCTGGAGATTGTGAAGGACAAACACCTTTAAGATTACAACAAAAAAGCTAACCTGGTGTTTAGAGGAAAAAAAATCACCACCGTGGATCGATATATATTATAATAGTCTCAAGCTTGCCGTACATGAGAGATTGGAGATCAGAGTGAAAGCAGATTTTCGGAAAAGACTGTTAAGAGGTGATGTGCTGGTGGGAACCCTCATAACGCTTCCTTCGGCCGAGGTCGCCGAAATTATGGCTGAGGTGGGGTTTGATTGGCTGTTTATAGATACGGAGCACAGCCCTTTCAACGCTTACGGTGCGCAAACGATTTTGCAGGCTGCCGGCCCTAGCTGTCCATGTCTTGTCCGCGTCCCGGCCAATGGTGAAGTTTGGATCAAAAAAGCGCTGGATATTGGAGCCCACGGGATTATCGCACCCCAGGTGAATTCAGTCGCAGACGCTGAGGCTGTCGTTCGAATGTGCAAATACCCTCCCGGCGGGACCCGTGGCGTCGGCATCGGCAGGGCCCATAAATACGGCCTGGGGTTTAATGCGTACATGCAGAGGGCCAACAATGAAGTTGCCGTTGTTTTGCAGGCTGAAACCGCCCAGGCTGTGAATAACATTTCCGGGATTGTGAAGGTCCCGGGCATTGACGCCATTTTTATCGGTCCCTACGATTTATCTGCCGCTTTGGGTAAAATGGGACAGCTGACCGATCCGGAGGTTAAACAGGCCATTGAAACCATAGCAAAAGCCTGCAAAAAAGCAGGGGTTCGCCTGGGTATATTTGCCGCGACAGCTGAAGCGGCTGTACCTTTCATTCAGCAGGATTTTACCCTGCTGGCCATCGGCACGGATGGAATGCATATGGCCCGGAGTGCCGGGGAGGTACTCAAAACCCTGAGGCCCAAGACAGATATCCAGGCGGTATAATAGCCCCATGCAAGACAAATCACAGACAGGTCAACCGACCGGGCGCCCCGATTCCTTCAAAAGGCAGTCCAGACAGGACATTTTGAATTTTACCCTCAAAACGTCCCTGGCGGCCCTGACGATCTTCCTGGTCTTTTTGATTTACTCCAGCAGCCTGGAGGGGCCTTTTGTACTTGATGACGGAAGCAACATCAAAGACAACCCCGCTATCCGTCTGACCCGGCTTTCATGGTCCGGCCTAATAGATGCCGCATCAAAAAGCCCGCTATCCAATCGTC
>Ga0210121_1000035_pt1 | contig 35677 bp, 33 predicted proteins | sample Joice_ThreeSqB_D_FD_184873 | JGI IMG/M metagenome (GOLD analysis project Ga0210121, IMG submission 184873) | Wetland microbial communities from San Francisco Bay, California, USA, that impact long-term carbon sequestration - Joice_ThreeSqB_D1... | ecosystem: Environmental > Aquatic > Marine >... | reverse complement strand
CCCTTTACGCTTGATCCCTTCTGTTTCCACAAAAAAGATCGCCTCACTACGCCCTCTCGGCACTCCACAACAACCTCTCACCCCATTTTGTCAAAAAGCTAGCCCGCCCCTTTCGAGGCGGGCCAGATAACTTATCCTTCGACCCGACTGTTCGTCAACGCCCGTCGGGGCGTCAGAACACGATTCCGAAGCCCAGCGCGTTGTTGCTGCCGAGGGTCACGCCGAACCGCAGCAGCCACTGCTCCGAGAACCGCATCTCGAGCCCGAGATCGGTGTCGAAATGGACCTTGGTATCCGGTCCGCTGATCCCTATGTCAAGGGCAATGCGCGGCGAAACATACGGTACCAGAGCCCACTTCCCGTCGTCGGACACGAACTGGCGTGCCACCGACACGCCGGCCGGGATTCTGAGGATTGCGCACCCTCCATCGCAGCCGCCCGTCACATAGCCGAGGCCGAAACCGGTGACCCACGCCACGTCGAGCGGAAACGACTCGGATACCTCCACGAACTGGCTGTAGACATCGAGGCCGCCGTTGAACGCCACGTCACCGTCGCCGGCCCCGTTGACCGAGCCTCGCACCCCGAGGTTCACGTCGCCCGCCTTGCGGAACGTGACCATGCCGCCGAAGTCGTTGATGTCGTTCACCACGATCAGGTACGCCCCGAAGCCCGTCTCGCCGTACGGCGTGATGAACTGCGGGTGATCGTAGACCTGCGCCGTGCCCGTTCCTACCTGCGAAAGCACGGCGACCAGGCACACGGCTGCGGCGCGAATGCCACTCACAATCAGGCGCTTCATGCGAACCTCCTGCTCTGCTTTATTGGACGTCGGGAGCAGACCACGGCGGGCTCTCAAACAGCATCCTTCGTGCCACTGCCCTCCGACGAGCACTCGCCGACCCGGCGGGCGAGCACTGAGACTTCATTGTCAACAATTTGCAGGAATCCACCCGAAACCGCTATACGGTGAACCGTTTCCCCGTCCGTAACGGTCACTTCGCCCGTTCCGAGCAGGGTCATGAGCGGCGCGTGTCCGTACAGAATGCCGAGCAGTCCGTCGTACGCCGGAACGACGACGCTCTCGCCCTCACCCTCGAAGCCGACCTCCGTGGGCGAGATCACGGCCACCTTGAGCTTGCGCGTACTGTCTCCCATGGTCCCCCGCTCCCGGGCGCTCAGCCCTCGATCTGCCTGGCCTTGGCCTCGGCCTCCTCGATGTCTCCCACCATGTAGAAGGCCTGCTCGGGCAGGTGATCGAACTCGCCGGCCACCACCGCCTCGAATGACTCGATCGTCTTCTCCAGCGGCACGTACTTGCCGGGGAATCCCGTGAACTGCTCGGCCACGAAGAACGGCTGTGACAGGAAGCGCTGGATCCGGCGGGCTCGCGCCACGATCACCTTGTCTTCCTCGCTCAGCTCGTCCATCCCGAGGATCGCGATGATGTCCTGGAGATCCTTGTAGCGCTGCAGGATCTCCTGCACGCGCGTCGCCGCGTTGTAGTGTCGGTCTCCGAGGAACTGGGCGTCGAGAATCCGGCTGCTCGACTCGAGCGGGTCCACGGCCGGATAGATCCCGAGCTCCGCGATCTGCCGGGACAGGACGGTCGTCGAGTCCAGGTGCGTGAAGGCGGCTGCGGGTGCCGGATCCGTGAGGTCGTCGGCCGGGACGTAGATCGCCTGCACCGACGTGATCGAGCCCGAGCGCGTGGACGTGATCCGCTCCTGAAGTTCACCCATCTCGCTGGCCAGAGTCGGCTGGTACCCTACCGCGCTGGGCATCCGCCCGAGAAGCGCGGAGACCTCGGAGCCGGCCTGGCTGAACCTGAAAATATTGTCGATGAACAGCAGAACGTCCTGTTTCGCGACGTCTCGGAAGTATTCCGCCACCGTCAGGCCTGACAAACCCACCCGGAGCCGTGCTCCTGGCGGCTCGTTCATCTGCCCGTAGATCAGGGCCGTGGAGGCGAGCACCCCGGACTCCTTCATCTCGAGCCACAGGTCGTTGCCTTCACGCGTACGCTCGCCGACGCCGCAGAACACCGACTTGCCTCCGTGTTCCTGCGCGATGTTGTTGATGAGCTCCATGATGATGACGGTCTTGCCGACTCCCGCCCCACCGAACAGACCCGTCTTTCCACCCTTTACGTACGGGGCGATCAGGTCGATGACCTTGATCCCGGTCTCGAAGATCTCCGTCTTCGGCTCGAGATCCACGAACTTCGGCGGATCACGGTGAATCGGCCAACGCTCCGCCGCATCGACCGGACCGGCCTCGTCCACGGGCTCGCCGAGCACGTTGAGGATGCGGCCGAGGGCCGCCTCGCCGACCGGAACCGATATCGCCTGTCCCGTATCGCGCACTTCCAGACCGCGCCGCACGCCGTCCGTGGAATCCATCGCGACGGCCCGGACCTGGTGCCGGCCGATGTGCTGGGCTACCTCGCACACGAGACGATGCGCCTCGCCATCGGCGCCCGACCACTCGAGCTCCACCGCGTTGTAGATCTCGGGCAGGTGCTCCGGTTCGAACTCCACGTCGAGCACCGGACCGATGACCTGCACCACCTTACCGATCGACTGCGCAACCTCTGCCATGGTCATCCCTTCAGCGCCTCGGCCCCGCCGATGATCTCGGCCAACTGGCTCGTGATCTCCTGCTGCCGGGCACGGTTGAACTGCCGGCGGAGAGTCGTCAGGAACTCGTCCGCGTTATCTGTCGCACTCTTCATCGCCGTGCGGCGCGCGCCTTGCTCCGCCGCCACGTTCTCCACCAGCGCCCTGTACATCGAGCTCACCAGGTGGAGCGGCAGCAAGCGCGCGAGGATCTCATCCGCGGACGGATCGAGGATGTAATAGGGCTCCCGCGTCGGTCTCTCCTGCGGGACGTATACCGGAAGCAAGCGCCGCGTGATCGGTGGCGTGCTCATCACGCTCCGGAACTCCGCGTGCACCACGTAGACCGCGTCGAGCTCTTCACGCACGAATCGGTCGGCCAACGGATCGATCAGCCCGCGGGCCATGTCCGGAGACGGATCGTCGCCGATATCGGTACGGGTGCTGGCCATGGCCACGTTCCGGAACCGGAAGTAGCTGATACCCTTCTTCCCGATCACGTGGAACTCCGCGTCCACGTCCGAGGCCTGCAGCTCGGCCAGGAGCTCGCGCGCCTTGCGCATCAGGTTCACGTTGAACGCCCCGCACAGGCCTCGATTGCTCGTCACGAGGATTACCGCCGCCCGCCGGATCCGGCCGGGTTGCCGGAGGAGCGGTTCGAGGTCCGTCAGCTCTGGCGTGACGAGATTCTCCACGACCGCGGCCACACGCTCCGCGAAGGGACGCGCCTGACGCACCCGGAGCTGCGCGCGCCGCAACTTCGACGTCGCGACCATCTCCATGGTTCGCGTGATCTTGCGCGTGCTCTCGACGGAACGCATCCGCCGCCCGATGTCTCTCGCTTTCGCCATCTATCCGTTCACCCGTTGCCTTGCATGAGCTTCTCCGCGTCAGCCGGCCGCTTCGGCGACGGGTACCTCGAGCGCTTTGGTCCGGAACAGGCTCTTGTGCTCCTCGATCGCTGCCCGAAGCTTCCGGTCCGTCTCGTCGCTGGTCACCTTTTCTGTCCGGATCGCGTCACCCACGTCCGGGTGAGCGGATCGCATGTACTCGCGGAAGCTCTTCTCCCAGTCCCGGATCTCACCAGCCTCCAGGTCGTCGAGGTAGCCCTGCGTGACGGCGAAGATCGCCATCACCTGGTCCTCCACCGGAAGAGGTGCGTACTGGCCCTGTTTGAGGACTTCCACCGTCCGCTCCCCGCGGGCCAGCTGACGCTGCGTCGCCGGATCGAGGTCCGACCCGAACTGGGCGAATGCCTCGAGCTCGCGGTACTGGGCCAGGTCGAGGCGCAGGCTGCCGGCGACCTTCTTCATGGCCTTGATCTGCGCCGACCCACCCACTCGGGACACCGAGATCCCAGCGTTGACGGCCGGTCGGACCCCCGAATAGAAGAGGTCGCTCTCCAGGAAGATCTGCCCGTCCGTGATCGAGATCACGTTCGTCGGGATATAGGCGGACACGTCTCCGGCCTGCGTCTGGATGATCGGCAGCGCGGTCAGCGATCCCCCCGGTTTCTCGATGTCCGGGTGCGCCTCGATGACCTTCGGGTCCTCGCTCACCTTCGCCGCGCGCTCCAGCAGTCGACTGTGCAGATAGAACACATCGCCGGGGAAGGCTTCGCGACCCGGTGGACGCCTGAGAATCAGGGAAATCTCCCGATAAGCGTCCGCCTGCTTCGAAAGGTCATCGTAGATGACCAGCGTGTGCCGGCCTTCCTTGTACATGAAGTACTCAGCCAGGGCGCACCCGCTATACGGCGCGATGTATTGAAGGGTCGTCGGATCGGAGGCGTTGGCCGCCACTACGATCGTGTAGTCGAGAGCTCCTTCCTGAGCCAGGCGATCCACGACGGAGGCGACGGTCGAAGCCTTCTGGCCGATCGCGACGTAGACACACACCACGTCGCCGCCGCGCTGATTGATGATCGTATCGATCGCGATCGCTGTCTTTCCGGTCCGGCGATCACCGATGATCAGCTCCCGCTGGCCCCGCCCGATCGGGATCATGGAATCGATGGCCTTGATGCCGGTCTGCAGCGGTTCCTTCACCGGCTGTCGGAACACGATGCCGGGCGCCTTGCGATCCACCTTCATCTTCCCGACGGACTTGATCGCGCCCTTCCCGTCACAGGGCGCGCCGAGCGGGTCGACCACGCGACCGAGGAAGTCAGGCCCGACCGGAACCTCGAGCACGCGGCTCGTGCGCCGGACGGAATCTCCTTCCCTGAGCTGCAGGTAGTCACCCATGACCACCGCACCGATGTTGTCCTCTTCGAGGTTCAACGCGAGTGCCGTGATCAGCTCGCCCGTCTCAGACGACTCGATTTCGAGCATCTCGTTCGCCACGGCCGACGAGAGGCCCCAGATTCGGGCCACCCCGTCCTTGACCTCCAGAACCTCTCCGACCTCCTCGAGCCTCAGATCTTCCTGGAAGTGGTCGATCTGTTCGAGCAGCGCCTTCTTCATCTCGCCCGCGCGGAGCGTTGCATCTGACGTGGGCATATCAGTCCCGTACCTTGTGTCCTGTCCGTCAGCCGGTCCGAGTGACCGACCCGACATCTTCGATGAGCGCCCGACGCATCAGCTGCAGCTGTCGCCGCACCGACCCGTCGAGCACGCGGTCCTTCACTCGAACGACCATCCCTCCCACGAGGCGTCGGTCGAGGCGAAAATCCGCCGTCACCTCGCGGCCGAGGATCCGGCCGAGCGCCGATTCGATCTCGGATCGGAGCTGCGGATCCGGATCCACCGTCATGGCCACCGACGCCCGCACTCGACCCGTGCGCGCATCCTGCAGCTCAAGAGCCGCAAGCGCGATCTCCGGGAGCAGTGACTGCCGGCGCTTTTCCAGCACCACCAGGAGGAAGCGGATGAACGACTCCGGATACCGCTCGCCGAAGACGTCCCGTATCACCTGCCGCTTGTCTGCCAACGTCACCCGGGGTGTCTCCAGGAAAGCGCGGAACGGCGGCACCTCCCGGTACAGGCCCGCCACCTCGCCGATCAACGAAAGCCACTCCACCGCGTCATCCGAGCGATCGGCCAGCGCCAGCAGGGTGTCCGCGTAGTTGCGCGCAACGGCGATCCGGCTCATTCCATCTCCGCTATGTATTCGCGCACCAGGCGCCGGTTCGCGTCGTCGTCGAGGGTCTCACGCACCAGCCGCTCCGCGGCCGCGAGTGAAAGATCGACCGCTTCCCGCCTGACGGACTCCAGCATGTCGCCCTTCTCGCGCTCCAGGTCCCGCCTCGCCCGCTGGAGCATCTCCTCGTTGTCCTTGCGGGTCTGAGCGAGGATTTCCTCACGCAGACGTTCGCCGGCTTCGCGTCCCTGCTGCAGAATCTCCTTCGCTTCCCGCCGGGCCTGGTCCAGCTGACGCTGGTGCTCGTCGAGCAGCCGCCTCGCTTCGGCCCGATCCTCCCGCGCGGAATCGATCGCCGCCTGGATCTTCGATTGGCGTGTCTCGAGTCCCTTCGCGATCGCCGGAAAGGCCTTCCACGACAGCACACCCAGCGTGAGCAGGAACAGCACCCACGTCCAGATCGCCAGGCCGACATTGATCGACAGCACGCTGCCCTCGGCAGCCCACAGCGGCGCCGGGGCCACAAGCAGCAGCGCCGCCGGGCCTGCCATTCGCCAGATTTTCATCCGTGTCCTGCTGGTTGATCCCGCGAGAGCATCCCCGGCCGGTCGCCGGAGACACGCTCCCGGAGGTCTTACTTGATGAAGCCGGCGATCACGAGCGCGAACAGCGCCGCGCCCTCGATCAGGGCCGCGAGGATGATCGAGCCGGTCTGAATCTGAGCCGCCGCCTCCGGCTGACGGGCCATCGCGTCTGCCATCTGTCCGCCGATGCGACCGATACCGATCCCGGCGCCGATGACGACGATGCCAGCGCCGATGATAGCCAGTCCTGCGCCCACATCGCCGGACATGCCGGCCGTGTCCTGTAGAAGAGCGAGCATGTTGAACATCAAGGGTCTCCTTGAATTACCGGGTTAGCCTTCCGGGTCTCATTCGTCGACTACTGCGGCCATCGGCTCAGTGCGCGTGCCGGATGAGGCCGATGAATACTGCCGTGAGAACGGTGAAGATGTATGCCTGGAGAAACGCCACGAAGATCTCCAGGAACATCACGAACAGTCCGAGCGACATGGAACCCGTCACGGTCACGAGTCCGGTCGCCGATATTCCGCCATACACGATTACCAGCCCGATCAGCGACAGGAGCACGAAATGGCCGGCCGTCATGTTGGCGAACAGTCGCACGGCGAGGGCGAACGGCTTCGCCAGCTTACCGATGATCTCCACCGGTGTCATGATGATCAGCATCACGACCTGCATGAACGGGGGAATGCCCTTCGGCACGAAGAAGATCGTACCCATGTATCCCTTCGGCCCGAGGGCCATGAACCCGGCCACCTCGATCACGATGAACGATATGGCGGCGAGGGCCGCGGTGACCGAGATGTTCCCGGTGGCGGAGGCTCCGCCCGGCACGAGGCCCATGAGGTTGGCGTACAGGATGAAGAAGAACAGCGTCACCACGAAGGGTACGAACTTCTCACCGCCGTGACCGATGTTGGCCAGGGCCACATCGTCGCGCAGATAGACGTAGAACGTCTCGAAGAAGTTCAGGATTCCGCGGGGTGCATCACGGCTCACATCCATCCGCCTGGCGCCCCGGGCGGCGAGGCCGACCGTCAGGATGGTCAGCAGGCTGGCCAGCCAGAGGAACACCACGTGCTTCGTCGGAGAAAGATTGATCTCCACCCCACCCACGTGATACGGCGGGATCTTCAGCGGATCCAGGCTGATCGAGATCGATCCGTGATCGAGGCTGCCCGAGTCCACGATGTGATGCACCATGGTCTCGGTGTTCCACTCTTCCGCGTGCTCGCCGGGTTCGGCGTGCTGATCCCCCGGACCGGCCTCCGTGGCGTGTCCTTCCCCGGCTTCCTGCTCGGCAGTGACGTGATCCGACTCGACTCCCTGCGCGGCGACAGGCGCCGGAAGGCGCTGGACGTCCACCGCGGGAAGATCCGCGGGACCGCCCAGCGTCAGCCCGATCAGCGTGACTGCCAGTGCTGCGATCATAACCGTTTCCGATCCATGTCCTCGCGAGCCGTCCGATCCGTCGTCGTCATTGCCAGCCAGCCAGCCTCCAGGATCAGGAAGCCGACCAGCGCCATGCCGTAGGCGACCATCAAGTCTCGTGTCGGCGATCCCGAGAGCACCGCGATCGCCCACACCAGGACTCCCGTCCCGAACCGCGCGGCGATTCCGGCGATCCACACGCGCGCGACCGGTTCGCCTCTCGACAGGCCGGCGGCCAACAGCCAGAAGGATGCCGCCTGCACCGCCCAGGCGGTCATCACACCGACCGCGACCGGGACCGGCGGACGGCCCCCGACGACCGCCGCGACCGTTCCTGCTGCGGCCAGCGCGAGCGCGACCCACACGTAGGCGGCGCGCTTCACGCCCCGTCTCCGTCTCGCTCGCGCCCCTGGTCATCCGGCTCGATGTGACCGCCACCGTCCGGCATCAGGTGCCGATACATGCTGTAGAAGCCCGCCCCGAAGCCGGTGAAAGTACCGAGCAAGACGAAGAGCGGTCCCGTGTGGAACCGCTCGTCCAGGATCGAACCGATCCAGGCGAACAGTGCCGTCGCGATCCCGAGCGTGAGCCCGTAGCCGCCGTACCGCCCCACCTCGGCCAGGGTCCCGCCCGGGCGGTCTGCGTCCTTCAGCACCACGGCGCCACCTCGCCTCCCGGTTACGGCCGCCGCGACTATACCCGCTTGTGAAAATATCCGCAAGATTAGGCGCTTGACGCTCGCACCCGGTATTATCTAGCCTCCCACGAACGTGGGAGACGTACGATGGCCGGCCCGTGGGCACCGGAGGCGAACGACTGATGACTGGCGGCGGGGGGACGGGGACCGTGGCGAGTGGGAGCGATGTTGAGCTGCTGCAGGAGCTGGCGGGTGCGCGACGGGACCTGGAGCTCCAGGTGGCCCGGCGCATCGTCGGGCAGAAGGAAATCGTCGAAAAGCTCCTGATCGCGCTCCTGGCGGGTGGACACGCGCTCGTCGTCGGGGTGCCGGGACTCGCGAAGACCACGCTGATCTCGACGCTGGCCGAGACCCTCCACCTGAAGTTCAGCCGCATCCAGTTCACTCCGGATCTCATGCCGTCGGACATCACGGGCACGGAGGTCCTCGAAGAGGATGCCGAGACGGGACGACGGCTGTTTCAGTTCGTCCCCGGTCCGGTGTTCGCCAACGTGATCCTGGCCGACGAGATCAACCGGACGCCTCCCAAGACGCAGGCCGCTCTCCTCCAGGCCATGCAGGAGCTGTCGGTGACGGTCGGGAACGACACCTTCGTGCTTGAGCCCCCGTTCTTCGTTCTCGCCACGCAGAACCCGATCGAGCACGAGGGCACGTATCCCCTCCCGGAGGCGCAGCTCGACCGATTCATGCTCGAGCTGCGAATCACGTATCCGTCGTTCGAGGAGGAGCGGGAGATAGCGGCCGTCACGACTTCCGGACCAGCGCGGTCGATCGAGCCCGTCATCGATGGCGAGCGGCTGCGGGAGTTCCAGTCACTGGTCCGACGGATCCCGGTCGCTCCATCGGTCATCGATTACGCGGTACGGCTGGTGCGCAGCACCCGTCCGGACGATCCGACTTCGCCCGCCTTCGTGCGCCAGATGATCGCCTGGGGAGCGGGCCCGCGCGCCACCCAGTGCCTGGTCCTCGGCTGCAAGGCGCGAGCCGCCATGCAGGGTCGGCCGGCCCCCAACCTGGAGGATGTCGAGGCGATCGCGCCCGATGTCCTTCGGCATCGGATCGTGCCCGGCTTCGAGGCGGAAGCTGCAGGTCGCACGGCGGACGACCTGGTCGCGGACCTCATTTTGAGCGTCCGGACATGACCGGGATGGAAGACCGACCTCCGCCACCTCCCCCGCGGGCGCGCCATGCGACCCATACCGCGAGGACCGCATGACCCTTTTGATCGTGGTCCTGGCGGTGCTCGTGGCCCTCTCCGGCTTCTTCTCCGGAGGGGAGATCGCCTTCTTCTCGGTCCCCGACACGCGAGCCAAGGCGCTGGCGGAAGAGGGCAGGCGCGGATCCCGGGCCCTCGTACGCCTCAAGTCGGGGCCCGATCGGCTGCTGATCACGATACTCATCGGCAACAACGTGGTGAACATCGGAGCGGCCTCGATCGCGACCTACGCGGCGACTCAGGCGTTCGGATCGGCAGGCGTCGGAATCGCCACGGGCGTAATGACCCTGCTCGTCCTGTTCTTCGGCGAGATCGTTCCGAAGAGCTTCGCCGCTGCCAATGCGGAGAGGATCGCACTCGTAGCGGCCCCGCTGTTTCTCGGACTGTCCAGTGCTCTGTCCGTGCTGGTCGTGCCGCTCGAGATACTCACCCGGGCCGTTCTCCCCTCGACGGAGGACGTGATTCCCACCGTCACGGAGGCCGAGATCCGGGCCCTCACCGAGCTCGGGCACGAGGTGGGCGAGATCGATCCGCACGAGCGCCAGATCATTCAGCAGGCGTTCGCGCTCGACACGACGCAGGCCTGGGAGGTCATGACACCCCGCGTGAACATCTTCGCCTGGCCGGCCGCACGGACGCTGTCGGAAATCGCGGCGGAGCTCCAGACGGTTCCGTTCAGCCGCATCCCCGTGTACGGAGAATCCCTGGATGACATCGCGGGCATTCTGTACGTGCGGGACGCCTATCAGGCCCTGGTGGCCGGACAGCGCGACGTGAGCCTGGAGCGCCTGGCCCGCGAAGCCATGTTCGTGCCCGCGACGGTGGTGCTCAGCCAGCTGCTCCCCGAGTTCCAGGCGCGCCGCGTCCACGCGGGCATCGTGGTGGACGAGCACGGCGGGACGGACGGACTGATCACGCTCGAGGACATACTCGAAGAGCTGGTCGGGGAGATCGTGGACGAGACGGACATCCCTTCGGAGTCGTTCCAGCGCGTGGGCAAGGACACGATCGTCGTCGAAGGAGGCGTCGATCTGCGCGAGATCAACCATTTCTTCAACTGCTCGCTTCCGGTGCTGGAACACAGGTCGTTGAACGGCTACCTGCTCCAGGTGTTCGGCCGGGTTCCGGACCCGCGCGAGGCGGTGGACGTGGAAGGTCTGAGGATCGAGGTCGTGAGCTCGAGCGAGACCCAGGTGACCCGGGCGCGCATCACGCGGAAGATCGAGACGCCGATCGGCGGCGAAACGGAGGATGAACCGCCAACCGACCGCGAAGGTCCGTAGCGCACCACCGCCGATCAGACGGCCGCGAACACCGTGCTGCTGTACCAGTCGACGATCGCCTGGCCGAACACGAACGCTATGGCCGCTCCCAGACCGAGGAAGACGCCGAACGGCACCTCCTTCTTCGTCTTCAGGCTCAGAGGACCGAAGATGAGCGTACCGGCCAGGGCTCCCAGGAAGATCGTCAGCATGGCGCCCGCCGGTCCGAGGAACGCTCCGACCATGGCCATCATCTTGATGTCGCCCCCGCCCATCGCCGGCTTCTTGAAGACCCACTCACCGAACACGCCCACGGCGAAGAGCACGCCGAAGCCCAGCGCGGCGCCGATGAGCGACGTGAGGATCGAGGGAGGCCCCGGCAGGAGCGACAGGGCCAATCCCGCGCCCAGACCTCCCAGGCTGAGGGCATCCGGAATCAGGTAGTGCCTGGCGTCGATGAGCGAGATGGTGAGCAGCAAGCTCAACAGGATCGAGCCCTGAAGCGACCTCCACGTGGGACCGTACAGGAGCGCCATGCCCACCCAGATCGCCGCGGTCACGAGCTCGATCACCGGATACTGAATCGAGATTCGCTCCCGGCACTGCCGACATCGTCCGCGCAGCAGCAGCCAGCTGAGCACCGGCACGTTGTCGTACCACGCGATCGGAGCTCCGCACCCGGGACAGCGGGACCGGGGCCGGACCAGGCTCTCCCGCCGAGGGAGCCGGCTCACGCAGACGTTCATGAACGAGCCGACCGAAGCGCCGAGGACTCCGGCGTAGACGAGGAACAGGACGCGCACCGTGATCGGCATTCAGCCTCCAAACAGCCTGTCCATCAGGATCGCCCCCGCCACCGCCGCGTTGAGCGACTCGACTTTCCGTCGCATCGGAATCGCGACCACCCGATCGGCGGCGTCCCGGATCGCCTCGGAGACCCCTTCGCCCTCGTTCCCCACGACCAGCGCCACGCGCGGCGGAGGACTCACCGCTCGATCCAGCCGGTCCCCGTCCGCCGCGGCGACCCACACTTCGGTCTCCGAGCCTTCGAGTCGCTCCAGGAAGGGACGCCACTCCGTCTCGAATATGGGCAGTCTCACCGAGGAGCCGGCGGCCGACCGGGTCACCTTCGGGCTCCATGGATCAGCCGTTCCCGGGAGAACCACCACGGCATTCGCCCCCAGCGCATCCGCCGCCCGGATCAGGGTGCCCGCGTTACCCGGATCCCGCACCGAATCGAGCACGAGCAGCCGCGCACCGTCCACGCGGGACCACTCCCAGCTCGGAATGGGCGCCGTGGCCAGCCAGCCCTGTGGAGTCACGGTATCCGCGTGCTCCCGGAGCTCTCCATCGCTGACTTCTTCCGTGGCGATTCCGGAGGCCAGCAGCTCTCGCAGAAGGCGGCGGCCGTCTGGCTCCGCGACGGCGGCCTCGGTATATAGCACGAGCGTCACCGGCCGGCCCGCACGCAGCAGCTCGGCGAGGACGCGCGGCCCCTCGACGAGGAATTCGCCACGCGCCCGCCGTTCCTTGCGCCGGTGAAGCGCCCGCACGTGCTTGCTCTGATTCAGACTGGGCATGGCTGACTAATGTGAACCGGGCGTCGCCGCGGGGAAAGCGGCGGCGGGAGCGAACGCGCCTTGCGAACCGCAGACTCCGGCAGGCCGCCGGTCGCCCTGACGATCGCGGGAAGCGACTCCGGCGGCGGCGCCGGAATACAGGCCGATCTCAAGACGTTCGAAGCGTTCGGCGTGTTCGGCACCTCGGCCGTCACGGCGGTCACGATCCAGAACACGGTGGGCGTGTTCGGCGTTCACGCGATTCCGGCGGAAGTGGTTGTGGGGCAGATCCGCGCGGTCGTCCGGGACCTCAGGCCCGACGCCTGCAAGACCGGCATGCTGGTCGACGGACCCATCATCTCGGCCGTTGCCGAGGAGCTGAACGACGCGAGGATCCGCCACTACGTCCTGGATCCAGTGATGGTCGCCGCGAGCGGAGACCCGCTGCTCGACCCGGAAGCCGTGGGGGCCCTCCGGTCGTCACTGCTCCCGATCGCCAGCATCGTCACGCCCAATCTGGACGAGGCCGGCATCCTGACCGGGCTCTCCGTGCGCTCCGAAGATGACATGCGCGAGGCGGCCACGCGCCTGGTGGAAGCCGGCTGCCGTTCCGTGCTCATCAAGGGCGGTCACCTGCGGACCGACGAGCTCGTGGACATCCTGTTCGACGGCGACACATGGCGGGAGTGGAGGGCCGAGAAGCTCCCCGTGGGGAACGCGCACGGCACCGGGTGCACTCTGTCGGCCGCGATCACCGCCGGTCTCGCGCGGGGCCGCTCGATCGGGGAAGCGGTGGATCGGGCGCTGTCGTACACGAGGAAGGCGATCGCCTCGGCACCGGGCCTGGGCTCCGGGAGCACGCCGCTGAATCATCGCGCGGAGGCCGGCGGGCGGGGGGCTTAAAGCGCCGTCTCGATGCGACCTATGACGGCGCGGACGAGCGACCGGAACGTTCCGCCGACGCGATCCGTGGTCTCCATCACTTCGTCGTGCGACAGTGGCTCGGAACTGATCCCGGCGGCGAAGTTCGTCAGGCAGCTGATTCCGAAGCAACGGATGCCCATCGCGCGCGCCACGATCACCTCGGGCACGGTGGACATGCCGACCGCATCCGCGCCCATCCTCTCGAGCATGCGAATTTCGGCCGGAGTCTCGAAGCTCGGCCCGAGCAGTCCGGCGTACACCCCCTCCCGCAGCCCGATGCTTTCCGATCGGGCCGTATCGCGAACGAGGTTCCTGAGGCCCGGGTCGTACGCGTCGCTCATGTCCGGGAATCTCTCGTCGCCCTCCATGACCGTCCCCACCAGAGGATTCCGTCCCATCAGGTTCAGGTGATCGGCGATCAGCATGAGATCGCCGGGCCGGAAGTCCCGGTTGACGGCCCCGGCGGCGTTGCTGACGAACAGCGCCTCGATTCCGAGCGAGCCGAGCACGCGGACCGGCAGAGTCGCAGTGGCCGGGGCGTGACCCTCGTACAGGTGAGCCCGTCCCCGAAGCGCGATCGCTTCCACCCCCTGCAGAACGCCGGCCGTCAGCGTCCCCGAGTGACCGACGACTCCGACCTGAGGCCAGTGCGGAAGGTCGCCGTACTGGATCTCGACCGCGTCGCCGAACTCCTCGCCCAGCGATCCGAGGCCGGACCCGAGCACCAGGCCGACCCGGGGCCGGATCCCATCCACGCGCTGCCGGACGGCGGCCGCTGCCTCCCGCACCCGCTGCGCGAGATCCGCCGCCCCGGCGGCGCCGGTGCTCATGCCAGAACCCCCGCGAGCGTGGCCGTCATCCATGTCGCCACCGTTCCGCCGAGCATCGCCCGCAGGCCGAGGCGCGACAGGTCGTGCCGGCGCTCGGGCGCGATGCCGCCGATACCTCCGATCTGAATCGCGATGGACGAGAAATTCGCGAAGCCGGTGAGTGCGTAGGTCGCTATGATCACCGACTTGGGCGAGAGGGTGGAGCCCGCGGCGATCCCGTCGGCGAGCATCCGGAAAGCGACGAACTCGTTGGCCACCATCTTGACGCCGAACAGAGTTCCGATCTCGGCGGCGTCCGACATGGGCACTCCGATCAGCCAGGCGACCGGCGCGAAGGCCCAGCCCAGCAATCGTTCCAGGGTGATTCCCTCGATGTGCACCAGCCCCAGGCCCCACCCCAGCAAGCCGTTGATCAGGGCTATGATCGCCAGAAAGGCAATCAGCATCGCGCCCACGTTGAGGGCCAGGCGCATGCCGTCGGCCGCACCGCCCGCAGCCGCGTCGATCACGTTGACCGAGTCCAGCTCGACCTCGAAGTCCAGGGTATCGCGCGTCTCCGGCACCTCCGTCTCCGGCATGAGGATCTTGCTCACGACGATGCCGGCCGGAGCGGCCATGATGCTGGCCGCCAGCAGGTGCCCCGCTATCGCCGGGAAGTAGCCGGCCAGCATCGCCACGTAAGCGGCCATCACGCCTCCCGCCACGGTCGCGAACCCGCCGACCATCACGGTGTTCAGCTCCGACATCGTCATGTTCTTCACGAACGGCTTCACGAGGAGAGGCGCTTCGGTCTGGCCGACGAAAATGTTGCCGGCCGCAGAAGTGGTTTCCGCGCCGCTCGTCTTCAGCGTTCTCTGCATCACCCAGGCGACCGCCTTTACGATCAGCTGCATCACGCCCAGGTAGTAGAGAACCGTCATGAGAGCCGAGAAGAAGATGATCGTCGGAAGGACGGCGAACGCGAAGTTGGCGCCGATCTCCACCACGCCTTCCCCCCCCGTCACCGGGGTCGAGAAGTCGACGAGCGAGCCGAACACGAAGCGGGCTCCCGCCAGCGTGTAGCCGATCAGGGCGATGAACACGTCGTTCACGACGCTGAAGAAACCGCGGCCCCAGGTGGTCTTGAGCACGAGGAGGGCGAACACGAACTGCAGGCCGATGCCCTTCGCCACGAGGCTCCAGTCGATCGCCTTCCGCCTCGGCGAGAATCGCCACAGCACCACCAGGATGACGGCCAGCGCGAACACTCCGCGGGCCAACCGGATGAGGAACGGTTCCGCAACGGCTCCCGTATCGATCAACGTGGAGCCTGCCTGCTGCACCCCCCACGCCGTGGCAGGCGCGAGGAGCAACGGAGGCAACAACCACAGCACCCGTTTCCAGCTCACCATGGGCCCCACCTTCCCATTTCGTCTCTCGTGAGCACCTGGCCGGATCGCTTCGCCCCGACCAGCCTTCGCTTCTCGAACAGTTTGATCAGCACTACCCCGGCCGCGAACCCCCCCACGTGCGCCCAGAAGGCCACACCGGCCCCGCCGCGGCCGAGCGCCGCGCTGCCCCCCACCAGCTGCAGGAAGAACCAGTACGCCAGCAGCACCCACGCCGGTAAAGGTATCACCCGGATATAGAGAATGAGGATGATCAGCGTCTGAACCCTGACCTTCGGGTAGAGAACCATGTAGGCTCCCATGACCCCGCTGATCGCTCCGGAAGCTCCCACCGTCGGGATGGCGCTCCCCGGATCCGAGAGGATGTGGGCGGCCGCCGCGAGGACGCCCGTCAGCAGGTAGAAGACCAGGTAGCGAAAGTGCCCCATCGAGTCCTCGATGTTGTTTCCGAAGACCCACAGGAACCACATGTTACCGATCAGGTGCATCCAGCTCCCGTGCATGAACATCGAGGTCAGGATCGTCACCGCTCCCGTCCCGGGCACCCTGCAGATCGCTCCCGGGCCGAGCTGTACGGATGATCCGGCCGGGATCGTTCCGGTGATCGCGCCCGGAATCGACCCGTACCTGCACAGCGAATCGAGGAGCGGTTGGCCGGCCCCCGCCCCCTGCACTACGAGCCACGCCACCACGTTCACCAGGATGATCAGGAACGTGACGAATGGAACCAGTTCGGTAGGGTTCTCGTCCCGGAGCGGAAACATGGCTCCACGGTAGGCGGGCCATTCGGTCGACGCAACGCGGCCCTCCCGCCCCCGGAAAGCCACCGCCCCGACCCGCCAAGTTGGCATGGTCCGGATTCCTGCCGTTCTGGCACCCGAAGTGCGGTCCGGTGTCAGATTGTCGTGAAATGGCCGCACATCCGGCGTTTCTGGAGGACGGAATGCGGCACATCGCTTGCACCCTCCACGGGACGACACGGAGGCACCGGTCCGGTCTGCGGGCCGGGGCGGGGGTGCCCGAAGCGCATTCGCTCGCGGGGGCCGCCGTCAGATCAGATTCGAAAGGAAAGCGAAATGGGCAAAGTCATTGGAATCGACCTCGGGACCACCAACTCCGTCGTCTCGGTGATGGAGGGCGGCGATCCGGTGGTCATCCCGAGCGCCGAGGGCGCCCGCACGACCCCATCGGTCGTGGCATATACGAAAGACCACGAGAGGCTCGTCGGTCAGGTCGCGAAGCGGCAGGCCGTAACGAACCCGCGCAACACGATCTTCTCCATCAAGCGGTTCATGGGACGCAAGTGCTCGGAGGTCGAGTCCGAGCGCAAGCTCGTCCCTTACGAGATCGAGTGCGACTCCCAGGACCGCGTGCAGGTCAAGGTCCCACATGCGGACAGCACGTTCACGCCGCCGGAGATCTCGGCGATGATCCTCCAGAAGATGAAGCAGACGGCCGAGGATTATCTGGGCAAGGAGGTCACTCAGGCCGTGGTCACGGTTCCCGCGTACTTCAACGACGCGCAGCGTCAGGCCACCAAGGACGCCGGCAAGGTGGCGGGCCTCGAAGTGCTGCGTATCATCAACGAGCCCACGGCAGCGGCGCTGGCCTACGGACTCGACAAGAAGACGGAGGAGAAGATCGCCGTGTTCGACCTCGGGGGCGGGACGTACGACATCTCGATCCTGGAGCTCGGAGATGGCGTGTTCGAGGTCAAGGCCACGAACGGAGACACCCACCTCGGAGGCGATGACTTCGACCAGCGGGTGATCGACTGGCTGGTGAGCGAGTTCAAGAAGGACCAGGGGCTCGACCTGTCGAAGGACCCGATGGCCCTCCAGCGCCTGAAGGAAGCCGCCGAGAAGGCGAAGTGCGAACTTTCCACGACGACCCAGACGGACATCAACCTCCCGTTCATCACGGCCGATCAGAGTGGGCCCAAGCACCTGAACGTGTCGCTCACGCGGTCCAAGTTCGAGCAGCTGGTGGATGACCTGATCGAGCGAACCAGGGAGCCGATGAAGAAGGCGCTTGACGATGCCGGCCTGGACCCGTCCTCGATCGACGAGGTCATTCTGGTGGGCGGATCGACCAGGATCCCCAAGATCCAGGACACCGTGCGGGAGTTCTTCGGCAAGGAGCCGCACAAGGGAGTGAACCCGGACGAAGTCGTCGGAATCGGCGCCGCGATCCAGGGGGGCGTCCTGGCCGGGGACGTGACCGACGTGCTGCTGCTGGACGTGACGCCGCTGTCGCTCGGGATCGAGACGCTCGGCGGGGTGATGACGACGCTGATCGGCCGCAACACGACGATCCCCACCAAGAAGAGCGAGATCTTCTCGACAGCCGAGGACAGCCAGCCCACGGTCGACATCCACGTGCTGCAGGGCGAACGGCAGATGGCACTGGACAACAAGACCATCGGACGGTTCCAGCTCACGGGGATTCCTCCCGCGCCCAGAGGCGTACCCCAGATCGAGGTCACGTTCGACATCGACGCCAACGGAATCCTCCACGTGAGCGCGAAGGACAGGGCCACGGGCAAGGAACAGAAGATCAGGATCGAAGCGTCGTCGGGGCTGTCCGACGCGGAGATCGACAAGATGGTCCGCGATGCCGAAGCGCACGCCTCGGAAGACAAGGGACGACGCGAGAAGGCCGAGGCACACAACCGGCTGGACTCGTTGATCTACCAGACCGAGAAGAACATGGAAGAGTGGAAGGACTCGGTCGACGAAGCCGGCAAGGCCGACGTTGAGGCCAAGCTGGAGCGCGGCAAGCAGGCGCTGAAGCAGGATGACACGGCGGCCATCGCGGCGGCGACGGAGGAGATCCAGAAGGCGGTGCAGGCGGTCGCGCAGCAGATCTACGCGAAGGCCGGCATGGGCGACCAGGCCGGGGCGACACAGGGCTTCGAGGAGACGGCCGAGGAAGGCGCGGCGGGGCCCGCGGGCGAAGCCGGCGGTGACGAAGAGGTCGTCGAGGCGGACTACGAGATCGTGGACGAGTCCGAGGAGAAGTGATCACGGAAGGTGTCGGTTGACCGGGGAAGCGGCGTCTCGACAGGGGCGCCGTTTCTCATCCGGGCCCCGGGAGGCTCACTCGGGTCACCGAAGCCGGGCCGGGCAACCCGCCGGCCACGTTGATCCGTCTAAACCGGGAACGCCTGGACGTCCCGTTCGGCACGGGTGGAACCGGAAGGGCTCCTGAGCGATAGTAGTCAGAGGAACATCGGAGGAACGCATTCAGCAAGGTGATCGCAGGGATCGCCTGGGAAACTCCAGAGAGGTAGCGGGAACGGCAATGAACGACGCGCTGAGGACCAAGCTGAACCTGACGCTGACCGCGATCGTCGCATTCGCGGTGGGCATCGGAATAGCGGCACGACTGGATCTCACACCGCCGGGGCTGGCGCGGCTGGCGGACAACCCACCCCTCACGCTGCGGGTCGTGGAACCGCAGCCGGTGCAGAACGACGCCCTCCCACAGGCCGGGTTCTCGGACATAGCCGAACGGGTGACGCCGGCCGTGGTGACGATCTTCGTGGAACGCACGATCGACGCACACACGCGGGAGGGCAATCTCCCGCCCGCATTCGAGGACTTCTTCCAGCAGCGCCCTCCCCAGGTCGTGAGGGGAAGCGGATCCGGATTCATCGTCAGTGAGGACGGGTACGTGGTGACCAACAACCACGTGGTCGACGGAGCCGACAAGATCAACATCCAGCTCAGCGATCGGCGTGAGTTCACAGCCGATCTCGTGGGGCGGGACCCGACGACAGACGTGGCCCTTCTCAAGCTGCACGCAGATCACCTCACGCCGGTCACCCTCGGCTCGAGCGACGCGACGCGAGTCGGCGAATGGGTCCTGGCGATCGGCAGCCCGGGCTTCCGAGGGGTGGGCGGTCCGCTCACGACCACGGTCACGGCCGGGATCGTCAGCGCGAAGGGACGGAGCATCAACATCATCGGGCAGGAGCTGGCGAGTCGGAACGAGGACAACCTGGCAATCGAGGACTTCATTCAGACGGACGCCGCGATCAATCCGGGCAACTCCGGCGGACCCCTGCTGAACATCAGAGGTGAGGTGATCGGGGTCAACGCCGCGATAGCCTCCAGCACCGGCTCGAACGAGGGCTACGGTTTCGCGGTGCCCATCGACCTGGTCCAGGAAGTGATCGACGACCTGGTCAAGTACGGTGAGGTCAGGCGCGCGCTCCTCGGTGTCAACATCACCGGTGTGGACGATACCGAGGCGCGCTACTACGGACTCGACGAAGTGGCGGGTGCCAAGGTCTGGGGCGTCAACCAGGGAATGGCGGCGCAGAAGGCAGGCATCGAGGTCGGCGACGTGATCGTCGCGGTGGACGGGGAGAAGGTGGGATCGGTACCGGATCTCCAGCGGAAGATCCGCAGTCACGAACCCGGCGAGTCGGTCGATGTGACCGTGGTTCGCCGGGCCGACCTCAAGCGTGAGACCCTCAAGGTCAAGTTGATGGACGCCGGCGAGATGAGCCGGGAGGAAGCGCCTCGTGTGGTCTCCGCCGAGAGCTCCGACCCGCTCGGAATCGAAGTCGAGGGTCTGACCGGGGAGGCCCGGCGGGCCCTCGACCTGCCGCGAAACCTCGAGGGCGTGGTGATCGTGTCGTACGATGAGTACGGTCCGGTTGCCCGGCGGGCCGGGCCGAACCTGCGGGGTATGGTGATCACTGCGATCAACCGGAAGCCGATCCACAACCTGGCCGAATATCGGGAGGCGGTGAAGAAACTGGAGCCCGGAGAGGTAGTCGGCCTCGACGTGTACAACCCGCAGGATGCGGTCGAGGTGCCGCTCACGATAGCGATTCCAGAATAACTCGAGCCCGCAGCCCTCGTCGGGCCCGGACCCACTGGCTGGTTCACTCGGCGGCGTCTTCCTCGTGGAAGGCGCCGCTTCGAGCGTCTGCCACCGGCTGAATCGAGGCATCGGGCGACCTTCGGCCATTGGCCGTGCCCGAGAACAGAGGTTAAAATGCCGGGCCGCGATGACGGACCCGGCGGCGGGCGCGCGAAAGTGGCGGAACCGGTAGACGCGCCAGCCTTAGGAGCTGGTGGCCCGAGGGCCTTGGGGGTTCGAGTCCCCCCTTTCGCATCCACCAGGATCTCGGGACCGCGCGCGTGTCGCGGCCCCGGGATCTCACCAGCACATGAGGAACAGTTGATGTCCGGAGATATATCCACCGGAGGCCCCCCCGACCGGCAGCTGGACGTCGCCATGGAAATCGGCGATGGATGGACCCGCAAGCTCACGATCACCATCCCGCCGGAGAGGGTGGGGCGGGCGCGTGCAGCCGAGCGGAAGCGGCTTGCCAAGAAGGTGCGGATCAAGGGGTTTCGCCGGGGAAAGATACCGGTCGATGTGATCGAACAGCGGTACGGGGACTTCCTGGACGAGCACGTGCGGAGCGTTCTCGTCCAGGAAGCTTATCGCGAGGCCGTGGACGAGACGGATCTTCGTCCCGCAGGCGCGGCTCACATCACCAACGTCCAGTACTCCCCGGGTGAGAGGCTCACGTTCCAGGCGGAATTCGAGATCATGCCGTCCGTGAGCCTCGATCGAGTCGGGGGCTTCAAGATCGCTCGCGACATCGCGCCGGTGACGGACGAAGAGGTCAGCGAGATTCTCGAGGGGATCCGCTCGGAACACGCGGACTGGAGCCCGGTGGAGCGCGTTCCGAAGGACGGCGAGCGAGTCTCCGTGGCCATAGAGCCGCTCCCGGATCCGGATTCGGAGCCCAGGGGCGAAGCCCGGCCGTACCAGTTCGTGCTCGGCTCGGGACAGGCCCTGGAGGACGTGGAACTGGCGATCAAGCAGCTGGCGCCTGGTGAGGCGCGTGCCTTCGACATCACCTTCTCCGAACAGGGGGAGGGGGACGGAAGCGAGCGCCGCCGTCTGCACATACGGCTCGAGGGAGTCGAGGAGCAGAAGTTGCCGGACCTCGATGATTCCCTCGCCGCGCTGGCCGGCGACTTCGCGGACCTGGGAGCTCTCGAAGAGGCGATCCGGGGAGACCTCGCCCGCCATCACGAGGAGGAGGCGGAATCCAGGATCCGGGGGCAGCTCATACAGTCCCTGATCGACGCGAATCCGTTCGCCGTCCCCGGAGCCCTGGTGGATCGATACCTCGACGAGATGATCCGGGCGCCGGAAGATGCGGCGCCCGAGAAGGTGAGGGAGGCGCGCAAGGAGCTGGCGCCTCTGGCAGAGGGCAGGATCAAGGAGCAGCTGATCCTCGACCGGCTGATCGAGCGAGAGTCCCTGCTTCCGTCCGACGAAGAGGTGCGGGCGGAGATCGAGCGCATCGCCGACAGGAGAGGAGTCTCGACGCACGAGGTTCGCCGCCAGCTGGCGCGCGAGGGCAATTTCGAGAGCCTGGGCCGGAATCTTGCTGTAGAGAAGGCATTCGAGTACCTGAAGGGGCAGTCCGGGCTGGAGTGAAGCGGCAGGAACCATGTCTCGGCGTCGGGATACGATGAGCTGAGAACGGCGCCACAGGCTTATAAGACGGGGGAAAATGCCAATCTACGCACCGTACGTGATCGAGCGATCGAGCCGCGGAGAGCGAACCTACGACATCTTCTCCAGACTGTTGATGGATCGCATCGTATTCCTCGGAACCGCCATCAATGACGACGTGGCGAACGTGGTCATCGCCCAGCTCCTGTTCCTGCAGGCGGAAAACCCGGATCGCGACATCAACATCTATATCAACAGCCCCGGTGGAAGCGTCTATTCGGGGCTCGCGATCTACGATACGATGCAGTACCTGACGGCGCCTGTGGCGACCATATGCATGGGCATGGCCGCATCGATGGGCGCCTTCCTGCTCGCCGCGGGGACCCCGGGCAAGCGTTCGGCCCTCCCGAATTCGCGCATCATGATCCACCAGCCGTCGGGAGGATCGCAGGGATCGGCCTCGGATATCGAGATCCAGGCGAAGGAGGTGCTGTTCGCCCGGGAGAGGCTGAACGAGCTGCTGGCGAAGCACACCGGCCAGACCGTCGAACGGATCGGCGAGGACGTCGACCGCGATCGATACATGTCGCCCGACGAGGCCGTGGACTACGGCCTGATCGACCGCATCATCGAGCCCGGCACGCCCGCGAACGGATCGGGGGAAGGGCGGGCGAAGGGCGGTGAGGTCAAGGCAATGCCTGCGGAGGCCCGTGAAGAAGGACCCCGGAAGGGCTGACCGGCACGTCGTGAGGAGAATATCGCATGGCTGGTGACAAGCACCTGCGCTGCTCGTTCTGCGGGAAATCGAAGGACAGCGTCAAGAAGTTCATCTCGGGGCCGAATGTCTACATCTGCAACGAGTGCATTTCGCTGTGCAACGAGATCCTCGCCGAGGAAGAGGACCGCGAAGCGACCAGCCAGATCGCCGAGATCCTGACGCCATCCGAGATCAAGGACGTGCTCGACGAGTACGTCATCGGTCAGGAGCTCGCCAAGAAGACGCTCGCCGTGGCGGTGTACAACCACTACAAGCGGATCAACAACCAGAGCGTCGTGGACGATGTCGAGATCGAGAAGTCGAATATCCTCCTTCTCGGGCCCACGGGGGTCGGCAAGACCCTGCTGGCGCAGACTCTAGCCCGCATGCTGCAGGTTCCCTTCACGATCGCGGACGCGACGACGCTCACGGAGGCCGGTTACGTGGGCGAGGACGTCGAGAACATCCTGGTCCGGCTGCTCCAGGCCGGGGATTACAACGTGGCCGAGTGCGAGCGCGGCATCGTCTACGTGGACGAGATCGACAAGATCGCTCGCAAGAGCGAGAACCCTTCGATCACGCGCGACGTCAGCGGAGAGGGAGTCCAGCAGGCGCTGCTCAAGATCCTGGAGGGAACGGTGGCCTCCGTGCCGCCGCAGGGTGGCAGGAAGCACCCGCAGCAGGAGTACATCCAGATCGACACGAGCAACATCCTCTTCATCTGCGGCGGTGCGTTCGACGGCCTCGAGGAGATTATTCAGGATCGGCTCGGTAAGAGGCAGATAGGATTCGATGACTCTGCGAGCCGCAAGTTGTCGGACGGAGACGAGACGCTGGCCCACGTCGAGCCGGAGGACCTGCTTCGGTACGGTTTGATACCCGAGCTCGTGGGTCGGCTGCCCGTGACGGTCGCCCTCCACAACCTGGACGAGGATGCCTTCGTCGAGATACTCACGCGTCCGAGAAACGCACTCGTCAAGCAGTATACGAAGATGTTCGAGCTCGAAGGGGTGGGTCTCACGTTCGACCCGAAGTCCCTTCGTGCCGCGGCCCGCAAGACGCTGGAGAGGGGAACCGGAGCGCGCGGCTTGCGGGCGGTCCTCGAGCGGGTGATGACGGACATCATGTTCGACCTCCCTTCGCGTGATGACGTTCGGGAGGTGGTGATCACCGAAGAGACGATCAACGACGACAAGGAGCCTCTCCTCATCCTGGAGGCGGAACCAAAGCGGCGCGAAGCGTAGAGCGCCCTTGAAGCCCGACCCCGTTGAATCGCCGCCTCGGATCAAGCGTGTCGAGTTCGCCGGTGCCATAGGCAACGCGAACCAGGCCCCGCCGGGCGACCTCCGGCAGGTGGCGGTCGCCGGCCGCTCGAACTGCGGAAAATCCAGCCTGATCAACGCCGTCCTCGGTCGAAAGAAGCTCGCCCGCGTATCGCAGACCCCCGGAAAAACGCGGGAGATCAACTTCTACGAAGTCAACGGGGAGTTCTTCCTCGTTGACCTTCCCGGTTACGGATACGCCCGGGCCCCGGAGGAGCTGCGCGATCGCTGGCCCGCGTTGATCGAGGAGTTCTTGGGAGACAACGCGCGACTGGAGGGCGTCGTCGTCCTAATGGACGCGCGGCGCGGCGTCCTCCCGGCGGATCGACGGCTACTGTCGTTCCTGGCGGAGCGGGAGACGCCTGTCCTGTACGTCCTGACCAAGATCGACAAACTGAATCGGTCAGGACGACGGGCGGCTCTGGATACCGTGCGGCGTGACCTCGGGGCGCCGGCGGACCAGGTCCTGGCGACCTCGGCCCGTACACGCGAAGGCCTCGACTCGCTGGTCGAGAGCATCTTCGCTCTGTTCAGCCCGGACCCATTCGAGCCAACGGAGGCAACGTGAGGACCACTCCCGTACGATTCGCGAAGCGCACGTTCGGGGTGTTCGTGGCGCTCGCCGCAGCGGCCTGCAGCGGTGCACCGGCTCCCGAATCTCCCGTCGGCGCTGGACCCGCGATGGCCCAGAACCCGGCGGATGGATGGAACGAGTCTCTCGAGATCCCTGGAGCTCGTCCCCTTCCGCCCGCCGGCTACGGCACGCTCACGCAGGACGACATCACGATCCCCCTGGAGGTGACGGAAGGCAGGCTCCTCATCAAGGTCGCGCCGCTCACCGAGTGGGTGATCAGGATGACGGCGCCGGACACGTACCGACGCCTGAACGGCTACAAGGTCTCGCGCGGCGAGCAGATTCTCGATCGTGCACGCCGGGGTGGCGAGCGCGGCTGGCCCCTGGTTCTCTTCGTGTCGTATTACACCCGGGCCGTCGAGAGTACGTACGAGCCTTACGACCTGCAGATCCGCGCCCAGAACCAGGTGTTCCGGCCGTTCGACATCATCGCGGTCACGCCGGATTTCAACCGCGAGCGGCTGCGCCAGCAGGAGAGTCAGGTGGCACTCTACCTGTTCGAGAGCGACATCGACCTGGACCTGCCGCTCGAAGTGGAATACGAGGGAAGCCGGAGCGGACGGTGGTCCGGCATCCGCCTGGTGCTGGACAACGAGCTCGCCAAGGTGATGGCACGGGTAGTCCCGGACACACGGTAGGCGCCGGCAAGAGGATCAGCCCCGTTCCTGCTCCTCGCCCTCGGCCCGACCGTCCAGGTCGTACTGGCGCAGCTTGCGGTACAGGGTCCTCTCGCCGATGCCCAGGCGTTCGGCCGCTCTGCGTCGGTTCCCGTTCATCTCGTCCAGTGCGATCCGGATCACCTCGCGCTCGACATCGTTCATCGTCATGTCGGGCGTGAGCAGCAGGGTGGCGCCTGATTCCGGCGCCCGGTCCTCCGGGTCGGCGTGGCCGTTGCCGCCCGAGATCTCGATCGGCTCGACCTCCAGGTCGACGACGGACTCGTCTCGGGCCAGCCCCGGGTAGCGGCCCCGGTACCGCTCGAATTCCGTCCTCAGGTCCTCGAGATCCATCTTCATCTCGACCAGGGTGCGGAAGATGAACTCCATCTGGGGAATGCGAGCCGCCACGCCGACGTCGTCGCCGACCGCGGGCAGCAGACCGGAGGTGGAATCGATCGTGGAGATCGGAAGCAGCGACCTTCCGGTTCCCGAACGGATCTCGGGTGGGATGTCGACGGCGCGGATGACCGAGCCTGGGGCCAGGACGACCATCGACTCGACCAGGTTGCGCAGCTCCCTCACGTTCCCCGGCCAGTCGTATTCGAGCAGGATCTGCACCGCTTCGGGCGCCAGCCCCTTGAACTCGCGCTCGTGTTGCTCGCTCACCTCGCCGATGAAGTACCGCACCAGAATCGGAATGTCCGGCTTCCGCTGTCGGAGCGGCGGGAGCTCCAGGTGAAGGACGTTGAGTCTGTAGTACAGGTCCCGCCGGAAGCTGCCATGGCGCACAGCCTCTCGTAGATCCTGGTTCGTGGCGGCGATCACTCGCACGTCCACCTGGATCTCCACGTCCCCGCCGACCCTCATGAACCGGCGCGCCTCCAGGACGCGCAGGAAGCGCGTCTGCAGTTGCAGGGGCATCTCGCCGATCTCGTCCAGCAGCAACGTCCCTCCGTCGGCCAGCTCGAACATCCCGCGGCGCCGAGAGGTGGCCCCGGTGAACGCGCCCTTCTCGTGCCCGAAGAGCTCGGACTCGAGCAGCGATTCCGGAACGGCGGCGCAGTTCATCGCGATGAAGGGACGGCTGCGGCGCGGCGACAGAAGATGGATGGCCCGCGCGGCCAGCTCCTTCCCCGTCCCGCTCTCTCCCGTGATGAGGACCGTCGAGTTGACAGGCGCGATCAGGATGATGCGGTCCAGGACCTCACGGATCGACTCCGTCCGACCGACGATCCCGGATTCGACCTGGAGTCGGTAGCGGTCCAGCTGGTTTCGCAGCGCCACCTGTATCTCGTCGGAATCGGGCGGTGCGAGTATGGCCTCGTCGAGATCGAACAACCGGGCGATATGCCGACGCTCTTCGGGATCCGGCTCGGGCACGACCGCCAGCAACGGCGGCCTCGGAATGGCCCCCGAGAAGACGCGTGCGAGAGTCGATGCCACGGTCTCGTCGAATCTCCCCGTGAGCACCACGGCCGACTCTTCACCATCCGATCGCAGGCGGTTTTCGATGTCGCCGGGGGACTCGACGATCTCCACCACGTGACCGTCGGCCTCCGCTGCTTCGCGAACGGCGACGGCGCTCTCCAGATCGCCCATCACGACGAAGACTCGCGCCAAGAATGTGCCTCCGCTCAGTCGTGAGACGTGAAGGTGCCGCGAACGAGGTCCACGGCGTGGTCCACGACGGCCTCGAGAACCTGAAGGCCGTCGGTCACCCCCGCGGGGCTGCCCGGCAGGTTCACGATCAGCGTCGAGCCTCGTACGCCGGCCGTCCCGCGGCCCAGGGCCGCCCGCGGCGTCTTGACCAGACCATCCACCCGGATCGCCTCCGCGATCCCCGGGGCGAGCCTGTCGAGGGCGGCGAGGGTGGCTTCAGGCGTCACGTCCCTTGCCGTGAGGCCCGTTCCGCCCGTAGTGAGGAGCAGATCGCACTGTTCCTCGTCGCACAGACGGATCAGCGCGCTGGTGATCGGGCCCGTCTCATCGGGCACGGCGAAACGGGCGGCCAGGCGATAACCGCGGGCGTGGATCCAATCCTCGATGACCGCCCCCGATGCGTCTTGTCTCGTTCCAGCCGCCACGCCGTCGGATACCGTCAGGAGCCCTACCCTCATCATCCCTCGCGCGGTCACCTGCGGAGAGACCCGCCATCGTAGAACGGCATCGGAACGACCTCCCCGGGGATGTCACGGTCGCGGATCCGGACGCTTACCGGATCACCCGCTTTCGCTTCCGCAGGCAGGTACACGGTTCCGATCCCGGCGCCCAGTGACGGGCTGAGCGTGCCGCTGCGCACCGGGCCAACGGCCGCGCCACGGAAGATCACGTCGTACCCGGGGCGCGGGAATCCGCGTTCCGCGAGACGGAAGCCGCGAAGCCTGCGGGAAAGCCCCTCTTCCTTCTGGGCGCGAAGAGCGTCCTGCCCCACGAAGGAGTCCTTGCCCAGCTTGACCAGCCAGGAAAGGCCGGCTTCCAGGGGTGTCGTGTGCTCGTCGATGTCGTTCCCGTAAAGCGCGTACCCCATCTCCAGGCGCAGCGAGTCGCGCGACCCGAGTCCGGCGGGGATCAGTCCGCGCTCCCCCCCGACCTCGAGCAGGCGGTCCCAGACGGCGCGCGTCGCCTCCGGCGGCAGATACAGCTCGAAGCCCGCCTCACCGGTGTAGCCGGTGCGGCTGATGATGCCGGGCACCCCGTCCACGTGGCCTTCCGCGAACCAGTAGAAGCCGATGGGGGCGAGTTCGACGTCCACGAGCGGCTGCAGTATCGCCTCCGCGGACGGCCCCTGGAGGGCGATCAGGCCGATGTCGTCGCTCTCGTTGGAGAGCTCGACGTCGAAGTCACCGGCGAGGCCGGCCACGTGCGCCCAGTCCTTGTCGATGTTCGCCCCGTTGACCACGAGGCGGAATCGCTGCTCGCCCATCCGGTAGACCAGCAGGTCGTCGACGATCCCTCCATCCTGCAGACAGAACACGCTGTACTGCACCTGCCCGAGAGACAGGAGGGCCGGGTCGTTGGTCGTGACGTACGATACGAAAGCCAGGGCCCCGGGACCCTCCACCAGGAACTCGCCCATGTGGGATACATCGAACATGCCCGCGGAAGTCCGCACGGCCGTGTGTTCGCGGGTGATCCCGGTCGGATACTGCACGGGCATCTCGAAGCCGGCGAAAGGGACGATCTTGGCTCCCAGAGCCACGTGCGCTTCATACAGCGGCGTGCGCTTGAGTTCACTCATGATAGCCGCCTGATTCCTTTCCATTCCGGTCCGACGCATGGCCGGAACCGGACTTGTTCCGTATCGGTCAGAGAATGTACCGCCGAAGGTCGTCGTCTTCGACGATTCGCGCCAGCCGCTCGCGCACCCTGGCACCGTCGATCCTGAACCGCCGGGGACCCTCGCCGTCGGGAAGATCGAACATGACTTCCTCGAGAAGTGTCGTCAGCACGGTGTGAAGACGTCGCGCCCCGATGTTCTCCAGGCTCTGGTTCACCTCCGCCGCGATGCGGGCGATCTCCCGAATCCCGTCCTCCGTGAACTCGAGCTCCGCTCCCTCGGTGGCCACGAGCGCGCTGTACTGGGTGAGAAGGGCGTTCTTGGGCTCGAGGAGAATGCGCACGAATTCCTCCTCCCCCAGGCTGTGGAGCTCGACCCGGATCGGGAATCGGCCCTGCAGCTCGGGGATCAGATCGGAAGGGCGGGAAACGTGAAACGCGCCCGCGGCGATGAACAGGATGTGCTCGGTGCCCACCATCCCGTAGCGGGTCTGTACGGTGGAGCCCTCCACGATCGGCAGGAGGTCACGCTGGACACCTTCCCGTGAGACATCGGGGCCCTGATCGCTCCGGGAGCCCGCCACCTTGTCCAGCTCATCCAGGAAGACGATGCCCATGTTCTCCGCCCGCGCGACGGCCTCGTCCACCACTTCGTCCATGTCGATGAGCTTGTCCGTCTCTTCGGACAGGAGGATCCGCCGTGCTTCCGCCACGCTCACCAACCGCCGCCGGGTGCGTTTCGGAAGCATGTCCTGGAGCATCTCGCCCAGGTTGATGTCCATGCCGTCCATGCCCATGGCGCCTACATCCAGGGCCGGCACGGAGCTCTCGGTCACCTCCACCTCGACTTCCCTGTCCTCCAGCTTTCCTTCCTTCAGCAGGTCGCGGAGCTTCTCCCTCGTCCTCCGGCGACGGCCCTCGAGCGACCCCTCCCCTTCCACTGGCTCCAGCTGAGGCGCTCCCGAGCTCCCGACGACGAACGTCCTCGGGCCATCCTGATCCCTGGCAGCGCCGGTCGGACCCGGGCCGCGCTCGCCGTCGGCAAGCGGTGGGAGCAGGAGATCGAGCAGGCGTTCCTCCACCCGGTCCGCCGCGACCTCCCTGCACTCGTCCTCGCGCTCGCCGCGCACGAGGTTCACGGAAATGTCCACGAGGTCGCGGATCATGGACTCGACATCGCGGCCCACGTAGCCGACCTCGGTGAATTTCGACGCCTCCACCTTGACGAATGGCGCCCCCGCGAGCCGTGACAGCCGACGGGCGATCTCCGTCTTTCCAACCCCCGTCGGGCCGATCATGATGATGTTGTTCGGGAGGATCTCGTCCCGGAGCTCGGGATCGACGTTCTGCCTGCGCCAGCGGTTGCGCAGGGCGATCGCGACGGCCTTCTTCGCCTCGTCCTGTCCGACGATGTACTTGTCCAGCTCCTCGACGACCCTGCGCGGGGTCAGCGATGCGAACTGCTCGGAATCCTCCACGCCGCCCTGCATCGTCATCCGCCGAGCTCCAGAACGGTTATGTTCGAGTTGGTGTACACGCAGATTCCGGCCGCTATCCCGAGGGCCTCACGAACGATCCCGGTGACCGGAAGCTCGGTGTGGGCGATCAGGGCCCTCGCTGCGGCCAGGGCGTACGCCCCACCGGATCCGACGGCCAGCACGCCGTCGTCGGGCTCGATCACTTCGCCGGTGCCCGAGACGAGAAGGATGTGCTCGACGTCGGCCACGATCATCAGGGCCTCCAGCCGGCGCAGGTAACGATCGGAACGCCAGTCCTTCGCCAGCTCGACGGCCGCCCGCATCAGGTTCGCCGGGTGGCGCTCCAGCTGCGACTCGAACTTCTCGAACAGGGTGAGCGCGTCGGCGACCCCACCCGCGAACCCGGCGAGGATCTTGCCACCCTTCATCCGCCGTACCTTGGTCGCTCCGGCCTTCATCACCGTATCGTTCATCGTGACCTGACCGTCTCCTCCGATCGCGACGTCGTCGCCACGCCGCACGCACAGAATGGTCGTCGCTCGCACCACGCTCACGATGGCTCCTCTCGAGAGCGGCGGTCCAGCCGCCGCTCGGTTCAATCGGCCCGCGGATGGGCCTGCCGATAGGCCTTCACAAGCCTCTCTCTCGACGTGTGCGTGTAGATCCGCGTCGTCGAGAGGCTGGAATGACCCAGCAGCTCCTTCACCGCCATCAGGTCGGCACCCTGATCCAGCATGTGAGTCGCGAAGGTATGCCTCAACGTATGCACGGAGAGGCGCTCACCCTGCGCCGCCCAGGTCAGCCACGCGCTGACGGAACGCTGAACCTGCCGGCGTGAGATCCGGGTGCCGCGACGCGAGATGAACAGCGGCCGCCCTTCACCTTTCCGGGGTTCGCGAGCCGACACGCGACTGCGCTGCGAAAGGTACTCCGAGACAGCCGCCCGGGCCTGCGAGCCGACGGGGACGATTCGCTCCTTGCCACCTTTGCCGACGACCTTCACCAGTCCCCGGTCGAGGTCCAGGTCACCGTCGTCCAGACTCTGGAGCTCCGCCAGGCGCAGACCGCTCGAGTAGGCCAGCTCGATGATCGCCCGGTCCCGGATCGCCAATGGCCGCTCCGGCGACGCATACTCGCCCAGCGAGTCGAACAGGGCCTCCGCCTGGCCCCGCGTCAGATACCCCGGAAGCTCCCTTCGTTTCCGTGGGGTCCGCACGAGGCGGGCCGGGTTGCTCGACACGGACCCGGTGCGGTGCAGGAAGCGATAGAAGGCGCGAACGGCCGAGAGCTTCCGGGCGATCGTCGACCTCTTGAGGCCTCGACCCTCCAGCTCGCCGAGCCAGGACCGGATATCCAGCCGGTCCACCTCGGCCCAGCCGCCGCCGGCCGTCTCCATGTGGGCCGAGAGGAAGGCGTCGAAGTCCCGGAGGTCTCTCCGGTACGCACTCTCCGTGTGGGGCGAGAGGCGGCGCTCCACTCGCACGTAGCGCAGGAAGGAGTCGACGGCGTCCGTTCGATCCGGAGTCACGGCGAGACCTGGCCGCGAGCGGCAGCCGGGAGGTGTTCGGCCGCCCAGCGCTCGATCTCCTCGAGCGCCCGCTCGGAATGCGCCGTTCGCCGGTTCCGCTTCCCCCCACGTACCCTGCCGGGCAGCGGGTCGAGGAGGCCGAAGTTCGCGTTCATCGGCTGAAACTGCCCCGGGTCGGCCTCCCGAAGATACCTGTAGAGGCCGCCGAGCATCGTGGTCGGGGGCGGGACGACGGGCTCCAGGCCCTGCAGCATCCGGTCGATGTTGAGCGCCGCCAGGAGGCCGCTCGCGATGGACTCCGTGTAGCCCTCGACTCCTGTCAGCTGACCGGCGAACAGCAGGTCCGGCTCGTCGGGAAGTCCCCCGTGCGGCTCCAGCGTGCTCGGGAAGCACAGGTAGGCGTTCCGGTGGATCGAGCCGTACCGCAGGAACTCGGCCCGCTCGAGGCCCGGGATCATCCGGAATACCCGCTCCTGCTCACCGCGCCTGAGGCGAGTCTGAAAACCGACGAGGTTCCACATCTGCCCGCGCAGGTCCTCCGCCCTCAGCTGCACGACGGCGTGGGCCCTTCGCCCCGTCGCCGGGTCTTCCAGGCCCACGGGGCGCATCGGACCGAACCGCAGCGTCTCCCGACCCCGGCGAGCCATCACCTCGATCGGAAGGCAGCCCTCGAAATAGGGCACGTTCTCCCACTCGTGCCCCACGTAGACGTCGGCGCCGAGGAGCGCATCCACGAAGGACTCGTAGGTCTGCTGATCCAGTGGACAGTTCAGGTAGGCGGCCTCGCCTTTTCCGTAACGGGAGCCCAGCCAGGCCACTTCTTCGTCGATCGACTCCCGCGAGAAGATGGGTGCGATGGCGTCGAAGAAGGAGAGACCGTCAGCTCCCAGCCGCTCCGCTATCGAAGTCGACAGGGCGTCCGAGGTGAGGGGACCCGTGGCGACGATCGCCGGAGGGCGCGGCAGCTCCGAGATTTCCTCACGGATCACCCGGATTCCGGGCTCCGCTTCGAGGCGTTCGGTGACGGCCGCCGAGAACCGGTGACGATCCACGGCGAGGGCACTCCCCGCCGGGACGCGGAACTCGTCCGCCACCCCCAGGAGCCGACACCCGAGCAGCCTCATCTCCGCCTTCAGCAGGCCATGCGGCGTGTCGAGATTCACCGACTTGAACGAATTCGTGCAGACGATCTCGGCAAGCCTGTCCGTCTGGTGGGCCGGCGTCGGTCGGCCGGGGCGCATCTCGTACAGGTCCACCCGGTGTCCGAGGCGGGCCAGCTGCCAGGCCGCTTCGGACCCGGCGAGGCCCCCACCCACGATGGTGACGCTTCGATCCGCCATCTGCGGCCGCCCCTCCCGGACCTACTTGCCGCGCCGGCGGCCTCGAGTGGCCGGTCCCCGGGCGGCTCGCGCTGCCAGCAGCTCCAGAGCCTGCTCCAGCTGGATCTCTTCCGGCGACATGTCCTTGGGAAGCGACGCGTTCAGCTTCCCGTGCTTCACGTAGGGCCCGTACCTCCCCTCCATGAGCTGGACGGGCTGCCCGTCGGACGGGTGCGCACCGAGTGACCGCAGGGGCTTGGGTTGCGAGCGCCGTCGCCCGCCCTTGGGCTGGGCCAGCAGCTCGAGTGCCCGATCCAGAGCGATGGAATAGACATCGTCCGTCTTCTCGAGTGAGCGGAAGTCGCCGTCGTGCACCACGTATGGTCCGTAACGCCCGATGCCCGCGCGGACCGGTTCTCCGTCCGTCGGATGAGCTCCCAGGTCGCGCGGCAGAGAGAGAAGCCGCAGAGCCACGTCGAGCGACACCGCCTCCGTGCCCATTCCCTTCGGCAGCGAGGCCCGCTTCGGCTTTTCCCCGTCCCCCGCCTGCTCGCCGAGCTGAACGAAAGGCCCGAATCGGCCCGTTCTCACGTACACTGCGAGGCCGGTGTCGGGATCTTTGCCGATCGGACTGTCGGCCCTTTCCCTGTCCGCCAGGAGCTCCGCCGCACGAGCCGCCGTGAGGTCGGCCGGCGCGAGGTCCTCCGGGATCGAGACGCGCAGCGGCTCCTCTGGACCCGTCGTTTCGAGGAACGGACCGAACCGGCCGATTCGAAGCTCCGCCCCCAGGTCGGCGAAGTCAGCCAGGGTGGATGCGGTCCGCGGGTCGATCTCCGACGATCTCTCCTCGAGCCGCTCTTCGAACCCACCGGCACCGCGATAGAACTCCTCCAGGAACGCACGCCAGTCGACGTCGCCCTCCGCGATCGCGTCGAGGCCCTTCTCCATCTCCGATGTGAATCCCGGATCCACCAGGTCGGCGAAGTGATTCTCGAGAAGGGCCGTGACCGCGAAAGCGATGAAGGTCGGCACGAGCTGCTTGTCGCGGGCGTCGACGTATCCGCGCTGTCGAATCGTCTCCACGATGGTGGCGTAGGTGGACGGCCGTCCGATTCCCTCCGCCTCGAGCGCCTTGACCAGCGAGGCATCCGTGTACCGGGCGGGCGGTCGCGTCTCGTGTGATTCCGGACGCACGTCCACGGTCTCGAGCGGGTCGCCGGACTCGAGGGGCGGAAGGACGACTTCCCGGTCCTCCAGGCTCGCCTCCGGGTCGTCGCTCCCCTCGACGTATGCCCTCAGGAATCCGGCGAACTCGAGCGTGTTTCCTCGCGCCCTGAACTCCACTCCGTCGCCGGTGATCGAGGCGGACACGCGCAGCTGTCTGGCGTCCGCCATCTGAGTCGCCACGGTGCGCTTCCAGATCAGCTCGTAGAGAGAGGCGTCCACGCCTCGCAGACGGAGCTCGGCGGCCCTCTGCATCGACGTGCCGGCCGGACGGATCGCCTCGTGAGCCTCCTGCGCTCCCTTCGATTTGGTCTTGAACGTCCGGGGCGCCGCGCTCAGATAATCTTCTCCGTACAACGTCTCCACCTTCCGGCGCGCCGCGCCCAGCGCCTGACCGGAGAGCTGCACGGAGTCCGTGCGCATGTACGTGATGTGCCCGGCTTCGTACAGGCGTTGGGCCACCTGCATGGTCTGCCGCACGCTCAGATTCAGCTTCCGATTCGCTTCCTGCTGCAAGGTCGACGTCGTGAACGGCGGGTACGGCCTGAGCGTGACCGGCTTCGACTCGACGGATTCCACCCGGAACTGCACACCCTCGAGCCGGGCTTTCAGGAGTTCGACCTCCCGGGCGCCGAGCACCTTGACCGCATCCGGCTTCTTCGGCATCCCGGTTGCCGGGTCGAAATCCGAGCCCTTCACGACCGGCACGTCGTCCACTCGCGTCAGCTGCGCCTCGAACTGCTGCCCGTCGCGCGCGAACGTGGCCGCGAGGTCCCACCAGGCGCCGCTGCGGAACCGACGACGCTCTCTCTCCCGGTCGACGACCAGGCGGACGGCGACGGACTGCACGCGGCCGGCGGAAAGCGGGGTGCGGCTGATCGGGTCTACCGGCGAGATCTTCTTCCAGAGCAGCGGGGACAGGCCATACCCCACCAGACGATCGAGAATGCGGCGCGCCTGCTGCGCCTCCACCTGATTGATGTCCAGCTCGCCAGGCTCCCGCACGGCTTCCCGGACCGCCGCCGGGGTGATCTCGTTGAATCGGACGCGGCGGAACCGTCGACCGTCGTCCTTCTCGTACCCGAGCTTCAACGCTATGTGATAGCCGATCGCCTCGCCTTCTCGATCCGGGTCGGTGGCAATCAGGATGTCCTCGGCAGCCCTGGCCTTTTTCTTCAACTGGTCGATCAGCTTGGCCTTGCCCCGCACGGTGACGAACTCCGGCTCGTAACCGTTGTCCACGTCCACGGCGAGCCCCTTCTTGGGCAGGTCGACCACGTGACCCACCGAAGCCTCGACGTCGTACTCATCACCGAGATAGCGGCCAAGGAGTCTCGCCTTCTTCGGTGACTCCACGATGACCAGGTGCTTTGCCTTCTTGCTGCTCGACATCTT
>Ga0210121_1000034_pt1 | contig 36052 bp, 31 predicted proteins | sample Joice_ThreeSqB_D_FD_184873 | JGI IMG/M metagenome (GOLD analysis project Ga0210121, IMG submission 184873) | Wetland microbial communities from San Francisco Bay, California, USA, that impact long-term carbon sequestration - Joice_ThreeSqB_D1... | ecosystem: Environmental > Aquatic > Marine >... | reverse complement strand
CCTGCCCGAGGGAGACATCAAGATCGTGGTTCTCAAGCAGGTCGTGGAAGTGGTCGAGGACCCGGCTCGGGAGATTCTGCTCGAGGAGGCGCGCTGGGACGATCCGGACTTCCAGGTGGGCGACCTGCTGGAGATCCCGGTCGAGTTCTCCGACTTCGGCCGCAACGCCGTGATGGCTGCCAAGCAGAGGATCATCCAACGCGTTCGAGAAGGCGAGAGGGACCGGATCCGCGAGGAATTCAGCGGCATGGTCGGCGATCTCGTGTCGGGCGAGGTCCAGGCGATCGAGCGCGGCAAGATCGTGGTAATGCTGAACCGGGTGCGCGAAGCCGAGGCCGTGATACCCTGGCGCGAGCAGAATCCGCGGGAACGCTTTCGCCAGGGAGAAACGATCCGTGCGGTCCTCGCGAAGCTGGAGGAGACCCCCCGGGGTCCCCGGCTCATCCTGTCGCGAGCGGATCCGCTGTTCGTGAAGGCGCTGTTCGCCATCGAAGTGCCGGAGATCTACCAGGGGATCGTGGAGATCAAGGAAATCGTGCGCGAAGCGGGAGGTCGGACGAAGGTCGCGGTCTCGTCTCGCGACGACTCGGTCGATCCGGTCGGCGCCTGCGTCGGTCTCAAGGGCTCGCGTGTGCAGGCCGTGGTTTCGGAGCTGTCGGGAGAGCGAATCGACATCGTGCCGTGGCATCCCGATCCCGAGATCTTCTCCCGCAGGGCATTGGCGCCGGCGAAGGTGTCGAAGGTGATTTCGGATTCGGAGAAGCACGTCATCACGGCCATAGTCGATGAGGACCAGCTGTCCCTGGCGATCGGGCGGAACGGTCAGAATGTCAGGCTCGCGTCTCAGCTGATCGGCTGGCAGATCGATCTGTACTCGAGCCGGGACTGGCTGTCGCGCGGTGCCGAGTCGAGCCTGTTCGGCGGCGGCGATGAGTACGAGGTGTCGGACTTTCCGCTGGCGGAGCTGGGGGACATCCAGCCGACGACCCTGGCTGCGCTCCAGGCCGCCGGATACAACACCTTCTTCGATGTACTGGACATGGACAGGGATGACTTCCTGCGGATCCCGGGCATCGGAGACGAAGATGCGACTGTCCTCCTCGCGTTGATCGACGAGCTGACGGTCGAGGACGAGGCGGCGGAAGCCACTTCCCCCGCGGCCGTCGACGCCCCGGCCGAAGCGGAGCCGGCGGGCGAGGGCGGAACGGAATCGGACGATACGACGGATCCGGAGGGAGAGCCGGTGGGGGCCGCCATATCGGAGGCCGAGTCGGCACCGGATTCGACGGAGGAGTCCACGGACTCGCGCGACTGAGGTGTGCGCCGCGCTGGAGACGGAGACGGACAGGGAGCGCGAGGCGCTGCAACTGGTAGGCCTGGCTCGAAGAGCCGGCCGGGTGGCCGTGGGCACGCGTTCGGTCAGGGAGGCTGCGCGCCGGGGGAAGCTGAGTATCGTGATCGTGGCGGAAGACGCGACGCAGAACTCGCTCGCGCGGCTCGGGACGCTGGTGCGGGACCCGGGCCTGCCGGTCGTGAGATGTGGGGACAGAAGTGGGTTGGGCCGGGCGGTGGGAAGGAGTGAGGCAGTGGTCGTCGGCGTGTCCGATCCCGGGCTCGCCGAGCGGATCGCGACCGTGGCAAATCGGTCGGGGGGACCGGCGCCGGAGGGCACCGGCGACGGATTGACGAATACGAAGTGACGGACGGGACATCAAGGAGGACCGGCGTTGGCGACATTCCGCGTCTATGAAGTTGCCGAAGATCTGGGCGTAGACAGCAAGCAGCTGATCCACATGCTGCACGAGATGGACGTCCGCGTCCGGAGTCATATGTCCAGTGTGACGGAAGACCAGATAGCGAGACTCCACGCTCGGCTGGAGCGCGAGCGGAGGACCGGTGCGCATGCGGCGGCCGATCCTGCCGTCGCGACGCGTCGTCGTCGCCGCCGTAAGGCACCGGAGCGGGCCGAGGTGGCCGATTCCGACCAGGAGACGGTAGCCGAGGCGGAGGTCGAGGCGGAGGTCGAGGTCTCGGCGGGCCCGGTGAGTGAGCCGGCCCCGGCGGAGTCCGAAACGCCGGTTGCAGGAGTCGCCGCTGAAGAGGAGCCCGGTGAGGAAGCGGCGGACGCGGCCTTGGACGAGGAGTCGGAGCAACAGGAAACGGATCTCGCCGCGACGGTCGTGGGCGACGACGAGATCGTGGACGAGGAAGAGGACGAGACGGAACTGGGGGAGGAAGTCGGCTTCGAAGAGGACGAGGACGAGAGGCCCCCGACTCCCAAGCGAACGGTCAAGCCGAAGCCCGTCCGGCGCGGGATGCCGACCGCGTCTCCGCCGCCATCCGCTCCGGCTGCCCCGGCCGCTTCGGCCGCTCCCGGCGGAACCGTCCGGATCAAGGCAGAGGGGTATACGACGGACGGGCGCAAGAGAGGCAAGCGGGATCGGAAGCGAAGAAGGCGAGTGGACCAGGACGCGGTGCAGGAGAGCGTCAAGAAGACCCTCGCCGCCATGGGCGGTGGATCTTCGCGGCGGCGCCGGCGTGACAGCGGTCCGACACAGCAGGAGGTCGAGAGGGAAGCCCGGGAGGCGAAGGAAGCGGAGGAGACGACCCTCGTCCGGGTCAACGAATTCCTCACCGTAGCCGAGCTGGCCGACCTGATCCGCGCGACGCCGCAGGAGATCATCACGTCGGCCTTCAAGAACCTGGGGCTGATGGTGACGATCAACCAGCGGCTCGACTTCGACCAGATCGAGCTCATCTGCGATGAGTTCGGCTTCCAGGCGACTCAGGAGGAGGCGTACGAGTCAGACCTCGTCGAGCTGCAGCAGGAAGCCGAGCAGGAGGGTGAGCTTCAGCCCAGAGCGCCGGTCGTGACGGTGATGGGGCACGTGGACCACGGCAAGACGTCGCTTCTCGACTTCGTGCGAAAGACCAACGTGATCGCCGGCGAGGCGGGCGGCATCACCCAGCACATTGGGGCCTACCACGTCGTCGTGCAGGGTGACCGGGCGCTGACGTTCCTCGACACGCCGGGGCACGAGGCCTTCACGGCCATGAGGGCCAGAGGCGCCGAGGTGACCGACCTGGTGATCCTCGTCGTGGCCGCCGACGACGCCGTGATGCCGCAGACGATCGAGGCGATCAGTCACGCCCGGAACGCGGGCGTTCCGATCGTCGTCGCGATCAACAAGGTCGATCTTCCAACCGCGAACGTGCAGAAGGTCAAGCAGGATCTCCTGTCCCAGGAGGTGGTTTTGGAGGAATTCGGAGGGGATGTGCTCTCCTCGGAGGTATCGGCCAAGACTGGACTCGGCGTTGAGGATCTCTTGGAGAAGGTCCTTCTCCAGGCCGAGATGCTGGACCTCAAGGCCGTCCCAACGGGCCTGGCACGGGGCACGGTGGTGGAGGCGGAGCTCGACCGCGGAATGGGTCCGGTGGCCACCGTGCTGGTTCAGAGCGGGGAGCTCAACATAGGAGACGACTTCATCTGCGGCCTGCAGGGTGGGCGAGTGCGCGCTCTGCTGGACGAACGTGGCAACACGGTCGAGAAGGCCGGCCCCTCCATTCCTGTCAGGATCCTGGGACTGGAGGGTGTGCCACAGGCCGGGGATCGCCTCGTGGAGATGGAGGCCACCCGAGTTCGGGAGATCGTCTCGCGCCGCCAGCAACTGGAGCGGGAGAAGGACATTCGGAGACGTCGGAAAGGCACCCGGCTGGAGGACATCTTCTCCGCCGTCCAGGAGGAAGGGCAGGCGACGCTGAACCTGGTGATCAAGGGCGATACGGACGGGTCGCTGCAGGCGCTGTCGGACTCCCTGGAACGACTGGGAACCGAGGAAGTCGCCGTGGACGTGATCCACCGGGGCGTCGGCGCGATCAACGAGTCCGACATCCTTCTGGCCACCACGACGAGGGCCGCCGTCATCGGCTTTCACGTGCGTCCGGACGCGAAGGCCCGCGAGGTCGCGGAGAGGGAAGGCGTGCAGATCCGTCTGTACAGCGTGATCTACGAGGCGGTCGAGGATGTCCGGCTCGCCCTCGAAGGACTGCTCCGGCCGGAAGAGCGAGAGGTCCTCGTCGGCAGCGCCGAGGTCCGGGAGACGTTCAAGGTACCGCGAGCCGGTACGGTCGCGGGATGTTACGTCGTTTCGGGGACGATCCAGCGGAATGTCAGAGTTCGCCTGTTGAGAGACTATGTCCAGGTCTACGAGGGCAACATTGGCAGTTTGCGCCGATTCAAGGAAGATGTTCGCGAAGTCCGGGATGGTTACGAGTGCGGAATCGCCATCGAGGGATTCAACGACATCAAGGTCGGCGATGTGATCGAGTGCTTCCGGGTCGAGGAAGTCGCGCGCACCCTGGCCGAGAGCGGTCAGGCGTCCTGAGACAGGACTGCAGAGCTTGGCAGCCGTTTACGGGCGCGCACGCTGGGATCTCAGGATCCCGGACTGTCGGTCGCTCAAGGACAAGCGACGGGTGATTCACGCGCTGCGGGACCGGGCGCGGGCGCGCCTCAAGGTCTCGGCGGCCGAGACGGATCACCAGGACGACGCGCAGCGGGCGGAGCTCAGCATCGCTTTCGTGTCCTCGGACGCGGTCCTCGCGCGCTCGATCCTGGATCGGGCGGACGCGCTGATCGCTTCCGATCCCCGGGTCTACATTCTCGAGACCGAGTCCGAGCTGTCTTGAGCCGGGGCCCGGCCCAGGGGGAAGAGAATGCCATCCAATCGCCGCACCATCCGCCTGAATCAGCTTCTGCGAGAGGAGCTGGCGTCCCTGCTGCAGACGGAGATCAAGGACCCCAGGGTGCGCTCCGTCACGGTCACCCGCGTGGAAGCCACCCAGGACCTGGCCTACGCGGACGTGTACGTCAGGACGCTGACGGATGAGATCCCGGTTGAGGAGGCGATCGCCGGACTCGAGAGCGCGGAGGGCTTCGTGCGGAGGCGTCTCGGCAGGGAGCTCCACCTGCGCCGCATACCGGATTTCCGGTTCCACGCCGACCGGGCGCTGGAGCACGTGCGGCGGATAGACGCCCTGCTCGACGAGGCCCTCGGGTCGCAGGGGGACGATGGCGGAGATTGACCTGCCGGCGATCCTGCTGGTCGACAAGCCGGAAGGGCCCACGTCGCACGACGTGATCCGCATCGCGCGCAGGCATCTGGATACGCGCCGAATCGGCCACACGGGCACTCTCGACCCGTTCGCGAGCGGCCTTCTGCTCCTGTGTCTCGGTGCGGCGACACGTCTGGTGGAGTACTTCCACCTTCTCCCGAAGACGTACACGGCGACCGCCGCTCTCGGCGCGGAGACCGACAGCGAGGATCGAACGGGGGCCGTGACCCGTCGCTCGGAGGCGTGGCGCGTCGTCACGGAGGGGGAGATCGAACAGGCGGCCGCTGGCCTCCGGGGACCGTCCGCCCAGGTGCCCCCGTCGTACTCGGCCCTTAAGGTGGATGGGCGACGTGCCTACGAGGTCGCCCGGGCCGGCGGGGACGTCGCGCTTGAGCCCAGGGCGGTGGAAGTGCATCGGTTCGAAGTGACGGGCATCCGGCTTCCCGAAGTGGACCTTCTCACAGAGGTGTCGACCGGCACCTATGTTCGGTCGCTGGCCCGGGACTTCGGGAGGGCTCTCGGGTGTGGGGCTCACCTGAAGACGCTGCGCCGGGAGTCCATAGGTCCGTTTCGAGTGAACGACGCCGTGGACCTCTTGGACCTGGAGGCGGGCGAGATTCCGGAATGTGCCGTGATCTCGCCGGTAGATGCCCTCTCGTGGCTCCCCGTTCGGACATTGACCCCGTGCGAGACGGCCGAGATCGAGCACGGACGACGCATCCGGGATCCGCATGGCCCGGATGGATCGGACCTGCCGGTCGCCCTGGTCGCCGGGGAGCGACTGGTGGCAGTGGCGCGCCGGGAGGCGTGCGAACTGCAGCCGGAGAAGGTGTTCCATGTCTGAGGCGCGGGCATGGGAAAGCGGCCTGCCGCCCGACGTCGGCCGAACCGTGGTCACCGTCGGGAGTTTCGACGGGGTTCACAGGGGGCACATGGCGGTGCTGGCGGAGATCACCCGCCGCGCGGCCGAGCGAGGTCTGCACAGCGTCCTGGTGACCTTCGACCGGCACCCGCTGACCGTCGTTCGGCCGGAGGAAGCCCCGGGCCTGCTGACCACCCCGGACGAGAAGAAGGAGATTCTCACGCAGTCGGGCCTGGATTACGTCGCGTTCCTGCCGTTCACGCGATCCCTGTCGCGATACGGGCCCGAGGAGTTCGTTGAGCGGGTACTTCGACGGAGATTCCGGGTAGCGGAGCTGGTGATCGGCTACGACCACGGCTTCGGGAGAGGACGGGCGGGAGACATCGATCTGTTGCGACGTCTCGGCTCCGAATTCGATTTCGCCGTGGATGTCGTCCCGGCGGTCGCCTCCGATGGGGCTCCCGTATCCTCGACCCGTATCAGGGCCAGCGTGTCGGAAGGCGCGGTGGAGAGTGCCGCAGTGGACCTCGGACGGCCGTATTCGTTTCGGGGCCCGGTCGTGACCGGCATGGGACGTGGCCGGGACCTCGGCTTTCCGACGGCCAACATCGCGGCTCCCGGGGGTGGCAAGCTGCTTCCCATGCAGGGAATCTACGCCGTGAGAGCCTCTCTCCGGACGATGATCCGTTCCGGGCTGCTGCACCTCGGGCCGCGACCCACCTTCGCCGGCTCGCCTCCCTCGATCGAGCTCTACATACTCGACTTCGACGAGGACATCTACGGCGAACGAGTCAGGGTCGACTTCCTGAAGCGTCTTCGCGACGTGCGACCTTTCAGCACATCGTCCGAGCTCGTGGAGCAGATGAAGCGTGACCGGGAGATGGCCCGCGACTACTTTGCGGAACACGACGTCGAGTGACGGTGTCGTCCGCCAGAGACACGGATTCTACGCTTTACACATCGGCACTCGGTCGCTATTATTAACAGCTTGATATGTCTTGAAATCACGCACTTGAAGGATCTCGAACAGATGACGCTGGGCACGGAAGAAAAGACGGCCATCGCCGAGAAGTTCGGAGCGCACGAGGGAGACGTGGGATCGCCAGCGGTTCAGGTCGCGCAGCTGACCGCCAGGATCGAGCATCTCACGGAGCATTTCCGTACACATCCGAAGGACCACCACAGCCGGAGGGGCCTGCTCAAGATGGTGGGCCGACGACGCCGGCTGCTGGAGTACCTGAAGAAGAACGAGTACGAGCGATACAGGACGGTGATCAAGGAACTGGGTCTGCGAAGGTAAGGCAGTGGCAGACTCCGCAACTCGGCGGTTCGGAGGCGCGACGCGCCCTCGAACTGCCGTTTTTTTGTTGTCCCGCCCGTGCCCGCTACGAGAACGCGGGAGGTTCGCGGCCGGGATGCATACGTAAGCAAGCTTGAGAAGAGCGGAAAGAGAAGAAAGAAGAGATGGCACACAGGATTGAGAAGGAGTTCGCGGGTCGGAAGCTGATCCTCGAGACGGGCAGGATGGCGCGGCAGGCGGACGGAGCCGTGCTCGCTCAGTATGGAGATACGGTGGTACTGGTGACGGCGATGGCGGAGCGGAGGCCGTCCCGGTTCCCGTTCTTCCCCCTCACGGTCGAATACCGGGCCAAGACGTATGCCGCCGGGAAGTTCCCGGGCGGGTTCATCAAGCGAGAGGGACGTCCGAGCGACAAGGAGATCGTCTCGGCCCGTCAGATCGACCGGCCGTTGCGCCCCCTGTTTCCCGACGACTACCAGAACGAGACGCAGGTCGCCTGCTTCATCATCTCGGCCGATCAGGAGAACGACGCCGACGTTCTCGGCATGCTCGGCGCCTCCGCGGCGCTGACCATCTCGCCGATTCCGTGGGGTGGACCTATCGCCGGTGTCCGGGTCGGCCGGGTTTCGGGTGAGTGGGTAATCAACCCCACGTTCGAGCAGCTCGAGTACTCGGACATGGACATCGTGGTCGCCGGGACCGACGAATCGATCGTCATGGTCGAGGGGGCTTCGGTCGAGATCAGCGAGGAAGATCTCATTTCCGTGCTCGAGGTAGGCCACGAGGCGATCCGGGAACTGATCGCGATCCAGCACGAGCTGCTGGAGATGGTCGGCGGCCCCCCGCAGAAGTTCGAGTACGAGCCCAAGGGGGTATCGGCGGACTTCGAAGCCGCTGTCAGGGAGAGGGCGGCCAGCAAGGTCGAGGAGGCGCTCTCGCTTCCGAACAAGGAGGAGCGGAACCAGGCCCTTTCGGCGCTGAGAGAGTCCGTGACGGACGATCTGCAGGGTGACGAGCAGTTTGCAGAGCACCTCGACGACATCTCGAGCGTGATGAAGGGTCTCGAGAAGGAGACGATGCGCCGTCAGATCCTGGAGCGAGGTGAGCGGGTGGACGGCCGCGGGCTGGACGAGATCCGCCCGATCTCGTGTGACGTCGGCATCCTGCCTCGGACGCACGGTTCGGCGTTGTTCACGCGGGGCCAGACCCAGGCGTTGTGCGTAAGCACGCTGGGGACGATCCAGGACGAGCAGCGGATCGACTCCATCGATGTCCGCGAGGAGACGTCCAAGTCCTTCATGCTGCACTACAACTTCCCCCCCTTCTCGGTGGGCGAGGTGCGGCCGTTCCGCGGTCCGGGCCGCCGTGAGATCGGACACGGGATGCTGGCCGAGCGTGCGCTTCAATCGCTGCTGCCCGCGTACGACGAGTTCCCCTATACGATCCGAATCGTGTCCGACATCCTGGAATCGAACGGGTCGAGTTCGATGGCCACGGTGTGCGGCGGCTCGCTCTCCCTCATGGACGCGGGAGTTCCGCTGCGGGCGCCGTGCGCGGGCGTGGCGATGGGGCTGATCAAGGAGGGCGATTCGGTGGCGGTTCTCACGGACATTCTCGGGATCGAGGATGCCCTGGGCGACATGGACTTCAAGGTCGCCGGCACCGCGGATGGCATCACGGCCATCCAGATGGACATCAAGATCGGCGGACTCAGTCTGGAGACGATGCGCGAGGCACTGGAGAGGGCCCGCAAGGGGAGGCTCCACATTCTCGAGGTGATGCGCCAGACACTGGGCGAGCCGCGGTCGGAGATGTCGCGGTACGCGCCGAGGATCATGACGATTCAGATCAATCCCGAGAAGATCGGCGAGGTCATCGGGCCGAAGGGCAAGACGATCCGGAGCATTCAGGAGCAGACGGGCGCCCAGATCAACATCGAAGACAGCGGGGTGGTCACGGTGTCGTCGATCTCGGGCGAGGGCGGGGAAAAGGCCCGGGCGATGATCGAGGCGATCGTCGAGGAGCCCGAGGTCGGCCGGATCTACGAGGGCGTCGTCAAGAACACGACGACCTTCGGGGCTTTCGTGGAGATCATTCCGGGCACGGAGGGTCTGTGTCATATCTCGGAGCTCGAGGAAGGGCGCACCGAGAATACGGAAGACGTCGTGCAGCCGGGCGACGTGGTCAAGGTGAAGCTGCTGGCGATCGACGAGCGCGGACGTCTGAAGCTCTCGCGCCGGGCCGCCATGTCCGCGAACTGAGCCGAACTCCGCATTCGGGTCTTCCCGAGAGACCGGAGATGTCGTGATCGCGGAAGCGGCAGAGACGACGGAGCGCCTGGACCCTGAGGTCCGGCGCTCCGTTCTTCCTTCGGGCACCGTCGTCCTGACGGAAGCGATGGACTCGGTGCGCTCGGTGGCCACCGGGGTCTGGGTGAGACGTGGGACGGCCCACGAGCACCCGGATTGTCGGGGTGCCGCGCACCTCCTCGAGCACATGGTGTTCAAGGGAACCAGAAGGCGCTCGGCGCGAGACATCGCGGCGGCCATCGAGGATGCCGGTGGCTCCCTGGATGCCTACACGACCCACGAACATACGTCATTTCAGGTGCGCGTTCCCTCCGATCACCTCCAGACCGGCCTCGACGTGCTCGCCGATCTGGTCTTCTACCCGTCTCTCCGCGCGAAGGACCTCCGAATGGAAAAAGGCGTGGTGCTCGAGGAGATCGCGCGGACCGAGGAGACGGCCGACGACCTGGTGTTCGAGCTCCACTCCGAGTTTCTGTACGACGGGCACCCGTACGGCGCCCCGATCCTGGGAACCCGCGAGACGGTGGAGGCCATGGACACCGGGCTCCTCCGGAGATTGCACGCCGGGGCCTACCGCCCCGAGAACCTCGTCGTCGCCGCCGCGGGGCAGGTCGATCACGAGGACCTCCTCGAGAAGGTGCGGCGGCTGTGGCCCGCCTCGGGGAATGGCGCGGGGGGCGAGGAAGTGCCGGAGCTCCTGTCGACGGCGCGCGGCCGCAAGGTGGTGAGCCGCCCCGGCGGGCGGCAGGTGCACGTGGTCGCGGGAGGCCTGGGGCTGGATCACGCCAGTCCGCTGCGGCACGCCGCGATCCTGGTTGGGCAGGCGTTCGGTGGAGGAATGAGCTCGAGGTTGTTCCAGCGCCTTCGGGAAGAGTTGGGGCTCGCCTATTCGGTGTTCTCGTTCCAGTCGTTCTACGCCAGGGGCGGTCACCTGGGAGCGTATCTGGGCACCCGGCCCGAGACGGCCGAACAGGCCCGCGATGTACTGTTGGAAGAGATGCGACGGCTCAGCGAGACCGGGCTGTCGGCCGCCGAACTCGGAGCGGTGAAGGAACAGATCAAGGGCCAGATCCTGCTGTCCCTGGAGTCACCTGCGGCACGCATGCACAGGCTCGCAGCGCTGGTCCTGTACGGGGAGCCGTATCGGAACCTCGACGCGCTCGTCGATCTGATCGACGGGATCGATCTCGCTCAAGCGGACGAGGTCTCCAGGTTGTATGATCCGGAGGGGGTAGCGGTCCTGGAACTGTGGCCCGCATAATCCCCTCTGGTCGGTCGAACAGGTCTTTCCGGCGTCTTCCCGACGCCGTTTTGGCGAGCCGGACCTCACGGTTCCGAATCGCCCTCGAAAGAATTGAAAAAGGAGCTACACCATGATCGTGGGGGTTCCGAAGGAGATCAAGTCGCACGAGAACCGCATCGCCGTCGTTCCGGGCGGTGTGGAGGCTCTGGTCGCTCTGGGGCACGAGGTCCTGGTGGAGAAGGACGGTGGACTCGGGAGCGGCTTCGAGGACTCGGCGTACACGGCGGTCGGGGCGGAGATCGTCCGGGACGTAGATGAACTGTGGGCGCGGGCGGACATGATCGTGAAGGTGAAGGAGCCGATCGCGCCGGAGTACGAGAGAATAAGGGAAGGACAGGTACTCTTCACGTACTTTCATTTCGCGGCTGATGAGACCCTCACCCGGACGATCCTCGAGCGAAAGTGCGTGGCGATCGCATACGAGACGGTCCAGCTGTCCACGGGAGAGCTTCCGCTTCTGACGCCGATGTCAGAGGTGGCGGGGCGGATGGCCGTGCAGGAGGGCGCGAAGTACCTCGAGAAGAACCAGGGCGGCTGCGGCGTGCTGCTGGGAGGGGTGCCGGGAGTGCTTCCGGCCGAGGTCGTGATACTCGGGGGGGGAGTCGTCGGAACGAACGCGGCCTGGATCGCCGCTGGATTCGGGGCGCACGTCACGATCCTCGATCTGGACCTGGATCGGCTGCGCTATCTGGCCGACGTGATGCCCGCGAACGTCGACACGCTGTTCTCGAATCGACGTAATATACTGGAGCAGATCACGCGGGCCGATCTCCTGGTCGGCGCGGTTCTCCTTCCGGGCGCCAAGGCTCCGAGCCTCGTGCTCCGGGATGACCTGAAGCTGATGAAGGACGGGTCGGTCATCGTCGATGTGGCTGTGGATCAGGGTGGGTGCGTGGAGACCGTGCGTCCGACGACGCACGACAATCCGATCTACGTCGTGGAAGGAGTGATCCACTACTGCGTTGCCAACATGCCTGGGGCCGTCCCGCGCACTTCCACGCTCGCGCTGACGAATGCCACATCGCCGTACATGCTTGCGCTGGCGAACAAGGGCTGGGTGAAGGCCTGCCAGGACGATGCCGCTCTGGCCCAGGGCCTCAACGCAGTGGACGGAAAGCTCACGTATGGAGCCGTAGGCGAGGCCTTCGGCATCGAGAGCATCGACGTTTCAGCCGTTCTGTAGTCGACGGGGCGGGGTCCGGGAGACCCCGCCTTTCCTCCATCCGGGGCGCAGTCTACATTCTCGGATCGGTGGCCCGGCCCTTGCACGACGGGGGCACCGAAACGTGTTCGTGCGCACCCGAGTCTCCCGGTTGATCCTGAACGGAACAGGCGATGTGGAAACGTCTTCTCAAGGGTAGCTTCCTCCCGATCAACGATGTGGGAGTCGACCTCGGCACCGCGAATACGCTTGTATACGTGGCGGGCGAGGGGATCGTGCTGAACGAGCCCTCCGTAGTCGCGGTCGAGAAGAGCACCGGTCGCATCATGGGGATCGGCCTCGAGGCCAAGCGCATGCTGGGTCGCACTCCGCACGGTGTAGAGGCAGTTCGCCCGCTCAAGGACGGCGTGATCGCGGACGTGGACGTGACCGAGATCATGCTCCGCTACTTTCTGAAGACGGTCACGGCCGACCGGGTATTCAAGGTGAGGCCGCGTGTCGTGGTCGGCGTGCCGTCCGGGATCACGGAACTCGAGCGGCGTGCCGTTCGATCGAGCGCCCATGCCGCCGGGGCAAAGGAAGTCTACATGGTCTCGGAGCCGATGGCGGCCGCCATCGGGGTCGGGCTGCCCGTCGAGACCCCGACCGGGAACATGGTGATCGACGTGGGTGGGGGAACCACCGAGATCGCGGTGATCGCGCTCTCCGGTCTGGTGGCGGAGACGTCCATCCGGGTGGGAGGCGACGAGCTGGACGAAGCGATCGTCTCGTTCCTTCGCAAGAACTACAACCTGCTCATCGGAGAGCCGACGGCAGAGGCGATCAAGATCCAGATCGGCTCGGCCTATCCGACTGAAGATGAGCGGGACATGAGCGTCAAGGGGCGGGACCTCGTTTCCGGGATCCCCAAGACCGTTCGAGTCAATTCGGCCGAGGTGCGGGAATGCATGCTCGAGCCGATCCAGCAGATCGTTGGAGCGGTGCGCCGGGCGCTGGAGATCACGCCACCGGAGCTGGCTGCGGACATCGTCGACCGCGGAATCGTCATGACGGGCGGCGGCTCACTCATCCGGGGGTTGGACAAGCTGCTCCGGGAGGAGACCGGACTGCCCATTCATGTGGATGAAGAGCCGCTGACCTGCGTGGTCAGGGGTACGGGCCGCGTACTTGACGACATCCCGCGCTATCGGAGCGTGCTTACCACCTGAGGAGGCGTGCGGCATCTCAACGTCGGCCGGCCCGAGAACCAGCGGCGTGACCTGGTCATCGTCGCGGTTCTCCTGATTCTCTCCTGGTCCCTCTCGGGCCTGGACTCCTCACAGGCGTTAGGTCTCACACGGTTGCTGCGGAGCACCGTGCTGGCGCCGTTCCTCGCTGCTGACGCAGCCTATGAGCGTCGCGCGGCCCTCGCCATCCGGGCCGCGGACCTGGAGGCGGAGCGAGACGAGCTCTACGTACGCCTGCAGGCGGCCACCGACCTGGAACGTGAGAATCGAGAGCTGAGGGCGTACCTGTCCCTGCCGGAGCGGGTTCCCGGCTCTTTCGTGATCGCAGAACTCGTCCCCGGCCGCCCGTCCATCGGTGATTCCCACACCTTTCTCCTGCGCGGTGCGGGTCTGGTCGGGATTCAGGTTCCCACGGGCGTAAGCGTTCCCGATGGCCTCGTGGGAGTGCTCCGCTCGGTTTCCGGGGGCAGCGGGTTCGGCGAATTCTGGACGCACCCGGACTTCCGGGTCAGTGTCCGGTCGGCTACCGGCGGCGCGACGGGCATCGCGCGGTCGTTCGTCGGCGAGGGCGGCGAGAGGCTTATGCTGGTGGAGGGCGTGCCTTACCAGGCGAGGATGGCCGAGGGCGCGATTCTGGAGACTGCGGGCCTGGGTGGGGTGTTCCCGGCCGGCATCCGTGTCGGCACCGTAATCGCGGAGTCCGACTCGCGGTCAGGGTGGTCGCACAGCTATCTGGTCGAGCCGGCGGTACAGCCGGGCGCCGTGCGAGCGGTCACGGCCTGGAAGAGGGCGCCAATGGAATCGAACGGCGAGGATCCGGGTCCGGCGGAGGTGTCCGGAGAGGCCCCCGGAGCGGGGGAGGAGGGCACGGGTGGCGGGCTCTAGGCGTGGCGTCAGCCCCGACGTCGTTCTGGTCGTGACTCTCGTGCTGGTGCATTTCACGATGTACCGCTTCCTCGTTCGATGGCCGGCGATGCCCAACTTCCTGATCGGAGGACTGCTGCTGGCCGCACTGCATCTGCGGGCCGGTTACGCGGCCTTCGTCGGGCTCTGCCTGGGCGTCCTGGAGGCCGCGATGGGCCTCGAGGGTATGGGGACGATATCGATGGTGTTCACGGTGCTGGGGTACCTGGCTGCCCGGTCCCGGGACCTACTGTTCGCGGACGCGCGCTACTACGTCTTCATCTACCTGTTCTTCGGAACCTGGGTGGGGGAGATCTCCCTGATGGTCGTGATGCCTGGCGGCCCAGGTCTCCTCAAGGGGCTCGTGCTGGCACCGGTCAGCGCGCTCACGACCGCCGTCGTATGCGGTCTCGCCGAGTCCATGGCCACCAACCTCCGCCGACCGTGATCGACGAGTGACCGGAGGCGAGGCCGCCCGCCTGAGCCGGGCCCGGAGAGCGAGAGGGGCAGCGGTGCTGCTCGGCATCGTGGTCGTCGTTCTCGCGGCCGCGTTCTTTCGGCTTCAGGTTCTCGGCAGCGGGTCCTACGAGCTCCAGTCGAGGAACAACCGGCTGCGCCCCATCCCGATTCCGGCTGCGAGGGGCGCGATATACGATCGTCACGGAGAGCTGCTGGCCGAGAGCATCCCGGGCTATTCCATCTCACTGCTTCCCGCCCCGCCTGATTCGGCCCGCGCCACCCTGGAGAGATTGTCCGGATACCTGAATCTCGGGCCCTCCGACGTGGAAGCCATTCTGGAGCGCCGGGGCAGGAATCCTCAGCTGCCAGTGCTCGTCAAGGATGATCTGAGCTTCGGGCAGGTCGCGGCGGTCGAGGAACGACGGCCTGAGTTCCGGCTGGTCGTCGTCGATACGCACCCCCGGCGCCGCTACCCGGCGGGGTCGGTCGCGGCGCACGTGATCGGATACGTGGGTGAGATCAGTGAGTCCGAGCTGGACAGCGACGCGTTCGTGGAGTACGAGGCAGGCCGCATCGTCGGCAAGCAGGGGGTCGAGCGTTCGTACGAATCGCTGCTGGCCGGCAGCGCCGGGACGCGCTACGTGGAGGTCAACGCACGGGGTTCCATAGTACGTGAGTTCCCTTCCGACCTGGCGCGGCCCGCCGAGCCCGGTACGGACCTGACGCTGTCCCTCGACCTGGGACTGCAGGAATTCGCCGACTCGATCTTCCCGGATGATGATCGGGGCGGCGTGGTGGCCATCGATCCGCGCAACGGAGAGGTCCTGCTTCTCTACAGCCATCCGAGCTTCGACCCGAACCTGTTCGTGGGAGGGATCAGCGAGAAGGACTGGGCGTCTATCCGCGATGACCCCCGTCAGCCGATCCTCAACCGGGCCGCGGCGGCCCTATATCCTCCCGGCTCCACCTGGAAACTCGTCCTCGCCACGCTGGCGATGCGGGCGGGCGTCGTGGGAATCGACACGTACATGCCGACGGCCTGTCGGGGGGCACTCCAATATGGCCGGCGGGCCTTCAGGTGCTGGAAGCCCGAGGGCCACGGTCCGCTGGCTCTTTCGGGGGCCATCAAAGAGAGCTGCAACGTGTATTTCTACCAGCTCGGGCTTCGCCTGGGGCTGGACGCGTTCCTGTCAGGGGTGGATGGCCTGGGCTTCAACCAGGCGACCGGCCTGGACCTTCCAGGCGAGATCTCGGGTCGCTTTCCACCGTCCCGAGACTGGTACGATCGCCGTTTCGGAAAGCGGGGCTGGACCGAGTCCGTCGTCTTGAACCTGGCGATCGGGCAGGGTGAAACGGAGCAATCCCTCCTGAGGATGGCGCAGTTCTATTCCGCGTTGGCCACGGGAAGGTCGCCTGTCGTTCCGCACCTCCTGCAATCGGAGGTGCTCGATCAGGTGCGGGAGAACTGGAGTCTGGACCTGCCGGAGGCCAGACGCCTGGAGCTCGTTTCTGCCCTCAAACGAGTCGTCAACGAGCCCGGGGGAACCGCTTACTGGCACAGGCCCCGTGAGTGGGTAATGGCCGGAAAGACCGGCACGGCGCAGAATCCGCACGGCGAGCCGCATTCGTGGTTCATCGGATTCGCTCCCGCGGATGATCCGAGGATCGTCATAGTGGCGATCGTCGAGAACGGCCACCCGGACGACCGGACATCGAGAGCCGTGCCGTTCGCTTCGCAGGTCGTGTCCCGCTATCTGAGAGACGAGGGAGTGCCTCCGGATCGTCCGCTGGAGGGACCTGTGGCGTCGCCGCCAGCCAGCGTGGCCGGCGCGGGGGGAGTGGGGCAGTGAGGCGGGGGCGCGCGACCCGTCTGGGCAGTCTGGGCGATCCGGCGCTGCTCGCCGCCGCCTTGCTTCTGGCGGTACTCGGCATCGGGATGATCTGGTCCGCGGGACAGGTCGATCTCCCGTCGGCGGTGATGGGAGCGTGGCGCCGCCAGCTGGCGTGGCTGGGCGTCGCGATTCTGGGGTTTGGCCTGGCGAGCCGGGTTCCGATGCGCTGGCTGGAGTGGGCCACCCCGTGGATCTACGCCTTTTCGATCCTCCTGCTGCTCGTGGTTCTGGCCGTGGGCGGCGGTCCGAACACTCGAAGCTGGCTCCGTCTGGCGGGATTCTCCTTCCAGCCCGCCGAGCTGGCAAAACTGGCCACCATCCTGCTGCTCGCCCGGATACTGGGCTCGCGAAAGGAGCCCCAGGCCAATCTGTTCGAGCTGTGGAAGCCGGTCCTCATCGTGGCCGTGCCGTTTCTCCTCGTCATGGCGCAGCCGGACCTCGGCAGCGCGCTCATCTTCGTCGTCATCCTGGTGAGCGCGCTGTACTGGGCAGGCACTCCGCTGTTCACGATATTCATGCTCGTGAGTCCCGGGGTGAGCATGATCCTCGGCTTTTCGTCCGCGATCTGGGGAGTGTGGTTCGTCGTCGTCGTTCTCGGTCTGTACCTTCGGCGACCGTTCATGGCAGAGGCCGTGGCCGTCGCGCTGGCGAATCTCGCAGCGGGTGCGCTGGCGACGCCGCTGTGGAACCGGCTGGCTCCTTACCAGCAGCGGCGCCTCGTGGTCTTTCTCGATCCGGATGTCGATCCGAGGGGCGCCGGGTGGCACCTCATCCAGTCGAAGGTGGCGATCGGCTCGGGCGGCATGACCGGGCAGGGGTTCGGCCACGGTCCGCAGAAGAGACTCGCGTTCCTTCCCGAGCAGCACACCGACTTCATCTTCTCCGTCGTGGGTGAGGAACTCGGATTGATAGGGGTCCTCGCCTTCCTCCTGCTCCTCGCGTGGTTTCTGAGGCGTGTGCTCCGGGTTGCCGCGGAGGCCACCCAGGGATTCGGGAGCATGGTGGCGTTCTGCTTCTTCGCCGTCTGGTTCGCTCACCTCGTGATCAACGTGGGAATGACCGTGGGCCTGATGCCGGTCACGGGTCTGCCGCTGCCCTTCATCAGCTACGGGGGCTCCTTTCTCCTGACGACTTTCGTCGGTCTGGGACTCGTCTGCCGGGCGGCTCTCGAAACCTGAGCGAGTGCTCACGTGCGGTGCGGGGTTCGCCCCGGGTTGCAGGCCGGTTATATTCAAATCTTCCCCAGCCCCGATTGAGCGAGGCAGAATGGCCTGGTTCCGCAAGGAAAAGCAGAAGTTGGTAGCACAGAAGCGCGAGCTCGCGGCCGATGTCTGGGAGAAGTGCGATGGCTGCGGCGAAATCCTCTACACACGACGCCTGGAGGAGAATCGCCGAGTCTGTCCCGAGTGCGGACACCACTTCCAGATATCGGCGCCGGAGTATGTTGACCTGCTGTTCGACGACGGGTTGACCGAGGAGTTCGATCCCGGTCTTCGCTCGTCGGATCCGCTCGAGTTCGTCGACTCGAAGCCCTATCCGCTGCGGATCGCCCAGGCAGAGGAGAAGGTCGGGACGTACGACGCCGTGCTCACGGGCGTTGGAAGAATCGAAGGTCGCGAAGTATGTGCGGGGATCATGGACTTCGGGTTCATCGGGGGCTCGATGGGCTCGGTCGTCGGAGAGAAGATCGCCCGCATGGTGGAGCAGGGAGTCGAGCGCTCGTCCCCCGTGCTGATCGTCTCCGCGTCGGGTGGCGCGAGGATGCAGGAGGGGATCTTCTCGCTCATGCAGCTCGCGAAGACGTCGGCGGCTCTTCAGCGACTGGCGAGCGCGGGTCTGCCTTACATCAGCATTCTCACCCACCCGACCACGGGAGGCGTGACTGCCAGCTACGCCATGCTGGGCGATGTGAACCTTGCGGAGCCCGGCGCCCTGATCGGTTTCGCCGGCCCGCGCGTCATCAAGGAGACGATTCGGCAGGATCTTCCGGACGGGTTCCAGCGTTCCGAGTTCCTGCGTGAACACGGAATGGTGGATCGGATCGTCCCCCGGGGCGAGATGCGGGACACCGTAGCCTTGCTCCTGCACCACATGACCTGAGCGCCATCGACCTTCGGACTGTCTACCGCTTCCGTCTCCCTTGTCCGCTCTGAACCAGCTCCTCGAGCGCCGGCCGGCCCACCACATCCAGTGGGGTCTCGACAGGACCCTCGCCATGCTCCGTTCCCTCGAGGACCCGCACCTCGGGATCGACGCCGTACACGTCGCGGGCACGAACGGGAAGGGGTCGACGGCCGCACTCCTCGAGTCCGTCCTGCGTGCCGGGGGTCGAGTCACCGGCCTGTACACGTCGCCGCACCTGTCGGAGTTTGCCGAGCGCATTCGCATCGACGGCGAGCCCGCGGACCGGAGGTTGCTGGAGCGGTGTGCCGAGGACGTCCTGGTCCTGGCGGAGCGAGAGGACGCATCGTTCTTCGAATCCGCGACCGTCCTGGCCTTCCTGGCTTTCCGACGCGCCCGCTGCGACGCGATGGTCGTGGAGGTGGGTCTCGGCGGCCGGCTGGACGCTACCAACGTGCTGAGACCCCGCGTCAGCGCGATCACGTCACTCGACCTGGATCATGCGGATTACCTCGGCGACACTGTGGAGCTGGTGGCGGCGGAGAAGGCCGGCATACTGAAGGCAGGAGTGCCGACCGTGCTCGGCCGGATGACGCCCGGACCACTGGCCGTGGTCCGAGACAGGGCCCGGGAACTCCGCGCTCCGCTGGATGTGTACGGCACGGACTTCGAGGCGCGCGAGGTCTCGACCGCCCTGGACGGAACGAGGTTCAGCTACAGTTCAAGCGGGTGGGCGGATGGTGTTCGAGTGAATATTCCGTTGATAGGGCCGCAGCAGGCGAGGAACGCGGCGATCGCGATCCGCTGTCTCGAAAGATGGGACACGGGGACGACACGTACTGGACTGGTCGAGGGCCTCGCGGCCGTCAGGTGGGCGGGGCGATTCGAGGTGTTCGAGGCGAGCCGGGGCTGCTGGGTGCTCGACATCGCGCACAACCCCGAGGCGACGCGAAACCTCGCGGCACTGATCGAGCAGCTGCCGCTTCCGCGGCCGCTGGTCCTGCTGCTGTCGATTCTGGGAGACAAGCCGTGGAGGGAGATGCTCGGGCCGCTGCTGGAGGTCGTCTCCGCATCCGTGTTCACCATCGCACCATCGTCGCCAGGGCCGCGACGCTGGCGGCTGGACGACGCGTTGCAGGCGGTCCAGGCAGCGGTGGTGGAGGTGGAGCCCGATTTCGGGCGCGCCATGGCGCGCGCGAGGGAACTCGCGGGCGATGGGACGGTACTCGTGACCGGATCCGCCCATACGGTGGGCGATGCACGGAGCATGCTGTTCGACGAGTGGAACGGGAGAGAGCTGGATGAAATATGATCCTGAGGCCGTGAGGCCGATGAGGGACGAGCTGGTTCGCCTCGGTGCTGAGGAGCTGGTCAGCCCCGAGGACGTCGACCGGGTTCTCGGGAGCTCCGAAGGCACGACGCTGCTGGTGATCAACTCGATCTGTGGCTGCGCGGCAGCCAACGCGCGCCCGGCGATAGCGATGTCCAGGGGGCACGAGACGCAGCCGGATCGGATCGTCACGGTGTTTGCCGGCCAGGACGTGGACGCGACGGATCGGGCCAGGGAGTATATCGAGGGATTCCGCCCCTCGAGTCCGTCTATCGCGCTCTTTCGGCAGGGCAGGCAGGTATTCATGCTGGAGCGGCACCAGATCGAAGGACGCGAGGTGACGGACATCGCAACGGAGCTCAAGGGGGCTTACGACCGGTTCTGCGGCGCCGCCTGAGCCTTCGACCGCGGGCCTGACGTGAGACTGGAGCGCCGACCCCCGGGTCGGCGCTTTCTGTTGCCGGTCGCGAGACGCGTCAGATACATTGGCGATCCATGACTACGTCCAGCTTGCCCGGCTTCCGGGATTTCTATCCGGCCGATCTGGCCCTTCGCTCGCACATCTTCCATACCTGGAGGGAGGTGGCGCAGCGCTACGGTTTCGTGGAGTACGACGGCCCACCGCTCGAGAGCCTCGAGCTCTACACGAAAAAGTCGGGGGCCGAGATCGTAGGGCAGCTGTATGGGTTCACGGACCAGGGGGGGCGCGAGGTTGCCCTGCGGCCCGAGATGACCCCGACCTTCGCGCGCATGGTCGCTGCCCGGGCCGGCGGGCTTCCGAAGCCGATCAAGTGGTTTTCGATACCGCAGCTGTTCCGGTACGAGAGACCGCAGAAAGGGCGTCTACGCGAGCACTTTCAGCTGAACCTGGACATCGTCGGGGAGACCTCGGTGGCGTCGGATGCGGAGGTCGTGGCTGCGGCCATCGACGTTCTCAGGGCCTTCGGGCTGGGGTCTGAGGACTTCGTCGCACGTTACTCGGACAGGCAGCTCATCGCGGCGGTGATGATCGAGATGGGGGTTCCGGAGCCGTCGCTGCCCGCGGCGTTCGCCGCGCTCGACAAGGCGGACAGGGAGTCCAAGGAGTGGATCCTGGATCGGCTGCTCGAGGCCGGGGTGGAGAACGCCGGGACGAGGGAGCGCCTGACGGGCCTGAAGGACCTGACGCTCGACGAGCTGTCGGCGCGCTTTTCGCACGTGGACGTCGTGGTCGCGAGAGTGGAACGGCTCGGGCTGTTCCGGCGTCAGATAGAGGCGGCGGGACTCGGGGAGTTCGTCCTGCTCGATCCAGGCCTGGTGAGGGGGCTCGCCTACTACACGGGTCTCGTATTCGAGTTGTGGGACCGCGAGGGCAGGTTCCGGGCGATCTGCGGCGGCGGACGTTACGACGACCTGCTGGAGTCTGTCGGGGGCCCGGATCTGCCGGCGCTCGGTTTCGGCATGGGAGACGTGGTGCTCGGGGAGCTGCTGCGGGATCGTGGACTGGTCCCGCACAGCGAGGCGGCGCTGGACGACTTCGTGGTTCACGTATCGGAGGAGGTGCTGCCGGAGGCGCTTCGAATAGTGCACCAGTTGCGAGCGGCTGGTCGACGAGTCGGTTTCGACTACAGGAGCCGGGCGGTCGGCAAACAGTTCAGGGCCGCGGACCAGGCCGGCGCTGGTCGGGTCATCGTCGTGGGACCCGAGGAGGTGGCCGCCGGAGAGTGCGTTGTGCGGATGATGGATACGGGGGATGAAGTCAGGCTTTCGACCTCGGACCTGGTCGGTGGTTCGAGCGGGAGGCCTTCGTGAACGTGAACGTCCGGGCGGGGGCCCGGTGTGGGAGATGATGGAGTATGGGGAACGGTAAGGGGCTGACACCCCAGGGCGAGGACTTCTCGGCCTGGTACAACGAGATCGTGCAGCAGGCGGAGCTCGCCAGCCACTCGCCGGTGCGGGGTTGCATGGTCATCCGCCCGTATGGGTATCGGATCTGGGAGCTCATGCAGGCAGCGCTGGACGGGATGTTCAAGGCCACGGGACACCAGAACGCATACTTCCCGCTGTTCCTCCCGAAGTCGGCACTCGATCGGGAGGCCCAGCATGTAAAAGGCTTCGCGCCCGAGACGGCGATCGTCACGCACGCGGGCCACGCACAGCTCGAGGAACCCCTGGTCGTCCGGCCGACATCGGAGGCGATCATCTGGCCGATTCTCGGCGACTGGATTCACTCCTACCGGGACCTCCCCGTCCTCCTGAACCAGTGGGCGAACGTCGTCCGGTGGGAGCTGCGGACCCGTCCGTTTCTGCGCACGACGGAGTTCCTGTGGCAGGAGGGACATACCGCACACGCCGATGAAGCGGAGGCGGAAGAGGAGACCCGCAGGATGCTCGGGGTCTACCGGACGTTCATGGAAGAGTGGATGGCCATGCCGGTGATCACCGGCTTGAAGACGGACGCCGAGCGCTTCGCCGGTGCGTTGCGGACCTACGCGTGCGAAGCGCTCATGAAGGACAACAAGGCGCTGCAGGCAGGTACCAGCCATAACCTGGGCCAGAACTTCGCCCGGGCGTTCGACGTGCGGTTCCAGACGGAGGAGGGGGAGCACGTCTATGTCTGGAGCACGTCCTGGGGCGTGTCCACGAGGCTCGTGGGCGCACTGATCATGACGCACGGCGACGATGAGGGCCTCATCCTTCCGCCAAAGCTGGCCCCCTACGAAGCCGTGGTCGTCCCGATATGGCGCGACGAGGAGCAGAAAGAGCTCGTGCTCGAGGCGGGGGCTCACGTGCGGAGGGATCTGGAGGAAGCGGGCGTCAGGGTGCACGTCGACGACCGAGATGGAATGAACCCGGGCTCCAAGTACTACGAATGGGAACGCCGGGGAGTCCCCGTACGACTCGAGATCGGGCCGCGCGACGTGAAGGCCGGGAGTGTGATGGCCGTGCGGCGATTCACTGGACCGGATGCGGACCGGAAGTTCCCGATCCCGGTCGCCGAGTTGCCCGTCCGATTGCCAGCACTCCTGGATAGCATGCAGGGAGAGCTGCTCGCGGCCGCACGTGAGCGCCGCGAGGCCGCCACGATCCGCGGCCTCGAAGACTACGCCGAGTTCCAGGAGCGGATGGATACGGTCGGCGGGTTCGCTTTCACGGGGTGGTGCGGAGACCCGGCTTGTGAACAGAAGGTCAAGGAAGAGACGAAGTCCACCATTCGAGTCATTCCGGACGCCGAGTTTCGGTCTCCGACGCCACCCGCGCGATGTTTGTGCGGTGAGCCGTCGGTCGCGGAAGTCGTCAGGGCCAGGGCTTATTGACCGGGCCGCTCGACGCAGCGGCAAGGGGGTCCAGTGGCAGATCTACGTGAGATCGTCGAGTTTCTCGACGAGTACCTCGGCATCCGGGAAGTCCCGGATTATCCGGGTGCGTGGAACGGCCTCCAGGTGGACTGTCGCTCTCCGATCGACTGCGCGCGTGTGGCAACCGACGCCTGTCAGGCGACGATCGACGAGGCCGCGGGCGACGGCGCGCAGCTTCTGGTCGTTCACCACGGGTTGTTCTGGGGCGAACCGCTGCCCGTGACCGGCCGGTCCTACCGCAGGCTGAAGGCACTGCTCGACGCGGACATGGCCCTCTACGCCGCGCATCTGCCGCTGGACGTGCATCCCGAGATCGGAAACAACGTTCTCCTGGCGCGCGAGCTGGGCCTCGAGGTCGAGGGGACCTTCGGCGCGTGGAAGGAACTGCAGGGGGTCGGGCTGTGGTGTGCGACCGATCTCTCCCTCCGCGAGCTGGCTGAGCGAGTCCGCGGGGCGTGCGGTGCAGATCCGCACATCGTAACGGGAGGACCCGAGCACGTTCGGCGGGTCGGGATCGCCACGGGTGGGGCGTCATCGCTCATCGAGCAGGCCCATCGGGATGGCTTGGATACGTTCGTCACGGGAGAAGGAGGGCATCACACGTTTCACGAGGCAATGGAGCTGGGTGTCAACGTGATCTACGCCGGGCACTACGCGACAGAGACGGCAGGAGTCCGTGCGATCGGCGATCTGCTCGTCGAGCGATACGGGCTGGACTGCCGCTTCCTGGACCACCCGACGGGAATGTGACATGTCCAGGCTTCTCGAACGCGTGTCCCACGCACTGGAGGATCGTTACGAGGTTCTGGACGAGCTCGGACGGGGCGGCATGTCGATGGTCTTCCAGGCCCGGGACATCAAGCACGATCGAACGGTCGCGCTGAAGGTACTGCTGCCCGAGCTCGCCGCTTCCGTCGGTGCGCAGCGCTTCCTCCGGGAGATCGAGATCGCCGCGAGCCTCGTTCATCCTCATATCCTGCCTCTGTACGACTCCGGGGAAGCGGACGGCCTGCTGTTCCACGTGACACCGGTCGTGGAAGGAGAGACCCTCCGGGATCGATTGCGTCGGGAACGATACCTTCCGGTGGAGCAGGCCGTAGGCATCACGGCCGAGATCGCCGATGCACTCGACTTCGCTCACGCTCGAGGCGTGATTCACCGGGACATCAAGCCGGAGAACGTCCTTCTCACCCGGCGACACGCCCTGCTGACCGACTTCGGAATCGCGCGGGCAATCACCCTGGGGGGTGGCGAGCGTCTTACCGAAACGGGCATGGCGGTCGGCACGCCGGCGTACATGAGCCCGGAGCAAGCGCGTGGCGAAGATGTCCTCGATGGCCGCAGCGACATCTACTCGCTGGCTTGCGTGACGTACGAGATGCTCGCGGGCGAGGCTCCGCTCGCCGGCCGATCGCCCCAGATCACGATGGCCCGGAGACAGTCCGAGGCGCCACCCTCGCTGACGTTGCTGAGGGAGACAGTCCCGGAGGCTCTGGACGCCGTGGTGCTCAAGGCCCTTTCGAGACTTCCGGTCGACCGCTTCGCGCAAGCCGCTCAGTTCGGCGATGCCGTCCGGATGGCCTCGGGCGCTGGCACGGGAGGCTACTCGAGCGTCAGCACCCCCGGCGTTCCCGTCCCGGTGGACGGGACGGGCGATCATGGAGTCGCGGCGGGCTCGCGGAGCGGCTCGATCGGGAAGCTGTCGTTCTGGGAGGAGCTGAAGCGAAGGAAGGTCTACAACGTGGGCCTGGTCTATCTCGCGTTCCTGGCTGCGGCGGCCGACCTGGTCTCCAACACGTTCCCGGACTTCCAGCTCGACTCGTGGATCAAGCCGGTCAAGATCGCGCTGATCCTCGGCTTTCCTCTCGCGCTGGGCCTGGCCTGGACCTTCGAGCTCAATCGGGAAGGCGTGCGGCGCACGGGCACTTTCGAAGCCACGAGCGTGAAGGTGCGGCGCTGGCCGTTGATCAGCCGCGGAGCCGTAGCTGCGGCGGTGGTCATCCTCGCCGCCTGGCTCCTGTGGTTCCTCAGTCGCTGAGAGGGCAGCCGAGCGGGAGTCAGAACACGGAGAACTTGAGGTCCTTGAGGTACTTGTCCGGTTGCTCCCGGACATCCCGCGTGAGCAGAGCGATCTCCTCCGACGCCACCTGTATGTTCTCGGTCGCCGCTGTCAGCCGATCGTACAGCTCCCCGTCGTTGACCATCTTACCGAGCGTCCCCTCGCCCGCGTCCACCTTCCGGAGGATCGACGCCAGCGACTGACTTCCGGCGTCCAGGTCGTCGCCGGCGGCTGCCAGCCGGGCCGCGAGCGTGTCGATGTTGGCCAGAGTGCGGTCGATCTCCGGGCCAGCGGTCGCGTCCGCGAGCTCCCGGGCTGCCTGGTTGAGTGCCTCGATGAGCTCCTCCAGGGCCGTGGCTTCCCGGTCGAGCAGTACCTGCACGTCTTCCATGCCCGCCGTGAGGGAGCCGGCAGCCGAATGCACGTTGGAGATCAGGCTGTCCGACAACAGTCTCCGGGTCTGCTCGAGGACCCGTCCCGCCTGGTCTCCGAGCGTGCCCGCCAGCTCGTTGAGGCCGGGCGAGGGCGTGGCGACGATGGTGTCCCCGTTCGACAGGAAGTCCTCGGCCACTCCGGGGATCAGGGCGAGGACATTCGCGCCCAGGAACCCGGAAGTCCTGATCTCGCCGCGTGTGTCCCTCGGAAGCCGTCCCTGGAACGCGAGGGTCAGTTCCATGGTCACGTGGTCCTGCCGGAGTTCGACCTGGCGCACGGAACCGACTTCCACGCCGAGCAGCGTAATCGGCGTTCCCTGCGTGATCGCGGAGGCCTCGGGGGCAATCGCGTAGACCATCAGGCGGTCGCCGCCCGGTTGCCGGCCGCTGATCCACGCCACGCCCATGATAAGTGCAATGAAGCTGACCACGAGGAGCAGGCCGACCTGCAACTCCACCTTATACTGGTTTCTCAAGCCCGGGTCACGCATGGACGGCACCTGTCACGATAGTTTGGGATGGAGGAAGTCCTGCACGATCGGATCCGCGGATTGGCGAAGCTGCGCCGGAGTACCCTGCGCCTGCACTTTCCCGTCCGCCAGGAGTACGATCCGATCACCGAGAAAGAAGGCGGACTCCACGTCGTGCGTCACGATCACGCTCGTTGCGCCGATCTCTCCCTGCAGCCGGGCGATCAGGCGGTTGATGACATTGGCGTTGACCGGATCGAGCCCCGTCGTCGGTTCGTCGTACAGGATGTACTTCTGGCGCCCGACGATGGCCCGCGCGATGGCAACTCTCTTCTGCATCCCGCCGGACAGCTCCGATGGCAGGAGCGGCAGGACATCGGGCTCCAGGTTCACGTGCTGGATCGCCTCCCGCACCCGGGGATCGGCGTGAGCCGGATACTTCCGACATTCGGCCGGAGAGAGCCCGAGCTGAATGTTCTGACCGGTCGTCAGGGAATCGAACAGGGCCGCGTTCTGAAACACGTAGCTGATCCGGGACCGGATCTCTCTAATCTGCCTTCCGCTCGCGTGCGGCACGGATCGGCCCTCGACGAGGATCTCTCCGTCGTCCGGATCGAACAGTCCCACTATGTGCTTGAGCAGGACGCTCTTTCCGGTACCCGACGGACCCATGATCACGAGGCTCATTCCCTCGTGGATGTCCAGGTCCACGCCGTCCAGGACCCACTTTCCGTTCAGATTCTTCCTCAGACCTCGGATCTCTATCATCCGACGGCCTTATAGAGAGGCGCCAGGACGACGTCGAGCACCATCAGAGCCACGATGATCGCCACGACCGTGTTGCGGGCCGTGCGGCCGACCCCGGCTGCTCCGCCTTCCGCCTGCAGCCCCACGTAGCAGCCAATGAAGGTGATCGTGACTCCGAAGAACACGCCCTTGAGAATGGAGAAGATGAGAGCGGCCGAGTGATAATAGCTCTGAACTCCGTAGACATACTCGTGGGTCGTCATGTCGAGCATCGCCAGGCCCGTTATCCACCCGCTCCAGATGCCCGCGATGTTGGCCAGCACCACGATCGGGACCATCATGACGGCCCCGGCTACGACCCGGGGGGTGATGAGCTCCTCGACCGGATCCCGGCCGAGCGTCCGCATGGCATCCAGCTGGTCGGTGACCTTCATCGTCCCGAGCTCGGCCCCGATGCCGGCTCCGACACGGCCAGCCATGATGATCGCTGAGAGCAGCGGGGCCAGTTCCGTGAGCATTCCTGCCGCCACGGCGTTGCCCACGATCCACAGGGGCAGGTCCGTGAACTGGTATCCACTCTGCTGCGCCAGGATCGACCCGCTCAGGGTGGCGACCAGCAACACCAGGGGCAGACTGTCGACTCCGATGGCCTTCGCCTGGCGGAACGTCTCACGAACGTGGTCACGCGGGTGGAGCAGGGCCAGCATGGTCGCACCCCACAGGATCCCGGCTCGGCCGATGTGTCGGGTGACGCTGAGACCAGCGCGTCCGATGCTCCGGAGCCACACGACCGGCGCCCGGTCATCGCCGGGCGGGCCGGCGCCCGCTGCAAGATTGGACTCCCGGACCAAGGGTCGCGCTGCCTTTCGAGCGATCGCCGCAAGGGCGGGTTCGGCTAGAAGTGTCGGGTCGGGTCGCCGACCAGCGAAGCCGGCGATCCGTCCGGCAAGCTACCACGATACCACACCGCAACCAAGGCGACGGCCGCCGCGGGTCGTCAGCCGCGGGGTGGGGTGGTGTCGCGCACCGGAGTCCTGCTCCCCGGGGGGCGCTCCGACGGAGCCTTGCGCGCCCGCTCCAGGAGGTTCCGAGCCCTCAACGAGTCCGGCAACACGCTCCGGGAAGCCGGACCGCCCACCCCCTGCCCGGTGTCGCTGCGATCGGCTCCGGCCCGCGCCTCGCTGCCCAGTTTGCCACGCGATTCCGACCGCGCCTCGGTTCCGGTTCGGAGGTTGGCGATCCGCGTGGAATCGAAGTTCTGAGTAATCTGCTCCCACAGGGCCTCCATGCGCCCGGCTTCCGGCCCGGTCGCGCGCGCGAAGTCCAGGATCTCGCCCGCCGTCACTCCGTGTGCGGCCAGGATTTCGCCGCGCAGCGAGTCGGCTCTCGCCTCCTTCTCTTCCGCGGTGAGACCGGGCTCCGACTCGGCATCCAGGAGCATGAGCTGCGTCATGACCTCGACGTAGGTCTCCTCTGACACCGCGAGATCGTCCGTTTCCTCGGAACGGCTGCATCCCCCGGCCAGGAAGACGAGCGCGAGCCCGCCCGCCACGCTCCAATCAACAGCTCTCGACCTTCTCATGCCCACAATCTTCCATTCGGGGCCCGGCAGGGCCAGATGGGGTCGTTCCAGCACAGGATCCGATTGATGCGGCTCGATCCCACCGCTAGCTTGCGGACTCGCCGGCCGCCGTGCCGGCGGCCCGCTTCTGAATCACGCGCAACCGAGGATCAATGTTGATGCGTCCACTTCTCCGACTCGCGCTGGCAATGCTCCTGCTCCCCTCCGCGGGTGCGTCCGGGCAATCCGTCCCGTCACCGGCGGACGTCCTGGGATACGGGTTTGGAGAGCGGTTCACGGACGCGGGATCGACGGTCCGGTATGCCGAAGTGCTGGCGGCCTCATCCAATCGCGTCGACCTCGTTCGATATGGAACCACGACGGAGGGACGCCCGCTCACGTTGCTCGTACTCGGCTCCGAGGACAACCTCCGCCGGCTGGACGTTATCCTCGAGACCAACGCCCGGCTGACGGATCCGAACCTCGACGCGGAGGAGGCGTCGCGGCTCGCGGCGGCGAATCCCGGCATAGCGTGGTTCACCTACGGCGTACACGGGGACGAGGCGGCGTCGACGGAGGCCGCTCTGTGGACGGCCTGGGATCTCGCGACGGGCGGCGACGGCGCGGCTGGGGTTCTCGATTCGCTCGTCGTGGTGATCGATCCGATGGCGAATCCGGACGGCCGTGATCGTTACGTGCAATGGTACCGCGGTGTGCGAGGCTCCCGCCCGAATCCCGAAGTCACCAGCCGGGAGCATCACCCGCCGTGGCCGGGCGGTCGTTACAACCACTACCTGTTCGATCTGAATCGGGACTGGACGTGGGCGACCCAGGAGGAGACCCGCTCCCGGCTCCGCCAGTGGCAGCGCTGGAATCCGCAGGTTCACGTGGATTTTCACGAGATGGGGTACACCGACAGCTACTTCTTCTTCCCCGCCGCGGAACCACTGAACCCTGTCTATCCCGACTACACGATCCGCTGGGCGGAGTACTTCGGCCGGGCCAATGCGGCCGAATTCGACCGACGTCGGTGGCTCTACTTCACGGGCGAGACGTTCGACATGTTCTATCCGGGGTTCGGCGATACGTGGCCGAGTCTGGTGGGCGCGATAGGCATGACGTACGAGCAGGCGGGAAGCAGCGCGGCGGGTCTCGCAGTGACCCGGCCCGACGGGCAGCTGCTCACGTTGTCCGATCGGGCGCTGCATCACCGGGTCGCAGGGCTCGCGACCCTGAGAGCTGCAGCGGCTCGCAAGACGGAATTGCTCAAGGAATTCGCCGGGTTTCATCGCAGCCAGGGCACCGGGGAACCCGACATCCTCCTTGTGGTCGGACCCGATCCGGGGGTGGCGGCGGAGGTGACGGCCGCCCTGCAGGCCCAGGGCGTGCGCGTCGAGCGCGCCACGAGACCGTTCACGGTCTCCGCTCGACCCCACCCGGGTTTTGCGGAGCGCTCGGATTTCCCGGTCGGAACGCTCCGCGTGCCCGCCCGTCAATCCCGCGGAAGACTGGCGGTGACGCTCCTGCAGGCGGAGACCCCGCTGCCCGATGGCGTCGACGGTACTTACGACATCACCGCGTGGTCACTGCCCTACGCCTTTGGAGTGGAAGCGCACTCCGCGCGGGGGCTGGACAGTGGAGGATTCGAAGAGGTGCCAGTCCTCAACGCGCCCGCGGGCCCGTCTCCAGCGCAGTCAGGCTACGGATGGCTGGTCCGGCCCTCCTTTGGCGCGGCCGGCCCGCTGTACAGGTACGTCCGGGAGGGAGGCCGCGCGGTCGCCATCCCGGAGGCCTTCGAGCTGGAGGGGTCGACGTGGCCGCCCGGCACGGTGTTTCTCCCCGGTGATGCGGGCGCGGACAGCCAGCTGGTCGCGGCGGGGCTCGGGCCGCTGGCTCAACCGGTGCGGAGCGGGGCCACTTCGCGCGGTCCGGATCTCGGCACGGCCTCGTCACTCGCGTTGCGGGCGGTGCGCGTAGCCGTCCTGACCGGGCCGGGAGTGTCTCCCACCAGCGCCGGCTCGATGTGGTATCTGCTCGAACAGATGGCGGGCATTCCGTTCGACGCCCTCGACGTGACGACTCTTGGACGTGAGGACCTCGAGGGGTACGACGTGATCCTCGTTCCCTCGGGCAACCGACGACGATCGGCGCCCGCTCTCGACGAGGAGCTCAAGTCGTGGGTGGAGGCAGGAGGGACGCTGGTGGCGGTCGGTTCTGCGGCCCGCTGGGCGGCTCGAGCGCTGACGGACGTCGAGCTGCGCACCGAGGAAGAGGTCTCCGAACAGGAGCGGCGACGCCTGGGGCTGCGGACGACCCGCGAGCGTCGGTCGGATTCGTGGGACGACGCGATCACAGGCATCATTCTGCCTCTCGCCCTGGACGAGGATCATCCGCTGGCCTGGGGCGCGGGTCTGGGCAATGATGCGGGCGAGGTCTTCACGATCCACCTGCAGGACTGGACGTTCGAGCCGTCTCCCGGCTACGAGACGGTGGCGGCCTTTCCCGAGTCGGTGCAGGCGGTCAGCGGTGCGGTGAGCGACCGGAAGCTGCGGGAGATCTCCGCCTCGACGTGGCTCTCCGTGAGCCGTGTAGGTGATGGTAAAGTCATTCTATTTGCTGACGATCCATTATTTCGTCTCATGTGGCCTGCGAACTTCGTGGTGTTCACCAACGCCATATTGTACGGTCCCCTCCTGCGCTAGGCTGCACGACGCGCAGGATCGGGCACGAACGGCTATTCGGAGCAAGGCGGGACGACGATGATTCCAGCGGACAGACTCACGGTCAGGGCTGCCCAGGCCCTCCAGCAGGCGGCGGAGCTGGCCCGGAGCGGCGGCAATCCGGCCGTCGAAGACCTGCACCTCTTGTCAGCCCTGCTGGACGAGGAGGACGGGGTCGTTCAGCCGGTATTGCGCAAGGTGGGAGCGGACCCCGGGCGGATTCGCGCCGCCTGCGACGAACGGCTCCGGCGCTTGCCCCGCCAGAGCGGCGCCTCGCCGGTGGCCAGCAGGGAACTCAATCAGGTGCTGGACGAGGCCGATTCGGAAGCTCGCCGGATGGACGATCAGTACGTGTCCACCGAGCACCTGTTGATCGGACTGGCGAGCAAGCAGGCGAGCAGCACGAGGGAGATCCTGGCGCAGGCGGGCGCGAAGCAGGGAGCGTTGCGCGAGGCGCTGTCTTCCGTGCGGGGCCCGCATCGAGTCACGGATCAGGAAGCAGAGGGCAAGTACCGGGCGCTCGAGCGCTTCGGCGTCGATCTCACCGAGCGAGCGCGGAGCGGAGGGCTGGATCCGGTGATCGGACGCGACGCGGAAATCCGCCGCGTGATGCAGGTCCTGTCGCGGCGCACGAAGAACAACCCCGTGCTGATCGGCGAGCCCGGCGTCGGAAAGACGGCGATCGCCGAAGGACTGGCGCAGAGGATCGTGGCCGGTGACGTGCCGGACAGCCTGAGGGACAAGCGTCTGATACAGCTGGACGTCGCCGCAATGCTGGCGGGTGCGAAGTACCGGGGCGAGTTCGAGGAACGGCTCAAGTCGGCCCTCAAGGAGATCACGGAGGCGAAGGGCAAGTACATCATGTTCCTGGACGAGCTCCACACCATCGTTGGAGCCGGTGCCGCGGAAGGTGCGGTGGACGCGGGCAACATGTTGAAGCCGCCGCTGGCGCGTGGCGAGCTGCGCATGGTCGGGGCGACCACGCTGGACGAATATCGAAAGCACATCGAAAAGGACCCGGCGCTCGAGCGACGGTTTCAACCCGTGTTCGTCGGCGAGCCGGCCGTGGCGGAGACCATAGGAATACTGCGGGGGCTGAAGGAGAAATACGAGGTGCACCACGGCGTGCGGATTACGGATCCGGCGCTCGTGGCGGCGGCTCGGCTGTCCGACCGGTACATAGGGGATCGGTTCCTCCCCGACAAGGCGATCGACCTGATGGACGAGGCGGCGTCGCGGCTTCGGATCGAGATCGACTCGATGCCGGACGAGATCGACGTGCTGGACCGCCGGGCTACCCAACTCGAGATCGAACGCGAGGCGTTGCGCGAGGAGAAGGACGCGCGCAGCGTCGAACGGCTGGCCGCCCTGGAAGCGGAGCTGGCCGAGATCCGAGAGCGGTTGGCGGGCCTGAAGGCGAAATGGGGCCTCGAGAAGGAGGCGATCGAGCGAGTTCGAGACCTGAAGAGGCAGCTGGAGGAATCGTCCCTGCGGGCGGAGCAGGCTACGCGGACCGCTGACCTGCAGACGGCTGCGGAGATCTCGTACGGGGAGATCCCGCGGCTGAGGCAGAACCTCGCAGAGGCGGAGGCGGATCTCACTCGCATGCAGGCCGAGGGCGGCCTGCTGAAGGAGGAAGTCGGGCCGGAGGACATCGCGGAGGTGGTGGCCTCGTGGACTGGAATCCCGGTCAGCCGCATGATGGAGACGGAACAGCATCGCCTGACGCACCTGGAGGACCACCTGCACGAGCGGGTTGTCAATCAAAGCCAGGCGATAGCCGCTGTCGCGGATGCTGTGCGGAGGAGCCGCGCCGGGTTGCAGGATCCGGATCGGCCGGTGGGCAGCTTCATCTTCCTGGGACCGACCGGGGTGGGAAAGACGGAAACGGCCCGAGCCCTGGCGGAGTTCCTGTTCGACGACGACGAGGCGATGGTGCGCATCGACATGTCGGAGTACATGGAGCGTCACGCGGTCTCGAGGCTGATCGGAGCCCCGCCCGGGTACGTGGGATATGAGGAAGGGGGCCAACTGACGGAGGCGGTACGGCGTCGCCCGTATACGGTCGTGCTGTTCGACGAGATCGAGAAGGCGCACCCCGAGGTGTTCAACGCGCTGCTTCAGATCCTGGACGACGGACGGCTGACGGACGGCCAGGGCCGAACCGTCGACTTCACGAACGCGGTTCTGATCATGACCAGCAACCTCGGCAGCTCCTATATCCTGGAGCATCAGAGCGACGACTGGCAACTCGTGGAGGGCAAAGTCAGAGAAGCGCTGTTCCAGGGCTTCCGGCCGGAGTTCCTGAATCGCATCGACGAGATTCTCGTCTTTCGCCCGCTCGGTGCCGAGGAACTGGAGAGGGTCGTCGAGTTGCAGCTCGAACGGTTGGCGGACCTCGCGCGCGACCGGCAGGTGGAGCTGGTGGTGACCCCGGCCGCAAGAAAGAAGATCGCGGAGGTCGGTTACGATCCAGCGTTCGGGGCACGCCCGATCAAGAGGGCGATCCAGCACCTCGTCGCGAACCCCCTGGCTATGGCGTTCCTCGAGGGTCGATTCCATGATGGAGACCGGATCGAGGTGGATGCGGCGGACGGCGAGGAGCTGGAGCTGAGGCGTGCCGGTCAGGTCGACAGGTAGACGCCGGCGGATCGAGAGAGTGCGGCAGGCGGACCTGCCGGCACTCACGTTTCAACCCGACCGGGTGGCTGTCGGTCAACCGGAGAAGACGGAGTGATCGCTTTGACTGGGAAACTGGAGGGGCACAGGCGAAGGATCGGATTGGCGGTGGGCCTCCTCGCGGTGGCCGCCGTGGCCGCCTGTTCGACGAACTCGGCGGGTACGACCGACTCGTCCTACGGAGCGCCGAGCTCGGAACTGGCGGTGCGGGGGTTCCTTGACGCAGCCAATACGGCGGACTATTCGCGGATGTCAGACCTGTTCGGAACTGAGGATGGCCCGGCTGTGAAGCGATTCGGAGTGACCGACATCGAGCGCAGGATGATCTTCCTGTCAAGCCTCCTCAAGCACTCCAGCTACGAGCTGAACCAGGCCAACCTGGCCCAGCTGGGACCGGATCGGATCCGCTGGGAGGCACGAATGAGCGGAACGCGCAAAGGCTCCGTCGTCGTGCCCGTCATTACCGTCCCCGATGGGGCCGGTCGGTGGTACGTCGAACGCCTGAACCTGGATGCCCTGAGCGCGTCCTCAGGATCGTGACTCTCGGTGGGAGTCCGCCGGGCTTCAGCCGGGGACCTCGATCAACTCCAGCAGGACGCCGGCACAGTCCCGGGGGTGCAGAAAGGCGACTGGCCGACCGCCCGAGCCGGGTCGGACGCCGGGCGGAATGGCCTCGACCCCGGACTCCTCCAGCCGCAGGAGAGCCTCACTGAGGTCCGGGACCTGCAGGCATACGTGATGGAGTCCCGGGCCTCTCCGCGCGAGGAACCGGGCAAGGGGCGAGGTCGGCCCGGAGGGCTCGAGGAGCTCGATCCTGCCCTCTGCGAGTCCGAAGAACACGACATCGACTTCCTCGGACGGAACCGTTTCGCGGCCCGCCGGGTTTTCACCCAGCATGGCCTTGAAGACCGGGACGGCGGTGTCGAGAGAATTGACCGCGATCCCTATGTGATCGATCTTGAACATTCCGCTCTCCGAAGGCGGCGAGGCCCCTGGACGAAACCCATCGGGGCCGACGGATGCGGAAACTAGGCGCACAGCGAGAGCATTTCCACCGGAAAGAGGTAATAACGTGTCAAGTGCAGAGATGGTCACCCTCACGGACGGCAACTTCGAACAGGAAATAGAGTCCAGCGAGGGACTCGCGATCGTCGACTTCTGGGCGGAATGGTGCGGCCCGTGCCGGCTGGTCGGACCGCTGGTGGCCGAGCTCGCCACGGAGTACGCCGGCAAGGTGAAGGTCGGCAAGCTGGACGTGGACTCCAATCGACTGACGTCGCAGCGTTATGGAATCCGTTCGATTCCGAGCATCCTCTATTTCAAGGACGGCGAGCTGGTCGACGTCGTCGTCGGAGCTGTTCCGAAGTCGCACCTGGAACAGAAGATACAGCAGCACGTCTGAACCGACTCACCTGGAGACCAACGGAGGATACGCGCCCTCCCCCGGTCAGCCGGGAGGAGGGCGCTCGTCTGAATGATGAGCGGCACTCTGTTCGTCGTGGGAACTCCGATCGGCAATCTGGCCGACCTGTCCCCTCGCGCCCTGCAGACGCTGGAGCGAGCGGACGTTCTGTATGCGGAGGACACGCGTCACAGCGCGACCCTCCTGCGGCATTACGGGTTCAGAACTCCTCTCCGGTCTCTGCACGAGCACAACGAAGCGCAGCGGGTGGAAGAAGTCCTCGGACGATTGGCGGGCGGTGAGAACTGCGCCCTCATCTCGGATGCAGGCACACCGACGGTCTCGGACCCGGGTGCGCGTCTCGTCGCGGCTGCGGCCGAGGCGGGATTCCGGATCGAGCCCGTTCCCGGTCCATCCGCGGTCACCACCGCGCTGGCAGCGGCCGGACTTCCGGCCCGCCGCTTTCTGTTCATCGGCTTCGCTCCTCGCAAGGGACGGGAACGGGACGAGTGGCTCCAGCAGGTCGTTCGGTCCCCCGACACCGTGGTGGCGTTCGAGGCACCCGGCAGGCTCGCCGGCCTTCTCGAGTTGTGGGTCGCCGAAGGAGCGGGAGAGAGGCGGTGCGTTGTGTGCCGGGAGCTGACGAAGCTGCACGAGGAG
>Ga0210121_1000032_pt1 | contig 36432 bp, 31 predicted proteins | sample Joice_ThreeSqB_D_FD_184873 | JGI IMG/M metagenome (GOLD analysis project Ga0210121, IMG submission 184873) | Wetland microbial communities from San Francisco Bay, California, USA, that impact long-term carbon sequestration - Joice_ThreeSqB_D1... | ecosystem: Environmental > Aquatic > Marine >... | reverse complement strand
GTAGTGCCGCCTGGCCTTCGCCCGGTTTCCGCACGTCGCCATGTCGCACCAGCGACGGCTCCGATTCCGGCTCTCGTCCAGGAACAGCCACTCGCAGGTTGCGGAATCGCAGACCCGAACCCGGTCGAGCCGGCCGGAAGCGAGAAGGTCCGCGGCCGAGTGTGCGACCTGCCACAGGGGGCGCTCCAGGCAGCTGCAGTCGCCGGCCCACGACCACCGGTAGGACCCGTCCTGACGGACGAGTCGCGCCTTCGCCAGCCCTTCCACGAGCACCGCGTTGAGGGCCTCGAGGTCCGCGTCCTCGGGTTCCTCTCCCCGGGCGATCGCGCCGAATACCCGGTACATCGCCTCGCGAGTCCGCACCGCGCGCACCATCACGCGGGACGCCCCGGCCGGGTCTGCCGCTGCCTCGGCCGCCAGTTCGCCCACTTCGGGCTCCGGCATCCGGCCGGCCTGGCGGGCGAACTCGAGCAGGTCGGCATATGCGGTCAGGGATTCCCTCGGAGTCCCCGTTCGGTCGGCCAGCGTATTGATGAAGTCGAGGCACAGATCTCCGCCGGACAGATCGAACTCGGGCGCGGGTTCCGTTGTAACCATCATATAACCCTTGACAAGTTAGACACCGCGTGTAGACTATAACCAGTATACGTAGTTTAAGTGGTTAATTGCGAAAGTCAACGTCTCGCAGGCGGCAGTCGTCGGATCCGGAGGTGAACGGTGATCGCTCGCACATGGCATGGAACGGTTCGGGCTGAGGAGGCGGCAGCGTACCTGTCCTATTTGAACGGCACTGGCGTCGTGGACTTGCAGGCGACGGAAGGAAACCGCGGCGTGTACGTACTTCGCCGGGTCGACGGGGAGCGGGCCGAGTTCCTGATGATCTCGCTGTGGCGAGACCTCGAAGACATCAGGGCGTTCGCCGGCGAAGACGTCGAGCGCGCCCGCTATTACCCGGAGGACGAAGCTTTCCTCTTCGAGCTCGTTCCACGCGTGACACACTACGAGGTGCTCGTAAGGCCGGAGATTCAAGACGGAGTCGGAGAACGGGGAGGTGGTGATGATGCAGAGTGAGACGCAGGGATTCTCGATCGCCGAGGCGCTTCTCTACCTGTGCGCCTCGCGCCGCGGACGTGACCGGTTGAGCAAGGCGCTCGTCGTCCTGACCGCCCTGGCCGTGGTGGTGGCGGGGCTGGCTCAGCTCCTGGCGGCGTAGCCGCCGGGACGCCGGGCTTGCGGAACCCGTACGTCGCGGTGTGAAGTTGGGTCGGCGTTTACCGTGGTGGCGAACGTGCTCCCGGAGGGCGACCTGGATCAGGAGAGTCGGGACCGAGAGTCTAGCGGCCGGGCATGGCGCATGCTCGCGCTGCTGTCGCTCGCCCAGTTGCTGGGCATGTCGATGTGGTTCGCGGCGAGCGCGGCCTCCCCGCACTTCCGCTCCGCCTGGGACCTCTCCGTAGCACAGGCCGGCTGGCTCACGACAGCCGTGCAGCTCGGCTTCGTGGCGGGGACGATCGTCGCCGCCGTGTTCAATCTGGCGGACTTGATACCGGGTCGCCGCTATCTCGCGGCGTGCGCGTTGCTGGCCGCAGCGGCCAACGCCGGGCTTCTCGTCGTGGGGGAATTCGGGACGGCGCTGGCCCTCCGATTCGCGACCGGGTTCTTCCTGGCCGGCGTGTACCCTCCCGGAATGAAGATGGTTGCCACGTGGTTCCGGGCGAGACGGGGCTTCGCGATCGGCACGATGGTGGGCGCCCTCACCGTCGGAAACGCGTCGCCGTACCTCGTGGACGCGATCGGTGGCGCCGACCCACGCTTCGTGGTCTGGAGCACCTCGGGAGGCGCAGTGGTCGCCGCGCTCATGGTGGCGATCGGATACCGCGACGGGCCGTACGCCTTCGATCGCCGGCCGTTCAGCTGGGGACTCGTGGGCACGGTGCTCCGCCACAGAGAGTGGAGACTCACCACGGGAGGGTACCTCGGTCACATGTGGGAGCTGTACGCATTCTGGACCTGGGTGGCCACGTTTCTCGCGGCCAGCTCCGCTTCCAGAGCCGGCGTTCCGTGGACGGGCGGCTACTCCACGACGGTGAAGCTCGCCGCCTTCGCCGCGATCGCGATCGGCGGACTCGGCTGCGTCTGGGGCGGCGTCGTGGCCGATCGAATCGGGCGCGAGCGATTCGCCATCCGGGCGCTCCTGGTGAGCGGAACGTGCTCGCTCCTCGCCGGCCTTTTCTTCGGGGCCAGCGCGCTGGTCCTCGTTCCGCTCGTGCTCGTGTGGGGGTACTTCGTCATCGCCGACTCGGCCCAGTTCTCGGCCCTCGTCACCGAGGTGTCGCCGTCGCATGCGGTCGGTACCGCCCTCACCGTCCAGGTCGCCCTGGGATTCCTCCTCACCATGCTCACGATCCAGATCGTGCCGGCGATCGCCGAGGCAGCGGGGTGGAGGTGGGCCTTCCCGCTGCTGGTAGCCGGCCCCTCTTTCGGGATCTGGGCCATGCGGACACTGATGCGGGCAAGGGGGCAGACGTCGGAGCTCGTCCGCTCAGCATCTGCCGGCCCGTGACCCGTCCCGTTCCTGTGGGGTAGTGCTTCCCCGGAGGGCCACGATGAGGATCTTCGGCGAGCACGAGGAGAACACGCTCCGTCAGTTTCGCAATGTCGCCGCGAGGGCGGAGCGCGCGGCTCTGATGGCGGACGGGCACCTGGGATACGTGATGCCAATCGGTGGGGTGGCCGCCTACCGCGACGAAGTATCCGTCGTCGGGGTCGGCTTCGACATCGCGTGTGGCAACGCGGCCATCCGAACGGACCTTCACCTGTCGGACTTCGGGCCTGGAGGGCGAGAGAGCAGAGTCCGCCTGGGGGCGATCGCCGACGAGATCTCCGACGTGATCAGCTTCGGGCTCGGGCGCACCAACAAGGCCGACGACGCTCCCGTCGATCACCCGCTGTTCGAGGATCCGGCGTGGGACGCCGTCCCGGCCGGCAAGCGCCACGATCTCCTGGAGAAGGCCCGCGCACAGCTCGGAACCGTGGGAAGCGGAAACCACTACGTGGACGTATTCGCCGACGAGGGCGACCGAATCTGGGTCGGCGTGCACTTCGGGAGCCGCGGGTTCGGTCACACCGTGGCCTCCGCTTTCCTCGCGCTCGGCCAGGGTCGCCAGTGGGGCGCCCGGGTTCCGGAGGCCGAAGTCATCCTTCCGCTCGAATCACCCCTGGGGCAAGACTACTACGGGCTGATGGAGCTGGCCGGCCGCTACGCCTACGCCGGCCGCGAATGGGTCGTTCGGAAGGTGGTGGAGCTGATCGGGGGCCGCGAGCAGGAGCTCGTCCACAACCACCACAACTTCGCGTGGCGCGAGACGCACTACGGCGAAACCTGCATAGTGGTGCGAAAGGGCGCGACACCCGCGTTTCCGGGCCAGCTGGGATTCATCGGCGGTTCGATGGGAGATGACGCGGTGATCGTGCGAGGCGCCGTGCCCGAGCCGGGTAGCGAGTGCGAGGTGCTGCAGACGGAGGCGCTCTACTCCACGGTGCACGGGGCCGGTCGCCTGATGAGTCGGACCGCCGCGCGCGGCAAGGTGGAGCGAAAGACGGGTCGCGTGATCCGTCCCGGCCGTGTCAGCCCCGAGATGATGCACGAGTGGGTACGCCGTAAAGGAGTCGTGCTGCGCGGCGGCGGCCTGGACGAGAGTCCGCACGTGTACCGCCGGCTGCCCGAAGTGCTTGCCGCGCAGCGTGGGACGATCGAGATCCTGCACACGCTCAGGCCGCTGGTGGTGGTTATGGCGGGACCGGACGTGTTCGACCCCTACCGGGACTGAGCCAAGCCAGTCCGAACCGTAATTCTGGAGCGGGCAGCCGAGAAGGGCTGCACCGCGGCCAGATGTCCGCCGCAGACCATTCCCTGGGCCCCTCGCGCTTCGCGTTACTTCTTCTGAACGCGGAAATTGAGCGTGCCGCTGTAGTTGGTCAGAGTCACCGCTATCGTCCAGGCGCCCGCAGTCCCGGCCGACGTATCCTCGTTCATGCTGGGCGCCAGACCGTTGTCGTATACCGTCGAGCCACTGGCGTCCTTGATGACGAGCGCGGCGGAACCGGCCGCTGTCGTCGTCGAGTGATCGACCGAAGCCTGGGCGCCCGTGTTCAGCCAGGAATATTGCAGGATCGTGCCGACGTCTGTGACGTCCGTAGCCTGCAGCTGGAAGCTGTCGGTGACGTTGTTCACTTGAGGCTGGAAACCCGCCAGCGGATCCGTCGGATCGCTGCCGCACGCGGTCGCCATCGTGAGCGCGACGACTATAAGTACTGCTTTTTTCATCGTTTACCTGCCTATGCGAAGGACAACGCGTCGTTCCGGGAGTTGTCGTACCGACAAGAACTGTGCCCCTTCGCGACATCGGCGTCGCTCAGTTCGAGCTTCAGCGAACGTAACTGCTTCGCATTCAAGTAGCTGAGGATTCAAGAAGCGATTCGTATCGCGGGACACCGAGAGAGGACCATATGCTGGGTCGATGGTGCAAAGAAGTCAGGGTGCGTTCGACGTCAGGCTGCTCTGTCAGGTTACTCTCGTTTCGCCCGCAGTCCTCGCACCGCGAACACCAGAGTGAACACGACGGCCGAGTAGAGGATCGCGTACCCGGTCAGCAAGGAAGAGTTGAGGCCCGAAACTCCCGCCAGCCGGGCCGCCAGAACCAGCAACACGCCCGCGCCGATCGCCCACAGCGCTTCGGGTGTGCCGGGACGCCGCGAATGCAGGCCCACCACCACCGGGACGAAGAGGCTCACGCCGAGAAACGTATAGAACACGCTCAGGGCACCGATGACGGACGGGAGACCGAGGGCCAGAGCCACCGCCGCCGCCCCACCGAGGACCGCAGCCCGGCGGGCGACCCCGAGTACCTGCCGATCGGTCGCCCCCGGCTTCACGAACCGCTTGTAGAGGTCCTCCGACAGCGACGTGGACAGCATGAACAGGATCGCATCCGCCGAGCTGACCTCCGCCGAGAACACGGCGGCCAGGCCGATCGCGCCCACGGCCGGAGGCACGGCCAGGGTCAGCACCGTCGGTAACGCCAGCTCCTGGTTGGCCAGCTCCGGGGCGAATGCGTGCGCCAGGATGCCGATCACCGGGGGCACGGCGGCGAACAGCAGCAGCGCAGCAGCGCTCAGGCCGACGCCCAGCCGCACCGTCCTTTCGTCGCGCGCCCCGTACACCTTCTGGATCAGCCCCGGCGAGATGATGAACGCCGGTACCAGCAGCGCCACGTAGATGATCCCCGAGCCGCCACCCGAGAAGAAACCGAAGTAGTCGGACCGGGCCGGCGCCGTTGCCACCACGGCTTGCCAGCCGCCCGCCGCCGAGAGCGCCCAGGGCAGGGCGATCGCGAAACCGATGATCAGCACGACGAGCTGCACCAGGTTCACCCACGCGGAGGTCAGGAGACCGCCCGCGGTGAAGTAGATCGTCATCACGCCGCCCGCGATCAGGCACCCGGCCCACTTCGGGATGCCGGCCACGACCTCGAGGATCCAGGCGAACGCGATGAGCTGTCCGGCGAGGATGGCGAGCGTCGCGAGCCATAACAGGGCGGCCACTATCCCCCGGACGCTCGGCCCATACCGAAGCTCGAGGTAATCCCCGACCGTGTACAGGTCCTGCTGTTTCGCCACGCGCCAGATCCGCGGGCCGATCCAGAAGGCCAAAAGAGCCGTGCCGATCGCCGCGGAGCCAACCCACCACCAGGCCGCGAGCCCGTCCCGGTAACCGAGGCCGGCCGCCCCCACCGTGGAGCCGGCCCCGATGTTGGCGGCCAGGACGGTGGCGAACAACAGGACCGGACCCAGGCTGCGTCCGGCGACGAAGAAGGAACCGGTTTCCTTGACCCGGCGACCGATCCACAACCCGAGCGCGATGAGTCCGGCCGAGTAGGCGAGGAGAAAGAGGAGCGTGGCGTTCAAGGGCCCGTCAACGCGACCGGGCCAGGTCGCCCACGGATGGAATGCCCTCCAGCCCGGTGGCCGAGCGCACGGCATCGAGTATGGCGGCGGCCACTACGTCCGCCGCCACCGCGCCGAGGACGATCAGGTCCGCTTCACCCTCGATCTCGCCGGTCGCGAGCGAGAATATGGTGTCGCCGTCCCAAGGGGTGTGGGCGGGGTAGATCGCCCGGGCCAGTCCGTCGTGCGCCATCTGGGCCAGCTTGGTGGCCTGCGCCTTGGTGAGCGTGGCGTTCGTGGCCACGACCCCGATCGTCGTATTCTCCCCCGGGGCTCCCTCGAGTCCCGTCCGTGTGAGGAGCAGCTTCCTGGCGTCCGTGAATCCGACTCCGCGTTCCTCGCGGATGCCCGCCACGATCTCGCCCGTGGCCGGATCGACCACGTCGCCCACCGCGTTCACCGCCACGATGGCGCCGACGATCACGCCGCCGGGGAGCTCTACCGAAGCCGTACCGATCCCGCCCTTCATGGCGCGCCCTCGCCCGGCGAGCTTTCCGACCGTGGCGCCGGCGCCGGCCCCCACGCTTCCCCGCCCCACCGGCCCGGTCGTCGCCGCCTCCGCCGCGGCATATCCGCACGCCGCGTCCGGTCGGATCGACGCGTCCCCGACACCCAGATCGAACAGGATGGCTCCCGTGACGATCGGAATCACGGTTCCCCACGCGTCGACGCCAATGCCCCGCTCCTCGAGCCAGCGCACCGCGCCCGAGACCGCGTCCAGTCCGAACAGGCTGCCGCCCGAAAGAACCACGCCGTGGATACGCTCCACCAGATTCACCGGATCCAACAGATCGGTGTCTCTCGTCCCCGGCGCCCCACCGCGCACGTCCACCCCGCCGACCGCCCCGGCTCGCGCCAGGATCACCGTACACCCGGTGGGCCGCTCGTTCAGGGTATGGTGTCCGACCTCGATCCCCGCCACGTCCGTGATCGAGCCGCCGGAGCCGGACGCCCCTCCCGCACCCTCCTGCGCGCACGCCGTGGCCGGCAGAACCAGCAGGGCCGCAGCGGCCAGCGCCGGTAGCAGGCGCACGGCGTTCACGCGTGTCCCTCCGCCTCGATGGTCGATTTCACGGTGATCGTCTCCAGCCCGTGCGCATGCGGACCCGTCTCCCGCCGCCTCAGCATGAAGGCGAAGAAGAAGCCCAGGAAGCCGAGCACGGAGAAGATCCACATGCCCAGGGCATAGCCACCCGGATTCGCCGGGCCGGCGCCCGAGAAGTCGTTGGCCCACCCGATCATCCAGTTGAATCCGAACAGGCCGATGTTCTGAATCATCGTCATCAGGCCATAGGCGGTCCCGAGCTTGGCCTCGTCCACCAGGTAGGCCACGGACGGCCACATGACGGCGGGAACGAGTGAGAAGGCGATCCCCATGATGGCCATCGGGACTTTGAGGTCGACCGACGTGTAGGCCATCATCAGGTACACGGGGACCAGCATCAGCGAACCGACCATCATGAACAGGGAGCGTCGCCCGACCCGGTCCACCCACAGGCCGAACAGCGGGGTCATGATCATCGAGAACAGCGTGATCACGCTGGACAGGAAGCCGGCGGTCTCGCGGCTCACGCCGTGCGCGTCCTGAAAGAACTTGATCGCGAAAGTCTGGAACGGGAAGATCGCCGAGTAGAAGGTCACACACAGCAGGACCACCCACAGATAGGATCGTCCGAAGCTGAACAGGTCGCCCCATTCCACGCGGTCCGTTTCTCCCGCCTCGCCGAGGTCGTAGCGCTTCTCGGCCCGGTCCTCGAGCACCCAGTACACCAGCGCGCCGGCGACGCAGAACGTGGCGAAGGCGACCGTGATCAGAAGCGGCCATTGCCAGTTCTCGTACGCGGGACGTGCCCACCGCGGTGAATTGAGGGCGAGGAAGGAGCCCAGGCGGGCGATCGTCAGGTTGACGCCGAACGCGAAGCTCAGCTCGCGCCCCTTGAACCAGCGGGCGATTCCCACGGTCACGGAGACGATCAGGGACTCGGCGCCGATTCCGAAGATCAGACGACCGGCAGCCATGACCATGAACTCGCCCGTCGCCGCTGTCGTTGCGGCCCCCGTGAAACACAACGCGCCGAACAGAAGAGTCGCCTTCTTGACCCCGATCCGGTCGATGATGATCCCGCCGATCAGGACCATGATGATGTTCGGGAAGCTGTAGATCGCGTTCAGCGCCCCGATCCGGCTGTCCGAGAAGCCCAGCTGGTCCCGCAGCAGGTCGGCGATCGGGCTGATCGCGTCGTACACGTAGTAGTTGCCGAACATCGCCAGGCTGATCACCACGAGGACGACCCAGCGGAAGACGGCGGGCGGTGGGGGCTTGAGGCCGGCGCCAGCGGCCGTGGACAGGCTCTGATCTGAGGTCATGGCTATCGTCGGATCACGAGGGGAGGCCCCGGCGGGCCGCGAACGAGCCCGAAGTTAGCCGCTTGGTCGAAGCCTCGCGAGACGGACCTGTCGCGGGCGTCGCGTCAGCCTGCGGCCAGCACCGCCTCCCGCGCTCTCTCCAGCGCATCCAGCAGCAACGCCAGGTCTTCGCGCCGCGTCCGGTGGTTCGTGATCGCGACCCGGATGCACAGGTGGCCGTCGATCTCGGCGCTGCTCGGAACGGCGACGCCGCTTTCCTGCACCCGCATCACGATCTCGCGGTTGAGCTCGTCGCTCTCGATCGGGATCTCGGCCGGCGCTACGGCGCGGAAGCAGACGATGTTGAGGGATGCCGGAGCAGCCAGTCGGAAGGACTTGCTATCCTCGATTCGATCCGCCAGCCAGGTCGCCTGCGCGCAGTTCTTCTCGACCATTCTCCCGAGGCGGTCGAGCCCGTGGGACCGAAGGCTGATCCAGACCTTGAGAGCCCGGAAGCCGCGGGAGAGCTCAGGCCCGTAGTCCGTGAACCAGGGGTCCCCCGACCCGGGGCCGCGCTCGAAGCGGCTCAGGTAGTCGCGGTCCGCCGAGAAGGTCGCGCGGTGCGCGGCGGCATCTCGCACCAGAACGCAGCCCGCGTCGTACGGAACGTGCATCCACTTGTGGAGATCGAACGCCAGACTGTCCGCTTTCTCGATGCCGGCGAGGCGTGAGCGCAGACGTTCGCTCAGGATGAGCGCGCCCGCGAAAGCCGCATCGACGTGAAGCCACAGGCCGCCGGCTTCCGCCACGTCGGCCAGCACCTCCAGGTCGTCGATCACACCTGTGGCCACCGAGCCGGCCGTACCGACGATGCAGAACGGGTGGAGGCCCGCCTTCCGGTCCGCCGCGATCATCGCCTCGAGCGCCCGCGGGTCGATCCCGGATGCGGCTCGCTCGGGCACCTGGCGCAGAGATCCGGCTCCGAGGCCGAGAAGCTCCAGCGCCTTCCGGATCGACACGTGCGCCCCGGTCGAAGCGTAGGCGATCAGAGGAGCGGGAGCCGCTTCCAGACCTCGCCGCCGAATGTCGCCCGGCGCGGTGCTCTCCCTGGCCACGGCCAGACCTACGATCGTCGCCATCGAGGTGCCGCTCACGAGCAGTCCGCCGCAATCGGAAGGGAAGCCGAACAGGTCGGCCATCCAGCCGATCACCTGGCGCTCTACGTAAACGGCCGCCTGCTCTCGACCCCCCACGTTGCAGTTCATGAAGCCGGCCGCCAGCTCGGCGATGGCTCCCTCCACCGTTCCCGTGCCGTGCACCCAGCCGAAGAAGCGCGGATGGGTGTTGCCTGTCGCATAGGGGAGGATGTCGCGTCGGAAGTCCTCCAGTACGTCCGTCAGCGCCATCGGGTCGCGGCTCGCCGGGGTGGCCAGCCGCTCCTTCACCTCGGGCGGAATGGGACTCCAGGCAGGCTGTTCGCGTACGGACGACAGACGGTCGAGCAGCTCATCCAGCAACTCGTGCCCCGACCGGCGGACCTCCGACCAGTCGTCGGGATCCAGCGTCGACTCGGACGAGGACGGCTGGGGAGGTTGCACGCATCCGGTCAGGCGTCGAACGAACACCCGCAGGAGGGGCCGCACGACGGGCCGGAGCTCGAGCCCGTCGAACCCGTCATCGGAACCGGAGCGCCCATCAGCCGGCGAAGCGGCGCGTCGGTGGGCGTGTCGCCCGGGTCGATCCCTGCCGTCCGGCACAACTCACCCCAAGTCTTCAGCGACTCGGACATCCCGTGCCGGACCTCGACAGTCCGGTCGTTCGCTTCACAGTAGTAGTCGTACAGTGCCATGCTTCCTCTCCATACAGTCCTGTCAGCGTGCCGGCCACCCGGCCGACACGGGTATCGTTCTCGGTTCTCTATTATACGCCTCGGGTTCCCGTACGCGGCAGGGTCAGCGTTCAGCGGCCTCCAGTCGCAAGAAGAAGCCGCGCCGGCCCGTGCTCGAGGCCGGCGGAATCGGGCACATGCCTGCTCTCCGGAAGGTCAGTCCACCGGTGTGTGTCGAACGGCGTGGGCGTAGGTGCGGGACAGAAGCCACTCGCCCATGGCCTGCATCTCCCGGTTCACCCATCCGGCGACGGCATCCCATGCCACCGACCACGCGAGAAAGAGGGGCCGGAACACGGCAAGTCCGAACAGGAAGCCGAGGGTGAGGACGAAGAGGGCTGGAATGGCCCACGCCGCCAAGATCAATGGAATCCCGATGAGCTGGAGCATGTCCGCCTCCCTGGTCGAGTCAACCTGCCGTAGTGACTACCCCGCGTGGGCGAGATCGATTCGTGGTACCTCGCGGGTCCGGCGCGAATCAGTGATCACCGCCGAAATGGCCCATCATGTCGGGCGCGAGGGCATCGGGATGCACCATGTAGGCCAGCACCCGCATAGCCATCCAGTCACCGCGAATCCACACGTATCCTCTCCGGCCCGAGCTCGTGCCGTGTGAGTTCTTGATCAGATACCAGTCCTGGCCATCCACCACTCGATGATCCACGGCGAGCACGAGGTGGTCGTCCGTCGTCCTTCCCTCCTCGAAGTCTCGCTGCCTCGACTCCTGGTTGATCAGGTAGCCGGGAAGCATGTCCGGGTGCATCACGGCGATCCCGGCGCCGTTCCACGAGGCGCCCCTGTCACCCCAGTCGGTATCGATCACGACCGGAAAGCCCTTGTCGAGGGCCTGGTTGATCGCACGGATCCAATCGTCGAGGGGCACGTTGTAGTATCCGTCGTAGTCCCACCAGTTGTCGGGCACGTCCAGCTCGCCACGGGCGTAGAACGGGAAGTCGGTATAGGAGGTGATCTCCCAGTACGAGGCGAGATCCAGCCCCAGGTAGTCGGTCGCGTACTGGATCGGGGTCATCGCCCGGCCATCGACGGTGATCATCTCGGGCGGAGGAGCGAGGTGCCGATCCAGGACCTCGCGGATGTCGGCCACGACCGCGTCTTCCGACCAGTCGCCGCTCGCGGCGTGCGCCTCCAGGACGGCGTTCAGGTCGGTTCGCATCGCTCCGTAGTCCTCGACCACGGCGAAGTCCGCCTCGGGGACGATGCCGTACTTCTGCACCAGCCAGGTCACGTCGTGACTCAGTCCCCCATCCGTGAAGCGGGCCCCCTCACCACCACGCCGCGCATACTCCCGTGCCTTCTCGACGTAAGCCCAGTAGACCACGTAGTAGTCCGACAGGTCGAGCTCTTCCCGCGCTTCAGCCAGTGCCACCGCCAGATCTTCGTTGGTGCGCAGGACCTCCGACTCGAGAAACGCGACGGTCGAGAAGCTCCAGCAGGTACCGCCTCGCTGCTGTTTGATCGACGTGTGCGCGATGTCGGTTCCCAGCCAGTTCGGCGCCTGGATCGCATCGAAGAACGCCTGACGCTCCGCCGCATCGGAGGCGGATTGCGCCGGCAGCACGGCCGGAGTGATGAGGGCCGCGATCGCGGCGGCCGCAAGGAGGCGCGCCCTGTCAAGCATGTCTGCACTCCCGGAGAGCGGTGTGACACCTGGGAAAAGAAGGCGTTCGAACCCCTTTTCGAGAAGCAAGACTCGTGCGGCTGTGGTCGAAGGCCCGGGAGGCCTTCCGACCGTGCGAGGAAGGCTCTGTCAGTCGGTTGGCGGGCAACGAGTTGTGAGGCTGCGCCCTCCATTCGGTAGTCTTTCGATGGCTCGGAATGGACATGGCACGCGGGGCCGCCGGAGCGCCATGTTGTCGGCGCCAGGCGGCCCGCGCGTGACAGGGTGTCACATCCGGCGGCGGCAGCGGAAGTGACTACTTCGAGTCGTCGAGCCGGATTCTGGTACGCGAATCGGAGGTCACGATCTCTATTTCCCGCCCTGGCTCGATGATGTTCACCACCACGGATCCTGCTCCTCTCACCTCCACGCTCGTCTTACCCACGAGGCCCGAATACCTGAGCCTGCTCACATCGGGTGAGACGTAGGCGCGGGCGAGCCCCCCGCTGTACGCCGGAGCCTCCGCGCCCGGCGGGGGCGGAGGTTCAGGCCTTCGTCCAGCCTGCGCCCGCGTCTCCCGGGTCTGGCCGCCCCGCTGATAGGTCCAGCGGACCGTCTGGCCCGGCTCCACCGATCCGAAGCGCCGGCCGCCTTCACGGCTGACCAGCGGCTCGCCGTCGATCTCGGTCAGCACGTCACCTCGCCGCAGGCCCGCCGCGGCCGCCGGACTTCCTTCCTGCACCGAGCTGATCTCGGGCGGCTCGCTGAATTCCCACTCCGATCTGCCGGTCTCGTCCTTCACGCTCCAGCGACAGTCCGTGCACTGGATCCCGAATCCGAACCAGCCGGATGGCAGCAGCGTGTACGTGGGCCCGGGCACCGGGCCCACGGCCACCACCCCGGCGGAGGCAGCCGCTTCGGCCACAGGCGCTACCGCAGCACGCGGCACGCCCCGTCCGACGCCGGAGCTCACCACGGCTTCGGCCGACGGGACGGCTGCCTCGACCGGCGCAGAGGGTTCCGCGGGCTCAGCCGCCAGAGCGGGAGCCTCCGCGTACGCCCCCGTCCGACGGCACTTGCTGCCCACCGTCATCTCCACCGTCCGCTCCCGGTTTTCCGTCCGCACGACCAGGGAGACGCGCTGCCCCGGTTCCAGGTTGGCCAACCTGCGCCCTCCTTCACCTGTGGTGATCAGGTGCCCGTCCACGGCCACGATCGCATCTCCCTCACGGATTCTCCCGTCCGCCGGAGATCCCGGGCTCACCGCCCGGACGACAGGCTCCGAGCTGAAGTTCCAGACGCGTTCGTCGCCCGAGTCGGACAGCCGGCAGTTCGAGCATTCGAAACTGGAGATCCCTACGTCACCCTGTCGCACCAGGCCCGCGGGACACTCTCCGGCGGCGACCCCCACCTGTCCCGGCAACCGCCCGGCGAGCGCCACCACGAGCCACCCTGCCATCAGTATGCGGCCCAGAGCCTTCATCGTCGCCGATTCGATTCCGTTCGTCATCCCGTTCACCACGCCCTCCCTCTGACTAGAACTCGACCAGGAGCTGTCCGCCCGGCCCCCGGTCGTTCGATTCCCGTGCCCTCGCCTCGAAGCCCTGCAGGATGCGAGCGGTCAGCGGATCGTCCGGCGCGAGCCGCACGATCTCGTTGGCCGCAGCCCACAGGGCGGTGAGCGCTACTTCGAGGGCCTGTCCGCTGTCCGCCGGCTGCTGGAAATCGACCTCCGAAAGGGCCGCGAGCGCCGCCACGTAGTCCGAACCGGTCCGCTGCACTTCGGATGCGAGCCGCGCGTCACGACCCACGAACACGGTCTGGAGAGCATCCGCCGTCTGGCGGGCCCCCAGCACCTGCCCCACCGACAGCCCACCGGCGAACAGCGCAATTCCCGCCGCGATCGCGGCGGCGGAACGCCACCACGGACGCCGGGTGGACATGCGGGAATCCGAGGCGGATTCGACGCGACGCCCGGGACGGGAGGCCAGCAAGCCTTCATCCCTCAGGGTGCGCACCGTCCGCTCTTCGAGCAGCCGTCCCGGCTCCCTCTCGCGCGGCAGCGCGTCGAGCGCTTCCCGCTCCGCGGCCGTGAGCTCTACCGGCTCAGGCCGGTCGCCCTCATTCCGATCGTCCATCATGTCACGTCTCCCTGCTCTGAGCCGGCCGGGTTCAGCATCCGGCGCATGGCGCGTCGCGCGGACCAGAGCTGGCTCTTGGATGTCCCCTCGGTGACGCCGAGCTGTTCGGCGATCTCGGTATGCTTGAAGCCCTCGATGTCATGCAGCACGAGAACGGCCCGGAAGCCGGCCGGAAGCAACGAGATCGCTCTCTCCAGGTCGACCCGGTCTTCGCGGTGTTCGACCTGGCCCGCCGCAAGCGACAGCTCGGGCAGGTCGGTCCACCGGCCGCTCGAGCGGAGCCGGTTGCGACACAGGTTGAGACCGATGCCCGTCAGCCAGGTCTCGAACTTCGACTCCCATCGGAAGTCTCCGAGGTTGCGGCTGGCCCGGATCCACGTGTCCTGCACTACGTCCTCCGCTTCCGGCTCGTCCCCGCCCATGATGCGGAGCACGAACTGATGCAGTCTCGGCGTGTGGCGGCGATACAGCTCGCGGAACGCGGATTCGTCGCGCGCCCCGACGATGCGTTCGGCCAGTATCCGGTCGGATGTCGGTACCACCGCTTGTGCTCTCATTCCGAATCTGAGTGTGGCGTGACCGGCGAAAGGTTGTTCGCACGCTTAAAGTGCTCAATGTCTCAGCGCTTCGCGCTTCGACGGGGTTCGCACGCTTCGCGTGCTCAACGTCTGCTCGCCACGATCGCAGGAGGTCAGACGACGACAGGTTCGCACGCATTCCGGCAGCGGTGTCTGGTTTTAGCTATATTGTGGTATGCAGTATGGGCACGCACGCCGTCCTCCTTCAGAAAGTCACCATGACTCGCCGGATCACGAAGGGACGGTGCCTCCGCGCGCCTGCAGTGCTTGCGACCCTCCTCGCCGCGGCCATCCCGGCACCGGCACGCGGCCAGGGCTCGGCCCTGATCCCGATGGAGGTACTGCCTGACGAGCCAGCCTCCGGGACCGCATGGAGTTTCGCCCCGGGCGAAACGTCCACTTACAGCGTCGCCTTCGGACGCTTCAAGCTGGGGGAAGCCCGTCTGAGTGTGCAGGACATCGAGACCATCGACGGGCGCGAAGTGGTCCGGACTTCCTTGCAGGTCGAGGGCGGGCCGCCCTTCTACCGGATAGAGAACGATTTCTCGAGCTGGATCGACACGGGGCGCTTTCGCTCCATCCGCTTCGAGAGAAGAATCCGGGAAGGTCCCAGACGATTGAGGGATCGATACGAGCTGGATCCGGTCGCGGGAGTCTTTACCGCCGAAAGCTGGTCCGAGGAGCTCGAATCCTACGAGCCGTCCAGATTCGAGGATGGCGGCCCCATGCCCGAGGACGCGATCGACGAGATCGCGTTCCTCTTCCTGGTGCGGACGCTGATTCTGGATCCGGGAGACGAGAGTCGGATGGAGCGGTACTTCAAGCCGCAGTCGAACCCGATCTCGGTTCGAGTTCTGGGTCGCGAGGAGATACGTGTGCCAGCCGGACGGTTCAAGACGATCGTCGTGGAGCCGATCATCCCGGAGCTCGAAGTGTTCCGCGCGGACCGGAAGCCGCGTGTCTGGATCTCGGACGACGAGCGCCGGATCATCGTGAAGGTACAGACGAATGCCACCATCGGAGCCGTGGCCCTCAACCTGACGGATTACGATGCGGGGGAGGCCCTGGCGGTCGTACCGTAGTCCCTGCGGTGCAGCATCCACCACTCCTTCGCCTTGCTCCGCGTCCACGGTTCGACTGAACAGGCGGCGAGTCGGGAATCCAGCTCCTCGGCCGTCTGTGGCCGGGCAGCGGGGTCCTTGGCCAGGCAGGCGAGGATCACCGCGTCGAGGTCCGCGGGGATCTCCATCTCGGTCCGACGGGATGGCGGGATGGGCGCTTCCTGCACGTGTTTCAGAAGGGTGGCCACCGGCGTGTCGCCCGCGAACACCGGCTGACCGGTTAGCAGCCAGTACGCCACGCAGCCGACGGCGTACAGGTCGGCCCGGCCGTCGAGCTTTCCGTCGCCGAGCGCCGCCTCAGGGGCCATGAAAGCCGGCGTTCCGGCCACCACCCCGTCGCGGGTCAGGGCGGTGGCCCCGCCAGCCTTCCGGTCCGTCTCCTTCACGAGGCCGAAGTCCAGCACCTTCACGTAGTCGAAGTCAGGTCCCAGTCGACAGATGAAGATGTTGGCGGGCTTGATGTCCCTGTGGATCAGCCCCCGCTCGTGAGCCTCTCCCAGGGAATGACAGACTCCCCTGAGAATCGGGACGACCCGGCCGGCGGGCAGCGGCCCGTACCGTTCGACGAGAGTGGCCAGGTCAAGCCCATCCAGCAGCTCCATGACGTAGTAGAACGCTCCGTCTTCGGTGATGCCGAAATCGTAGAGATCGACGGTGTGCGTCGAGCCGAGGCCGGCCGTCGCCCGGGCCTCCCTCTTGAAGCGCTCTTCCACGACGCGGGTGCTCGCTTCCTCTGCGCCGAGAGCTTCCGGCCGGATCAGCTTGATAGCCGCCGGACGGGCCAGCATCTGGTGCTCCGCAAGCCAGACGTCGCCCATCCCACCACGTCCCAGGAGCTCGGTCAGGCGGTAGCTGCCGACCTCCTGCGCCCGGGCGAGCCGTCGTCCGTACCGATGCACTCCGCGTGAGATGAGGACCGCGATGGCGGCACAGAGGTAGGTGCTGAACAGGTAATAGCTGAACATCGGTCCGAGCGGCACGTCCATCGCTGTGGCCCCCATCGTCCTGGCCAGCGCGATCACGACGATTCCGGCCGAAGCGGCCCCCAGCGAGGCAAGCAATGTCTTCCCCAGCGTGGTGGGAACGACGAGGGGAAACAGCAGAATCCAAACGCACTCCCACGGAATCCCGGCGTACGCGCCACGCACGGCGAGGCTCTGGATCCAGGCGTCGAATTGCCCGGCTTCCGGCCATACTCCCCAGACGTTGGTCCACGCGATCCCGAACGCTCCCGCCACCTCGAACACGAGACCAAGGTCCAGCAGTGCCTCGGGCCGCAGACCTCCATACCGGGAAACGGCGTAGATCCCCAGACCCATCGCGATGCAGATCACGGCCACGGGCGTCGAGGGGTTTCCCGCCAGGTGGTGAAATTCCGAGGGGTGGAGAAGAAACGGGCCGAAGTAGGCCAGGAAGTACGTCCCGGCATAGATCAGCGCAGCCCACCCGAGACGCCTCGAGGCCCGGCTGAGTAGATCGGGTGGCAGCCCCGGCGGCACAGCCTCCGCCGCGTAGCGAAACCGCGGCGGGGCGGGAGTGGAGTCGTAGTTCACCTGTAGCGCTTCGCCACGCTGGCGACTCTCTCGCCCAGCATCCGGGCGCGAGCCAGCTCTGCGTCATCCAGGCCCGGGCTGTCCGGTCCCGTCGTCGCTCCCACGCCGAAGCCGCCGAACCGCGCGTTCCCGTCCGTATAGTGCGGCCCGACGACGACCATTCCGTTGTTCAGCATCGCGGTGAGGATCGACAGCACCACCAGACCCTTGCCGCCGCCGTCTCCACCCCCGGTGGCGAAAGCGCCTCCCACCTTGTCTCCGAGAAACACCTGGTATTCGAAGAACCAGTCGTCGATGAACTGCTTCACCGGCGTGGCGATCGTCCCCCACCAGGTGGGCGATCCGATGAGCAGCGCGTCCGCCTCCACCAGGTCCGCCTTCTCCACCTCGTCCACCGACTTCAGAGTGACCACGGCGCCGGGGACGCTTCGAGCACCTTCCGCCACCGCCTCGGCCATGGCCTTCGTGTTTCCGGTCATGCTGTGGTAGACGACGAGCACCCGCACCGTGTCGGCGGAGGCCCATCCGGGGTCCGCGGAAGCATCTCCGACCCAGCTGACGGAGAAGACGAGAGTCGCGACAGCCGTCGCCAGCAGCCTGTTCATCAGTACCTCCAGCTCGTGAGGTCCGCTCCCGCCGGAGCGGATTGACGAATGCGCTCCAGGATGAGAGGCAGATACATCGTGTTGTAGCGGAGACGCGAGATCGCGTTGGAGTTTACGTGATCGCCGTTCCAGCAGTGCTCCGCCCGGTCACCGTAGTCCACTACGCCGGCGTAGTAGGGGTCCGTGGTGCTCTCGAGGAACTCCTCCATCAGGTACGCGGCATCGTTCAGGTAGTAGTTGTCCATGTCACCGGCGTAAATGTGGATCTTGCCGACCAGGCTGGGCCCGATCTCGGCCCAGTCCCGCTCCAGGATGTACCGCAGGTCGTAGTTCTCCTTCCAGTACTCGGCCACGGCGCTGTCGATCTGTCCGGTCCGCTTGTCCCACAGGCGCTGCGGGTAGCCGTCGTCGCCTTGCGGCGAGTACGTGGCTTCCCAGATGTCCCACTGCCCGCCGGAACGGCTCTTCGTTCCGCTCACGAGCTCCAGGTGGTTCTCGTTGCGCACCGTGTAGGCGATCCGCCCCAGCCAGTCACGGTGCGCGGGGCGCTCGATCCTCCCGAACGGTCCGATGTCGAAGTAGGCGTTCTCGTTCTCGTAGATGTTCACGAGCTCGTACGCCCGGAAGTCGATCGGATCGGGACACGCCGCGAAGGCCCCGTTGTACTCGTCCGGGTAGAACACCTGCACCGCCAGAGCTTCCCAGCCACCCGTCGACCCGCCGTACGTGAAGCGGGCCCAGCCCTCGCCGATTCCCCTGAACTGTTCCTCGATGTACGGAATCAGCTCGTAGGTGAGGGCGTCTCCCCACGGACCCTGGCTGGCCGAGTTCACGGCGTACGAATCATCGTAGTACGGCGTCGGGTGCTGGATCTCGATCGCCAGGAAACGCGGAAAGTCGGGCGAGATCCACCGTTGATACAGATCGTACGCCTCCTGCTGCACGATCCGGTTGTAGCACTCGAGGCTGAAGCGCTCGCTGTACTGGCATTCGAGGTCGGGGTCGGGCGGCTCGGTGCGAAACCCGCCGAAATCGGACGGGAAGTGACCGTGGAACACCATCAGCGGGTACCTCGCTTCCGGGTGCTCGTCGAATCCCTCCGGCACCAGCACGTGGGCCCCCACGTACATATCCCTGCCCCAGAACCTGGACAGCAGCTCGCTCCTCATCCGCACGTGCCGGATGTACCGAGTGTCTTCCGGCGGATCGATCTCCGGGATGACCTGGTCCAGCATGATCTCGATCGTAGCCGAGCGCGCCGGATCGATTCGCACGGTTCGCGGCGTCGAGTAGAGGTTGCCGGGCTTGCGGTTCCACTGCTGCCCTTCCCCGCGGTCCGGCGGCAGCTTCACCGTGTGTCCGCTGGCCAGCTCGTAGGTCTCGTACAGGTTCAGAACGGCCTGGACCGTGTACTCGCCGGCCGGCAGCTCGGACAGCCGCTCGAGCGGATGGCCGAACGCCTCACCGCCGATCACCGCTGCATCGCCGGCCACCCAGCCGTCCACGTCCAATCCGAACCCCTGCGCGCTGCGCGCCGGCTCGGATCGCAGCTGGAATCGGGGCTCGGACTCGCTGTCCGCCGCGATGACGAGAATGACGCGTCCATCCAGCGGTCCGGGCCGCAGCTCACCGTCGTATCGAACGGCGAATTTCAGTGGACTCGCGGCATCATTCGTCTCGCCGGTGGGCGTGCAGGACGCGAACGCCGTCGCCAGCAGCAGAACGAGCGAGAACGGGATACGAGCACGGGAGAGCGACATGGTCACCTCGCAGATGGTTGCAGTCCGTATCGTCCCTAGAAGAACTCCCGGAACAGTCGGTCCGTCGCTTCATCGAGCCCTTGCGAAGGAAGCGCCTGGGTGCGGAGCACGGGAAGCTCGCGCGCGAAGGCCCTGAGGTTCTCCTTGAACCTCGCGAACCGGGCCTCGTCCACGTAGTCCATCGCCGTCTCGTCGCCGATGAAGTTCGCGACGCTGCCCCACCCGCGGGCCGCCCCCCGCACTCCCGGCACGAGCTCGGGATGGTCGCCCTCCACCGCATAGGCGTACAGGAGGGTCGCGATCTGGAGTCTTCCGGCGTGCGCCTTCTGCACCACCATCCGCTCACGATGGGCGCGAATCTCGGCGACGTTGAACAACATCGTGGGGGGAGGAAACAGGTTCGGGACCGCGTTCTCGACCAGCCACCCGACCTCGCGCTCCATCACGTCGACGATCAGCGGATTGACCGCCGCCGTCCCTCCGGGGGCAGGCAACGTGACGATGGAGGTCTCGCGACTGCCGCCGTGATTCGTGACCAGCCCGGCGGCGGCGAACGCCGTCAGGAGGCTGTCGTCGGGAGGCACGGGGATCATGTAGACGAAGGCACCGGTGGAGATCGTGTCGGCCGGATCCACGGCCGGACGCACCTCGCCCCAGTGCCCCCATTCCTGGCGCACCGGCAGGAAGACGGACATGGCTCCGCACAGCGAATCGTAGTACGGCCGGAAGATCCGGCCCTGCAGGCTGTCCGCCTCGACCACGCTCGCCAGCGCCTCCGCTTCCTTCCAGTCGAGCTCGCGGGGGAATCCCTGGCCGGAGGCCCAGGCGGCCTCCACGGGAAGGCTGGGAATGGCGAACGGGTACAGCGTCGCCACCAGTGCGACCGTGCCGGTGAGCCAGTGCTGCGCCTCTTCGCCGGTGAAGCGGGTGAGGAACCACGCGACGAACACGCCGGCGATCGCGGAAGCGGCCACCGTGGACTGCAGGAAGAAGCGGAGGTCGTCCTGGAACAGCCACGCCAGGGGGGCCGCCGCCCACAGGAGCAGGAAGAGACCCTTCTGCCGCCGCCAGATCAGCAACGCGAGTCCCGGGACCGCCAGGATGTACGTGAACAGCGCAATCGACCCCGCCACGTGGCCGCGCTGACCCGTGTACCAGTCGAGGTGGCGCAGGAAGTGCACGATGTAGGGCGACGCGAGAAGCACGGTCAGCCCGCCGGTGACCAGGAGCGCCTTCCAGCGGCGCGTCGTCACGCCGGCCAGGAGGATCCCCAGTCCGATCACCGGGGCCCCGCCCAGGTGTACGTAGGTGGTCAGGACTCCGAAGAGGATCGCGAGTCCGTATCTCTCCTCGAGGAAGAAGTAGATCGCCCACCCCGACAGGATGAAGATCCAGCCGGAAGGCACGCCGACGAAGAAAGACGCGGCGGAGAACACGTTGCCGGTAAGCAGGGCGACGGCGAACAGCGCCGCACGGTCGCCGCCGAACTTCCGTGCGAAGAACCCCGTGGTGAATACGGCGGCAGCCCACTGCCCCACCGCGAGGACGGAGAAGGCGTGGATGTAGTCCCACCCTCCGCCCCCCAGCAGGCGTCCGAGCCCCGCGATCGCGTAATGCAGTGCGGGACCCTGCAGATTGGGGCGTCCGGTGGGGGCCCAGTTCAGGTAGTCCCACCAGTACGTTCCGTGCTCGGCGTACTGTCGGGCGAGCGAGATGTGATACCCGAGATCGTTGTCGGCGAAGTAGTCCCGGAGCATCAGGAGCAGCAGGATCCCGTGGAGCGCGACCACGAGGGCGATTGCGCGGCGCGCCCCGCGTGAGTCGCGTTCGGCCTCGGGTACCAGGCTGACGCTCATGCTCCCTCGGAGTGTGGGTTCGCGGACGGTGGCAGGTCGGCCACACGCGCCACAATGTGAGGGAAAACGCCGCCGGACGCACCCCGGGTCGCGGTTCGTACGGTCCTGCTCAACCGGGTTTCCGATACACCGATACGTGATTCACGCTCGCCGCGGTGAACGGCTCCTCGCTCCACCCTCCCCACCGCTGCTCGAGCTCGAGCCCCGCCAGCCGGGCCATCAGGTCGAGTTCCGACGGCCAGCAGTACCGCGCCTGCAGCGGATAGAAGCGTGCCCCGTCCGCGGTCAGCGAGACGATCTTCGACCTGACGCCCTGGCGGACAGGATCGTGCAGGGTGGCCTCGACCCGTATCCCTTCATCGTCGATGGCGTGGACCGCGAACCGCTGACCGCGATCGAACCGGCCGAGGTCCGGCACGAAACACTCGAGCACGAACCGGCCTTCGGGCCGGAGATGGTCCGCCACGGTCTGGAAGCAACACACCTGGTCTTCCTGCTCGAGCAGCGAGAAGAAGGTGTTGAATACCACGTAGACCAGCGAGAAGCGGTGTTCGAGCTCGAACGACGTGAAGTCGCCGATCGTGACCGGGATTCCCGACGCAGCCGCCTTGGAGCGCAGGCGGGCGACCATGGCCTTCGACGCATCGATCCCGTGCACCGTGACGCCGGCCGCCGCCAGCGGTATCGCGATCCGTCCAGTTCCGATGCCGAGCTCGAGCGCGGGGCCGTCTTCGGCCAGCCCGCTCAACCGGTGTACGATCGGCTCGGGATCGCCGCCCGGATACCAGTCGTCGTACACGTCGGCGACCCCGTCTCCGTACGTGGATGCGTCGTAGTCGTTCATCGTGGCACCGCCTGCAATGGGTTCCGGGAGCCTCCGGTCTCGTCGGGGGTTAAGATAAGGCAACCGACAGGCGGATGGAGCCATGAATCGAGAGGAACAGGAAGCGGACGTGACCTTTTGGGCCAACGGGGTCGCCGAGGCACTCGACGAGAAGGAGCGGCCGGAGCTGGCCGCGGTCTTCCGGGCGCTCGCCCGGCGCGATGCGGTGGCTGTTCGGGCCGCGGTCGAGGTCTTCCCTCCTGCGATGCTGGAGGCCGTGGTCGAAATGGTCGAGCTGGAGCAGCAGGATCGAGCAACGGCCGGAGAGGAACACTCCGTCGAGATACTGGAGTGGCTCCGGCGCCTCGTCGCGCAGGTCGAGGACGAGCACCGGACGATCGACCTCGCGCCCCGGGACGCCGGGCCTGTTCAGTGACAGAAGGACGACCCTTGGACGAGCGCGCGATACTGCGTCGAAACGACAGGGCCGCCGACGAGGAGTGGATCCGGGCGTTTCTGCACGAGTCGGCGGTCGGCGTTCTGGCCACGGTTCGCGATGGCCAGCCATTCGTGAATTCCAACATCTTCGTGTACGACGAGGGTCGAAGTGCGATCTACCTGCACACGGCCCGGACCGGACGGACCCGCGACAACCTCGAAGAAGGCTCGAAGGTGGCGTTCACCGTCTATGAGACCGGCCGGCTGCTTCCCGCCGAAGAAGCCCTCGAGTTCAGCATCGAGTACGGCGGCGTCGTTGTCTTCGGGTCGGGATGTGTGGTGACGGACGCGGACGAAGCGGAGCACGGACTGCAGCGCCTGCTCGACAAGTACGCTCCGCACCTGAAGCCCGGTCGGGACTACCGTCCAATCACGGAGGGCGAGCTCAGGCGGACCAGCGTCTTCCGGCTGGACATCGAGTCGTGGAGCGGCAAGCGGAAGGTGGCCGACCCCGACTTCCCGGGCGCCTACCGGTACGAAGACCGGCGAAAGCTGGCAGGGGAAGCCTCCGACTGACCTGCCGCGCGTCGGCCACGATCCACGCCCGAATCAGTCCGGCGCCGGGGTCAGCGCCCCGACTTGCCCCACCCGGTCCAACCCGGACCCCGGACCACCCGGCCCGGCGTCGCGCCCGTGGGACCGCCGTTCGAGATGACCTGGTCGCCGTTGACCCACACGTGCACCACGCCGACGGCATACTGGTGCGGCTTCTCGAACGTGGCCCGGTCCGCGATCGTCTCGGGGTCGAAGGCGACCACGTCGGCGTAGTAGCCGGGCGCGAGGGATCCGCGCCGGCGAATGCGCAGGTTCCCCGCCGGGAACGACGTCAGGCGGCGCACCGCCTCCTCGAGCGGGATCACTTTTTCGTCTCGCACGTACATTCCCAGGAGGCGCGCGAAGGTCCCGTAGCCCCGCGGGTGAGGCTGGAAGTTGAGGAATACGCCGTCCGCCGCGTAGGCACCGGCATCCGAACAGAAGCTCACCCATGGAATGGCGATCTTCCGGCGGATGTTGTCTTCGGACATGGTGAAGAACACGGCCTGCACCCGGCTGTCGTCCTGGATCACCAGGTCCATCGCGGTCTCCTCGGCGCCGGCGCCACGCATGCGGGCCACGTCGGCGAGCGTGCGGCCCGTCAGGTAGCGGAGCGAGTCGGTTCGAAACCCGGTAAGCAGTATGTTGTCTGGAGATCCGGCACTGAGCCACGTGTTGTCCCACTCGCCCGCCGGATCGTTCATCTCGACCTTCACTCTCTGGCGAATCGCGGGCTGTCTCAGACGCTCGACCCAGGCGTCGTGTCCGCCTTCCTGGACCCACGGCGGCATCACCGCATCGAGTCCGGTCGAGCTCGCGTGATACGTGTACATGTCGGCCGTGATGCGGAGTCCCTCGGCCCGAGCTTCGTCCACTCGCCGGATGACGTCCGGGAGCTTGTCCCAGTTGCCGCGCCCCGACGCCTTGAGGTGGTAGATCTCCGCCGGGACATCGGCCTCGCGGGCAATCGTGATCAGCTCCTCCACGTTCTCCAGGATCCTGCTTCCTTCGCCCCGGATGTGGCTGATGTACATCCCACCGTATTCCCCGGCGACCCTCGCGAGCGCGATCAGCTCGTCGGTGCCGGCATAGAAAGCCGGTGAGTAGATCAGCGAGGAACCCACCCCCAGGGCCCCTTCCTCCATCGCCTGTGCCACCAGGGCCCGCATCTCCTCGAGCTCGCCCTCCGTCGGAGCCCGGTCCTCGTAGCCGAGCGCGTGGATCCGCACCGTCGTCGCCCCGACGAACGAGGCGACGTTCGGAGCCACGCCGCGGGCCGTGAGCCATTCCAGGTACTCGCCCAGCGTCGTCCATTCGACCGGATACCGGATGTCGCCCTGGGACTCGAGCGCTTCCCGCTTCATCTCCTCGCTCCACGGCCCCATGGACGAGCCCTCCCCGAACACCTCGAGCGTCACGCCCTGGCGGAGGTCGCTCTGCCCGAGGCCGTCCTCGATCAGGGACTCCGTGGCCCAGGAGAGCATGTTGATGAAGCCCGGGGACACCGCGAGGCCCGTCGCGTCGACCTCGCGGCGGCCCTTCACGCGGCCGATCGCGCCCACGGCCACGATCGAGTCCCCGTCGATCACCAGGTCGCCCGTGAACGGGTTTCCTCCGCTTCCGTCGTAGATCGTTCCGTTGCGGATGACGAGATCGTATTCCGGTGGCGCCCCGCAGGCGGAGGCCGCGAGCAGGAGGGCCGCCCATGCGGTGAACCTGCGCATGTCTATCCCCTTTGTGGTGACGGAGCTCTCAGATCGCCCCGTGTTCGGTCCTCTCGATGATCTCCGCCTGAAGGGCTTCGGACAGGTCGCAGAAATAGTCGCTGTAGCCCGCCACCCTCACGATCAGGTCCCGGTGGGCGTCGGGATCGGCCTGCGCGGCACGCAGGGTGCTCGCGTCCACCACGTTGAACTGTACGTGGTGCCCGTCCATCTGGAAGTACCCGCGGACCAGGTGCCCCAGCGCGGCGATGCCCTCGTCCCCCGCTATCAGTGACGGCGTGAACTTCATGTTGAGCAGCGTGCCACCCGTCCGGATGTGATCCATCTTCGCCGCAGAGCGGAAGACCGCCGTCGGGCCCTTCCGGTCCGCACCCTGGACCGGAGAGATTCCCTCGGAAAGTGGCAGACCGGCCCGCCGTCCGTCCGGGGTGGCGCCGGTGACCGACCCGAAATAGACGTGCGATGTGGTCGGCAGCATCTCGAGCCGATACGCCCCGCCGATCGCGGTCGGGCGGCCGTCGATGCAGCGGAACGCCGCTTCGAACACCCGCCGCATCACGTCGTCGGCCGCGTCGTCGTCGTTACCGTACTTGGGCATCCGGTGCAGCAGCCGCTGCCGCAGGGCCTCGTGTCCCTCGTAGTCCACTCGCATCACGGATAGCAGCTCCGGCAACGTGAGCCGGCGGTCCTCGAACACGACCTTCCGGATCGCGGCCAGGCTGTCGGTGATCGTGCCGATCCCCACCGCCTGGATGAACCGGTTGTTGTAGCGCGCGCCACCCGCATTGTAGTCCCGCCCGTTGACGATGCAGTCGTCGATGAGCACGGACAGAAAGGGTGCCGGCATCTCCCGGGCGTACAGCCGCGCGATGATCTCGTTGCCGGCGATCTTCACATCTACGAAGTGGCTGAGCTGCCGCTCGAAGGCCGCGAACAGGTCTTCGAACCCGCCGAATCCAGCGGGGTCCCCCGTCCGTGGTCCGAGCTGGAGTCCGGTGCGAGGATCGAGGCCGTCGTGCAGCGCCAGCTCCAACACCTTCACGAGGTTGAAGTAACCGGTCAGGATGTAGGCTTCCTTGCCGAACGCTCCCACCTCCACGCATCCGCTGCAGCCGCCGGCTCGCGCGTCCTCGATCGTCTTTCCCTGCCGCAGCTGCTCCGCGACGGCGGCGTCCGCGTTGAACAGGGACGGGAATCCGTAGCCCTTCCGGATCACGCGCAGGGCGTGCGCGAGCACTTCGTCCGGCGTCTCACGCGCCACCTGCACGTTGGTACTCGGCTGCAGGAGGTGCATCTCGTCCACGATCTCGAGCAGGATGTGGGACACCTCGTTCGAGCCGTCCGACCCGTCGGCGAGCAGGCCGCCGATGTTGATGTTGGCGAAGTCGGTGTAGGTTCCGCTCTCGGCCGCCGTCACCCCGACCTTCGGGGGCGCCGGGTGATTGTTGAACTTGATGAAGAACGCCTCGAGCAGCTCTTTGGCCGACTCGCGGCTCAGGCTCCCGTCGGCCAATCCGCTCTCGTAGAACGGCCGGAGGTGCTGGTCCAGGTGTCCCGGGTTGAATGCGTCCCACCCGTTGAGCTCCGTGATCACGCCCAGGTGGCAGAACCAGTAGTACTGCAGGGCTTCGTGGAAGTCCCTCGGGGCGTTCGCGGGAACGTGCCGACACGTGTCCGCGATCTTCCGGAGGATCTCGAGCTCGGCGGGGTCGCTCTCCGTGCCTGCCCGTTCCTCGGCGAGCTCGGCGTGGCGCTCCGCGAACCGGATCAGGGCATCGCAGGAGATTCGCATGGCCCGCAGCGCCTCCCGCTTATCGTGAGCTTCCGTGTCGGCCTCGAAGTCCAGACTCGCCAGAGACACGTCGATGTCCGCCTGGAAGTCCCGCAGCCCGCGGTTGTAGATCTTGTCGTCCAGCACCGTGTGTCCGGGCGCCCGCTGTTCCATGAACTCGGTGAACACGCCCGCTTCGTAGGCCCGGTGCCAATCCTCCGGCAGCGCCTCGAACAGACGCTCGCGAAGCGATCGGCCGTTCCAGAAAGGAATCACCCTGGTCCTGTAGGCGGCGATCGTTTCGGCCGTCACCGTGTAGCGGGTCCTGGGCCTCGAATCGAGGATCCGGAGGTCCTCCAGCGAATGGCACGTCAACTCTGGGAAGGTCGGCACGGCCTTGGGTTCCGGCCCCCTCTCGCCGACGATCAGCTCACCCGCACCGTGGTAGAGCGTCTTGTGCTCCGAAAGGTGCAGGAAGGCCCGGGCGCGCAGTGCCGGAACCGACAGGCGGTCCATGTTCCGCCGGTAGAACTCGGTGATCAGCAGGGCCCGCTCGGCCGAGATGGCCGGCTGGGCTGCGAGACTCCGCTCTCGTAATCGCCTCGTCCGATCCGTCATGCCTTCATCCTCATGCTCCGATGGCCGTGGGGAGGCCTGCCTCCTCGAAGATCGCCGCGATCTCCAGCATTCGAGCCGGCGAAGGGGAAGCGGAGCGGAACGGCTCTCCGCCCCCCGGCATTCCGAACCGTTCCCGCTTGTCCGCGCCCAGCTCGTGATAAGGCAGGAGGCTCACGCGCCGCACGGCCCGAAGGGAGGCCGCGAAGGACGCCGTTCGCCTCAGGTTCGCCGTATCGTCGTTCACGCCGGGAATGACGGCGAGTCGGACCCAGATGTCGCCGTGCGCCAGCGCCAGCGCTTCGACGTTGGCCAGGATGCGTTCGTTCGACACCCCGGTCCACTCCGCGTGCGCGACCGGGTCCAGGTGCTTGAGGTCGTAAAGGAAGAGGTCGGCGAGCTCGGCGGCCTGCAGCAGGTCCGCGCGCTCGACGTGGCCGCACGTATCGACCGCGGTGTGGACCCCCAGCGCTGACAGGGCCTCGAGACAGGCCAGCACGAATTCCGGTTGTCGAAGCGGTTCTCCGCCCGAGAACGTCACGCCACCTCCGGACTGGTCGTAGAACGCGCGATCGCGTGTCACTTCCTCGACCAGGCGCGCGACGGTCATCTCCTGCCCGACGAGCCGCCGCGCCCCCGTCGGACACTCCTCCGCGCATCGGCCGCATGCTTCGCAGAGACTCCGGGGAGCGGCCCACCCGCCGGCCACGCCCGAAGGCAGGCCGCGAGGGCAGGCCTCGACGCAGGCCCCGCATTCGATGCACCGATTCGGCGTGACGAGGATCTCCGGCGCTCCGGTCGCTCCTTCGGGGTTGTGGCACCACCGACAGGCGAGCGGACAGCCCTTGAGAAAGACCGTCGTCCGGATCCCCGGGCCATCGTGCAGACTGAACCGTTGCACATCCCATACGAGCCCGGTGGGCGGGCGGGCGATCACGGGGCGTCCATGTGGTAGTACGCCAGGATGTACTGTCGCTGGACATCGAACGACCAGTGCACGTCTCGCACGTAGTTCGCGGCATCCTCGTGTCGCAGCCGCGTGACGAGGTCGATGATCTGATCGTGCTCCCGGGTGGAAGCGAGCTCCCACTCCTTGTGAAATCTCCGCTCACGCGGGAAGTCGTACAGACGCTGCTTGCAGATGCGCACCGTCCGCAGCAGCGGCTCGTTGTCCGAGGTCTTCAGGAAGACCTCGTGGAAGGCGAGGTTGAGGTCGTAATACGCGTCGAAGTCTCCGGCCTCGATCGCCTCGGCCATCCTCGAGTTCAGAATGCTCATCTCGTGGATGGCGCCGTCACCCAATCGCGTCGCCGAGTGCATCAGCACGGAGCTCTCCAGCGCGCCGATCACCTCGTAGAGATGTCGGATGTCGTCGAGGGTGAGGCTTCGCACTTCGACGCCGCGTCTCGGAATCACCGTGACGAATCCCTCCAGCTCCAGCTGAATCAGCGCATCGCGGAGTGGTTGGCGGCTGATGCCGAGCTCGGCGGCCAGTCGCTTCTGGTCGATGAAGGTACCGGGCCGCAGATCTCCCGAGTTGATCGCGCGACGGAGGTGTTCGTACACCTGTTCGCGCAGCGACTTGAGACGAAGGATCTCCCGTCCTTCCACCTCTGACTCCGATCCTGGGTGTGAGGCGCGGTCGGGACTTGCCCGGGCGACTGATATATTAGATATCAGGCCATGGAGCCGCAACCGGTTTCCCCGCCCGGAGTACCATGTTATCCTCTGCCGCCATGCACACCCCGCCACCCGTCCGCCTTCGAACGATCGCACTCCCGGTCGAGCACGGGGGCTGGGGTTTCCTGGCCGAGCCCGTGCTGTTGGGTCTCGCGCTGGTCCCTTCTTTCGCCGGTTGCGCGATAGGCATCGCGACCGTTGCCGCGTTTCTGATGCGCCATCCGGCCAAGCTCTACTGGAGAAACCGCCGGCGGCTCGATCTGTCGCCCCGGTTCAGACTGGCTCGCCGTTTCGCGCTTCTGTATGCGTCCCTTGCCGCCACGGGTTTCGCGGTCGCGTTTCTCCTCGCGGGCTGGAAGCCACTCGTTCCGTTCCTCGTGCTCAGCCCGCTGCTCGCCGCTTTCGGAGCGTTCGACCTGAGCAATCAAGCTCGCCGTCTGCTCCCGGAGCTCGCCGCGCCGATGGGGCTGGCGGCTTCGGCGCCGGCGATCGCTCTCGCCGGCGGCGTCGCCTGGACTCCGGCCCTGGTCCTGTGGATCCTGCTGCAACTGCGCGCGATCCCCTCGATACTGTACGTGAGGGCCCGTCTCCGACTGGAGAGAGGCAAGGAAATGAGCCGCTTCCCGGCTGGTGCCGCCCATCTGGCAGCGGTAGCGCTCGGGATCGCGCTGTGGCAGGCAGGGCTCTCGCCGCTTTCGACGTGGATCGCCCTGCTCCTTCTTCTCGCGCGCGCCGTGCTCGGACTCTCGCCGTACCGCCGGCCGGCGAAGGCGAAACAGGTCGGCTTCTCGGAGCTCGCTTTCGGACTCGGCTACGTTCTCGTAACCGTGCTCGGCTACCGCCTGGAGCTCTAGGTGTCCGCCGCCGTGATCGAATGGTCGGTCGTACTGACCTACTTCGCGCTGACCCTGTGGCTCGGAAGCCGGCTGGGCCGGGACCAGCGTGACCTGGAGGACTACTTCCTCGCGGGACGTCGAACGCCCTGGTTCGCGGCGTCTCTCTCCATCGTGGGCACCGAGACGTCCACACTCACGTTCGTTGGCGTCCCGGCGATCGCCTTCACGGGAGACTTAGGGTTCCTGCAGGTCGCCGCCGGCTACGTTCTGGGGAGGTTCCTCGTGGCCTGGTGGCTGGTGCCGGCTTACTTCGAGGGGACCATCAGCACCGCCTACGAGCTGCTCGCGCACCGGTTCGGTGATCCGGTGCGTCGGTTCTCGTCCCTGGTGTTTCTGGTCTCGCGGGTGCTCGCCGACGGAGTTCGCCTGTTCGCGACGGCCCTGGTTCTGCAGGCCCTCCTGCCGATGTCCCTCTGGCTCGCGATCCTGCTCGTGACGGGCGTCACGCTTTCGTACACGATGCGTGGCGGCCTGCGGGCCGTGATCTGGAACGATGCCGTGCAGCTCGTAGTCTACGCCGGTGGGGCCGGGCTCGCGGCGTGGTTTCTGCTCCGCGATCTCCCGGGAGGCTGGCCTGCTGCGTCAGGTATCCTCGCGGCCGCGGGAAAGCTGCGCGTGTTCGATTTCGGGTGGGACTGGTCTCGGCCCTACACGTTCTACGCGGGGCTCGTGGGCGGCGCGGTCCTTACAATGGCCACCCACGGCACGGACCAGATGTTCGTGCAGAGGATCCTCGCCTGTCGGTCCGCGCGCGACGCGCGGAAGGCGGTCGTGGCCAGCGGCCTCATCGTGTTCGCCCAGATGGTCCTGTTCCTGTTCATCGGCTCGCTGCTCTTCGCGTTCTACGAAGCCTTCCCGCCTGCCTCGCCGTTCGCCTCCGCCGACCAGGTGTTCGCCCGGTTCATCGCGACGGAGATGCCGCCCGGTCTGGGCGGCCTGGTGATCGCCGCGGTGTTCGCCGCCGCCATGTCCACGCTGTCCTCCTCGATGAGCTCTCTGGCATCCGCGTCGACCTTCGACTTCCGGCGCGCGCGCGGACCATCGGGCGACGGGGCACTCCGCCGCTCCCGGACCCTGACGGCGGCCTGGGCGATCGCGCTGGCCGGCGTCGCCGCCCTCGCGCGCGCCTGGGGATCGGTGCTGGAGGCGGGGCTCACGATCACATCGATCACGTTCGGGCCGGTGCTCGGGGTGTTCTTGCTGGCGGTCCTCGGACGAAGAATCCGCGCCGGCACGGTGATCGGAGTAATGGTCGTCGGCCTGCTCGGCGCGACTGGAGCCCGGCTGTTCACATCGCTCGCCTGGACCTGGCTGACTCCACTCGGTGCCGTGGTGACGATGGGTCTCGGATGGTTGCTGGGCCGGTCGGAGACCTTCGAAGAAGAAACGGGGAGGCGGAATTCCGCCTCCCCGTAAGGGGCTTGCACCGCTCCGCAGGGTGGACCGCCCCGATCGAGTGAGCCTCGCTTCAAATCACTTCACGGATACTGCGTCCGTGCCGGAGAACCCGGTTCCCTCGTCGGTCATGCCTCTGAGGACGAGCTCGGTCGTCGCGGCCGTCACGCCCGCCGCCACGATATCCTGAGTGTTGAAGTGGAACAGTGCGTCGTTCAGGCCGTCCCCGTCGAGGTCGGGCCACGACACCATCAGCTTGCCGTGCGGGTTGCCGGCGACATGAGCGTCCGGATCGGCGCCGTCACCCAGGGTGACGGTCGTCGGATCGATCGTGGTGGCGTCGAATCCGTCGCCGGCTCCGCCGTCGGCCACCGAGAGGACGGCCACCGCGATCTTGCCGCGGCTCTTCACGTTGATGTTCCGCGGGCCCTCACCCTGCGTCAGCTTGAGCATGATGTCGATCACGGCGGCGTCCGAGCATACGCCGTCGAACTCCACCACGTAGCCCGGAGTGGTCTCGGTCCGGTTCAGGTCGTCCCACCCGATCGCGCCCCCGAAGCCGGCCGTCGCCACGAAGTGAATCGCGTCCTCCTCGACCAGGACTCCGCCCGCGTCGTCGGGCTGTCCCGAGAGCCAGGCGGCGAAGTCGAAGGTCTCGCCCGACACCCACATCCAGCCGGCGTCCGCGGGCGTAGTTGCCGGATCCTGGTATCCGCCGATCCAGTAGCCGCTGCCGCCGATGCTCGGGACCACGGATGCGAAGTTCGACAGAATGAACGCGTTCTCGTCAGCCGTGGTGACCGAAGCCAGGTAGCCCTGACAGGACCCCGAGCTCATGGCCTGGGCCGACTCTCGGGCTTGCTCCCAGTTGATGCCGCCGGGAACCGCCACCGCATCGTACAGGTGCCCGTCGTCCGCGTTCAGTACGGGCACGGCACCCAGAACGGATGCCGATACGGTCAGCCCGCTCGGATCGCCGCTCGCCGGACCGGGATCCACGGGCGTCGAGTCACATGCCGCGAGCGCCGCGACACAGAGTCCAGCCATGCTCCATCGCAGGTGATGCATGGGCCGCATGTTGTTCGCCTCACGATTGAGGGAATGTCTCCAGAAGATCGCGAGGACTTGAGGTGCAACGCGCGTACCACCCCGCGTGGATGTGGAGCTCAATGGTAACTCATTATGTGAGAATATTTTACAGATGAACGCGCGCGCAGGCGCGATTCCCCGGCGAGGTGGGACGCTCCACAGGTTGCGTCGGTGGACAATCTTTGCGCAGCCGGCGATTCCGTGCCGCGGCGGCGTCAGCCGGACGGGAACTGACGCAGCAGCTGCTGGAAGCGTGGATGGTCTCGCAGACGATCGAGGTCGGGATCCTGCGCGATCCAGTCCCGGTTCCCGAACCCGGCCTCCACCGCCTTCTCCAGGCACTCGATCGCCTGGTCGGGACTGTCCTCCAGCGAGTAGAGGCAGGCGACATTGTATCGGACCCCGGCATCGGTGGGATCGATCTCCAGAGCCCGCTCGGCCCACCGCAACCCGGCATCCCGCTCACCGCAACGGCACAGGCTGACCGCCCGCATCGTCGCTGCGCGCGGGTCGTCCGGATTGAGCTCCATGTGCTTCTCGGCTACGGCCAGTGCCTTGCGATACCCGACAGTCGCTTCGTCTTCCCTGCCCAGAGCCTCGAGCGCCTGAGCTGCGAAGAACGCCGCCTGGTAGTCCTCGCGCACCTCGGATGCCTCCTGGAACAGGCGGGCGGCATCTTCCAGGCGGCCGTGGGCGAAGCACCCGCGGGCGTAGAAGTAACGGGCATCGAACTGGTTCGGGTCCAGCCGAATGGCGGCCTGAAACTCGGCCTCTGCTTCCTCGAACCGGTCGGCCTGGAGGAGGGCGAAACCCCGTGACCCGTGTGCCTCCGACAGCCCGGGACTCAGCTCGAGCGCCCGGAGACTGGCTTCGTCTGCCTTCTCCAGGTCGGCACCGCTACCCGGGTAGTACATGTGGGTGAGCAGAATCGAATCCGCGACTCCACACCACGCGAGGGCGAAATGCGGATCCACTTCGACGGCGCGCTCGAACATCTGGCGCGCGTATTCGAGGCTCTTTCTGCGGCTCTGACGGAAGAACTGCTTTCCACGAAGGTAGAACTCGTAGGCCTCGACGTCGTCAGTGGGATTCCGTGCGAGCGCTTCCCGCTCTTCCGGCTTCAGGATCCCGCGCAGCGCTTCCACGACGCTGGCTGCGATATCGTCTTCGATGTCGAACACGTCCTTCATCTCGCGGTCGTATCGCTCGGACCACAGGTGGTACCCGCTGGCGACTTCGACCAGCTGCGTCGTGACCCGCAGGCGGTCGCCGGAGCGTTGGACGCTTCCCTCGAGCACGGCCCCCGCCCCGAGCTCCCGGCCTATCGTCCGCACGTCGCCGGCCTTCTCCTTGTAGGCGTACGCCGAAGTACGCGCGACTACCTGCAGTCCCTCCATGTGCGCCAGCTGATTGATGATCTCCTCGCAGATCCCATCGCTCAGGTACTCGTCCCCGGCGTTGGCGCTGAGGTTGGCGAACGGAAGGACGAGGATGTCGGTCGGCCGGCTCGCCTCGGCTGCGGCCGGGGCAACGCGGTCCAGTGCTCGTCGCCGCCGCTCGGGTGCGCCGAAGCGCCAGGCCGCGCCCGCGATGATCGGAAGCAACAGCGCCCAGCTCACCACCACGAAGTCCTCGACGCCGGCCGAGAGGGCGAAACGTCCGGTGGCCCAGTCCGTGAACTCGAGCAGCCCCCAGCCGGCGGCCAGATACACGCCGATCACCTGCGGAACGCGCCGTCGCAGTAGCTCGTTCACCAGCCTGGCGGACATCTGCTCCTCCAACGCGGGACGTCGGGCGCGGACGCCGGCTCACTTCCGTGGATGCCTCCGCATACACACGAAGCGCCGGAAAGTCGCTCAGCCTACGGGAACGCCGAACAACGCCTTGAACTGCCAGTCCCTGCGACCTACATCGCAGCCGCGTCCGCTTCGTCCTCCGAGTCGTACATCATCCCGGCCACCATTTCCGCCACGATCCGGTCGGCGTCATACATCACGTGGAGGGCCGCCCGAATGGCCCGCACATCGACCATCACGTTCCGACCCTGTTCGGGCAGGTAGATGAAGTCGCGCGACAGGCCGTTGATGTTCCGGTCGAAGTTCAGTCCCACCAGATCGAGCTCCGGCGTGACGGCAGGCGACCCGCTGTTGCCCCCGTACGAGTCCGTCGTCGACACGAAGTTGAGCGGGGTGCTCAGGTCCAGGCCTTCCGGCGGGGTCTTCCAGCGCTCGGGGAGGTCCCACTCCTCTCCGATGCCCACCCCTCTGCCATGACTGAAGTACCGGTCGTAGAGCCCGAAGAAGGTGGTGTAGGGCGGGGCCAGGGTTCCGTTGTACGCGTACCCCTTCACGATCCCATCCGCGATCCTGGGGGAGAACGAGCCGTCCGGCGGAATGTCGCTTCCGTATACCTCGAACCGGACGCGCCCGAGATCGGCCTGCAGGTCGTTCTCCTCCCCCGTCAACGCACCCATGGCGGGTCGGTACTCTCGCGTCACGGGCAGGATCGCCGCGACCAGGGCGATCATGGGGTCTTCCGCTGACAGCGTGCCGGCCTCGACTGCGGCGAGCGTGGCTTGCCCGCTGTCCAGGACGCTCTCTTCCAGCATCGCCTCCGCCGCCGGCAGCGGCTCCATGCCTCGGAGCGCCGCCCGCGTGATCGGATGATCAGGACCCAGGTAGCGCTCGAAGTCGGCGAATCGGAGGGCCAGGAAGCCCGCCTCGAGCTCGGGCGCGCGGTCGTCGATGCGCTGCAGCTCTTCCATCAGCTCCGCCATCTCCTCGTCCGCCACGCCCCTCGCGCGGGCTTCGAGCACGGCATCCGCCGCCATGGCCCGCGCCATCGTGATCGACCCGGCGCGCGTGTTTCCGATCCCCTGGAAGGCCCCGGAGGCGGCCGCCCACTCCCGCTTCTCCACCTGGATCGCCTCCAACCTGGCGAACAGGCTGCCGTACGTAGCGTTCAGCTCGGCGTCGGCGGCGATCGCGGCCTGCAGCTTGCGCTCGGCGTCCGCCTTGCGGGCCATGATCACCGGGTTGTTGAGCGCTTCGAGACGGCCGCTGCTCGCCTTCCAGGAGTTGGACAGCCCGAACATCCAGTTTCGGATATCGAGAGCGCGAGCCTCCTCCGGGTACGCGTGGCGGTAGTCGGCCAGCACATCGAGGCGGGTGCCCAGGAAATCGACGGCGATCGGCACCGACACGTCGCGCTGATACTCGAGCTGTGAGATCGTCTTCAGCCGGTTCGTCTGGCCCGGGTTGCCGATGATGAACACCGGATCGCCAGGCTGCACGCCCTCGCCCCACCCGAAGTAGTGTTCGGGCCGATAGGGCTCGCCGTTCTCGTAGACACGCAGAAAAGCGAAGTCCAGGTCGTAGCGCGGATAGGTGAAGTTGTCCGGATCGCCGCCGAAGAAGCCGAGCTGCAGCTCCGCCGCCACCACCAGTCGAACGTCCGTGAAACGATGGAACACATAGGCCGAGTAACGGCCCCCGTTGTACAGTCCGATCACCTGGACCCAGATGGAATCACCCGCCGAGGCATACTCGGTCTTGAGGCGCTGCTGGATCTCTTCGATCACCCGGCCGCGGGCCGCGTCCCGATCTTCCTCGGCCGCCGCGTCCGTCACGGCGAACACGTCGTCCGAGATGTCCTGGACGGCGATCAAGTGGTCCGCGTAGTAGCGCGGTATCGGACGCTCGTCGGCCAGGGTCGGAGCCGAGAATCCCGTTGACAGAAGGTCCTCGCCCTCCTCGCTCACCCGGGCCACGACCCCGCGCACGCAGTGGTGGTTCGTCGCCACGAGTCCGTACGGAGAGACGAACGACGCGGAGCATCCCGGGATACGGAGCACCGAGAGTCTGGCGCGATCGAACCAGTCGGGGCTCGCGTCGAACCCGTAGGTTTCACTGAAATATCGGGCCGGCGGGGATTCG
>Ga0210121_1000031_pt1 | contig 36474 bp, 26 predicted proteins | sample Joice_ThreeSqB_D_FD_184873 | JGI IMG/M metagenome (GOLD analysis project Ga0210121, IMG submission 184873) | Wetland microbial communities from San Francisco Bay, California, USA, that impact long-term carbon sequestration - Joice_ThreeSqB_D1... | ecosystem: Environmental > Aquatic > Marine >... | reverse complement strand
TCCGGCTCCGCCCAGAAGAGCATCTTCACGTACTTTTCCGGTTCCGACATGCTGCCGAAAGTGGCCGAATCGAGCACTCGCGGAACGTAGATCCAGTCCGATTCCATGCGGGCGATGTTCGTCGAATCGTCTGCCGAGCGCGAGAACCACCGGGGCTGGATGCCATCGTTGCGCAGGACCTCCCACGCCCTCTGCATCACGGTGTCCGGCGGAGCGGCCACGCGTATGACCGTCGCGCTCCTGGAGGGTCCGCGATTCATGCCCTGGCTGCCGGATCCGGAAGCGCAGGCGGCCAGCGCCGCGCCGACCAGCCCGGTCGCGAGCCACGTCGTCCTGCGGGAAGAAAACATGTGACCTCCTCGGCCTCAGATCCGCCGGCGATTCGCCTCCAGCCTCCTTCGAGCACTTCGTTATGCGGCCTGGAGCTTTCCAATGCAAGCTCCCGGCTCCGCTCCGGAGCCTTCTGGAACCGCTCGCTCACTCACCGTATCTTCGGCTCGGCGAAGGCCCGCGGCGTGGGCCGTGACCTCGCCCGCAACCACCGGAGGAACCGTGCACCTGACCGATATCGCCGCGCTCGCCGAGCCGACGGGCGAGAAGATCCTGCTCCTCGTTCTCGATGGCCTGGGAGGGCTCCCGCTCGCGACCGGCGGTCTGACGGAGCTGGAGACCGCCCGGACGCCGAACATGGACGCCCTTCTGGCCTCGGGAGATGCCGGCCTGCACGTGCCCGTGGCGGTTGGAGTGACCCCGGGCAGCGGTCCCGGTCATCTGTCGCTGTTCGGCTATGATCCCCTGGAGTACCGGGTCGGTCGCGGTGCCCTCTCGGCGCTTGGAATCGAGTTTCCACTGCAGCCGGGAGACGTTGCGGTCCGGGGAAACCTCTGTACCGTGGACCAACGGGGGGTGCTCACCGATCGCCGGGCGGGACGCATCCCGACCGAGGAGGCGCTGCCGGTCCTGGAGCTGCTGGACGCGATCGAGGTGTCGGGAGCGCAGACCTTCGTCCGGCCGGTCAAGGAACACCGCTTCCTGCTCGTTCTCCGCCCCGGGGAAGCCACGGAGGCTCGGGTGGAAGACACCGATCCCGGAGTCACCGGAGTGCTTCCTCTCGAGGCGGTGGCCGTCTCTCCGGCGTCGGAGCCGGCCGCTCGCATCGCCCGTGACTGGCTCGCGCAGGTGCCGGATGCGCTGGCCGGCCAGACACGGGCGAACATGGTCCTGCTCCGCGGTTTTGCAACCCTCCCGGACTGGCCGCGATTCCCCGAGGTGTTCCGCATGCGGTCGGTCGCGATCGCCGCCTATCCGATGTACCGGGGGGTGGCACGCCTCGTCGGCATGGACGCGGTCGCCGTGGAAGACGATCCCGCAGCGCTGATCCCCGCGCTTCAGGAGCGGGTCGAGGATTACGACTTCTTCTTCCTGCACGTGAAGGGGACGGACAAGGCGGGCGAGGACGGCGACTTCGAGCGGAAGGTGGACATCATCGAGCGTGTGGACGAACTTCTGCCGGCCCTGTCAGAGGCAGCGGGCATCACGCTGATCACGGGCGATCATTCGACGCCCGCCCGGATGGCCGGTCACAGCTGGCACCCGGTGCCCTTCCTGTTGCACGGGGGTCCGGGCCGCGGGCACCGGAACGAGGGGACCGCGGGGTTCGGCGAATCGGAGTGCGCGCGCGGCTCACTGGGCACGATCCGCGGGTGCGAGCTCATGCCGCTCGCTGCCGCGAGGGCCGGCCGATTGGGTAAATTCGGGGCCTGACGATCCAGGCGGGTTTTTTTGCGCGTCGCGCCGAGCGGCCGACGCCGTGAGAGGAGCAGAAATGCGCTGTCCGAAGTGCGGTAGTGACGAAAGTGGGAAGTTCTGCTCGAAGTGCGGGACCCGCCTTCGAGGGAAGGCCGGCGCCGCCAGGTGCGCCAAGTGCGGCCACGGCCTGGAGCCTGGAGCTCTGTTCTGCGCCGAGTGCGGTGAGCCCACGGGCTACCGTCCCGCCAAGGGCCTCGCCTCTTATCTCCCCTGGGTGCTGTCGGGACTCGCCCTGGTCGCCTTTGCCGTGGCCCTGACGTTGTTCATCCAGGGTCAGGCCCGGGAGCGGGTCGGCGACATGCCGCTCACCGGGGCACTGCCCGAGGCGGAGCGGGTGATGCCGGGTGGGGCTCCGGCCGCCGGAGGAGGCCCGGGCGCCGTCGACCTCGGCTCGATGACTCCCCGCCAGGCCGCGGACCGTCTGTTCGACCGGGTGATGCGGGAGGACGAAGCGGGCAACACCGCTCAGGCGCAGCAGTTCGCGACCATGGCGATCCAGGCGTACGGCATGCTGCCTCCATCCGAGATCGACGCGGACGCCCACTTCCACCTGGCCCTGGTGGACCTGGTCCTCGGTGACACGGACGCTGCGGATCGGGAGGCGGACCTGATCCTGGCTCTGGATCCCGAACATCTGCTCGGCCTCTCGATCAAGGCGCGGGTGGCGGAGGCGAGGGGCGATGAAGCGGCGCAGGAGGCCGCTTACGGGCGTTTCCTGGATGCGCTGCCGGGAGGCCTGGCTTCGGGCCGGGAAGAGTATCAGATGCACGACCGAATGCTGGAAGGAGAGGCGGTACGCGCCCGGGAGGTCACGGGCCGCAACTGAGGTGGGAGCGCCTGATCGGTGGCTTACGGATCGATCCGGGCGCTCCGCAGCCGGTTCGCGTTGGTGACGACCGTGATCGAGCTCATGGCCATGGCAGCTTCGGCCAGGATGGGATGGAGGAGTCCGAGGATGGCTACCGGGATCGCGATCGTGTTGTAGAAGAAGGCCCAGAACAGGTTCTGCCGGATCTTCCGGAACGTGGCTCGCGACAGATGTATCGCCCTCACGACTCCGGTCAGGCTCCCCTGGACGAGCGTCATGTCGGCGGCCTCGATGGCGATGTCGGTACCGGTTCCTATCGCGATGCCGACGTCGGCCTGCTTCAGGGATGGGGCGTCGTTGATCCCGTCTCCCACCATCGCGGTCACCAGCCCTTCCGCCTGCAGGTCCCGGATCGCCCTCACCTTTCCATCGGGCATGAGCCCGGCCCTCACTTCATCGATCCCGACCTCGTCCGCGACGGCCCGAGCGGTCCGCTCGTTGTCTCCCGTCAGCATGACCGTACGGATTCCCATGGCCGCGAGATCGCGGACCGCCTGACGGCTGTCTTCCTTGATCCGGTCGGCCACGGCGACGATGCCCAGCAGTCGTCCGGCGGTCGCCACGAACATGGCCGTGCGGCCTCGCGCCTCGAGTTCCCCGGCGGCGGCGGACAGCTGGCTCACGTCGATCCCCCGATCCCGCATCAGGCGCTCACTGCCTACGAGGACCGCCTCTCCCTTCAGTTGACCTGACACGCCGAGTCCGGTGAGCGCGCGGAAGTCGCTGATCTCGGGGTATCCCAGATTCCGTTCCTTCGCGGCGGCCACCACGGCCTGGCCTAGAGGATGCTCCGACCCGTGCTCTGCTGCGGCTGCCGCGACCAGCACCTGCTCCTCTGCCACGCCCGCCGACGGTACGATCTCCGTCACTGCCGGCTCTCCCGAGGTTACCGTTCCCGTCTTGTCGAACACGACGACGCCGGCCGATTCGAGCGTCTGGATGGCGGCCCCATCCCGGATCAGGATTCCGTTCTCGGCTCCGAGGCCGGTGCCGACCATCAGGGCGGTGGGAGTGGCGAGGCCCAGCGCGCAGGGACACGCGATGACGAGGACGGCGAGCGCTGCGAACAGCGCCAGGGACGTGCGCCCGAGGCCGGGCTGCACCCACGGTATGACCCCTGCGGCCCGATCGACCACGGCATGGAACACCCCGGGAAAGACCAGCCAGCCGACCAGCGTCAGGAGCGACACCGTCAGGACGATCGGCACGAAGACGGCGGTGACCCTGTCGGCGAATTCCTGGATCGGGACCTTGCTTCCCTGGGCCCGCTCCACCATCCGGACCACCCCGGCGAGAAAGGTGTCTTCGCCCACCCCCGTGGCTCGAACGTAGAGGATGCCCTGTCGGTTTACGGTCGATCCGATGACCCGATCACCCGCCGTCTTGTCCACCGGCATCGATTCGCCCGTTGCCAGGGACTCATCCACCGCGCTGTCTCCCGACTCTACGACCCCGTCGGTCGGAATCTTCTCCCCCGGCCGCACCACCATCCGGTCGCCCACGACCACCGAGGCGATCGGTACCTCCATCTCCTGCCCGTCCCGCAGGACGCTGGCGGTCCGGGCCTCCAGCGACAGCAGCCTCTGGATCGCGGCGGAGGTGCGACCGCGGGCCTTGGTCTCCACGTACCGTCCGGTGAGGTGGATCGCCATGATCATGGCGCCGACGCCCGCGTAGTTCATGATCATGGGGCCGGCGCCGAAGTAATGCGGAAGCCCTCCGAGTCCGGTCAGCACGGCCGCGCCGCTTCCGAGAGCGATCAGGCTGTCCATGTTGGGGCGCCGGCCCGCGAGGGCCCTGAGGCCGCTGGCCATTGTCTCGCGACCGGGCCCCGCGAGCACGGGGAGCGCGAGGATCACCAGGCCGATCTGAAACGTCAGTGCGTTGGGCCACGGGGTGCCCGCCACCATTTCCGGGACCATCCAGACCATGATCGGGACCGTCAGCGCCCAGGCCGTGATCATCCGGCTGCGGGCCCGGCCCGTCTTCTCCTCGTCCCGGCGCAGACGCTCCCGCTCGCGCTCCGCCCGGCTCACGAGAGGATCTCGGGCCACCAGCCTGTATCCGGCTTCGGCCACGGCGCGCTCGAGGTCCTCGAAGGAGACGTCGTCATCCACGAAGCGCACGGTGGCAGTTTCGGCCGGAAGGCTGACGGCCGCCTCGACTCCATCGAGCCGGTTCAGTGCCCTCTCGACGGCCGCGCTGCACGCACCGCAATGCATGCCCTCGACGGGGTAGACCTCGACGACCTGACCGGTGGCGGCCACTTCGCCAATTCGCGCTTCTGAGTCTCGCATCGTTTTTCCTGGCCTCGGACTTTCGTGTCGGCCTCGAGCAAGTTCGCGGCCCGACCCGATGCCGTCAGGTGAATGGTACCCGGGCGGGTTCCACCGGGACACCGTCGACGTTAGACTCATGGCATGTTCAGAAAGCTCAAGAATGCCATCGAGTCCGCCCTGGATGCTCTGGAAGGCCGATCCGGGGACTCGACGCGGGAAGACGTCGCGAAGCTCCTGGAAGGGATGCGGGAGGAGCTGATCGAGACGAAGGCACGGATCCCGGTGCTCGAGGACGGGCTCGCCAAGCTTCGCCTCGCCCACCAGCGAGAGGTCGCGCAGGCGGATGACTGCCACAGGCGGGCGGTCCAGGCCCAGAAGATAGACGATCAGGAGACGGTCGAGGTAGCGCTGCGCTTCGAGGCGAAGCACCGGGTGGCGGTGGACGTGTGGGTCCAGAAGATCGAGGCCGCCGAGGCCGAGCTGGCGATGCAGCGGCAGACCGTCGCCGAGATGACGGAGCAGTTCAAGGAGGCGCGGGCCAGGAAGGACGTGCTCGAGATCCAGGCCCGTCGGGCGGGGTCCACCGATCGCTTACGCGGTGGTGGCCGCTCGAGCGTCGACGAGTTCGACCGTCTGGCGAACGAGATCGAGCGTGAAGATGACCTGGGTGCGGCCAGCCGTTCGGTGGAAGACGACCTCGGAGGTGAGTCGGCGTCCGGGGCCGGCGACAGGTCGGTGGGTCTGTCCAAAGAAGAGCTCGCGGAGCTGCAGCTCGAGGAGCTCAAGCGTCGGATGAAGGGTGACGGCTGAAGCCGGACTCAGACCTGGACGCTCCGCGTGAGCAGGTCGATCTGTTCCTCCCGCCCCATTACGATCAGCACGTCCCCCGCCTCGATCCTGTGGTCCGGCCCGGGATTGTAAACCCACTCGCCTTCGCGGCCCGGTGCGTCCCCGTGCCGTGCCGCGATTACGATAAGACCCGTCTTGCTTGGAATCCTGACCTCGGCCAGCGTCTGGGACTCGAATGGCGAACCGGCGGGAACGCGGACTTCCTCGAGTCGCAGATCCAGCTCCTGGCTTCGAGTCGCCACGTCCAGGAAGCTCACGACTTCGGGTTGCAGCAGCATCGCCGCCATTCGCATGCCCCCTGTGAGATTCGGGCTCACCACGTGATCCGCTCCCGCCACGTACAGCTTCTGCAGCGTCTGCTCGTTGTAGGCCCGCGCCACGATCGTCAGGCCTGGCTGCAGGTCCCTCGCGCTCAGGCAGACGAAGAGGTTGTCGGTGTCCGCGCTCAGACACGTGACGAGACCGGCAGCAGTTCCGATCCGCGCGTCGATGAGCGACTCGTCTCGCGTCGCGTCAGCCTCCACGACCAGCACATCGGGGATCTCTGCGCGCAGCGCCTCGGTCCGGTCCCCCTCCCGCTCGATGACTACGTACTCCTTCCCGGCAGCCTGGAGCTCCCGTGCCACCTGGCGTCCGGTGCGACCCGCGCCACAGACGATGTAGTGGTTCTTCAAAGTCTCGATCTTTTTCATTGTGCGCCGTGTCAGGAAGACGTGAGCGAGGTCCATCTCGACCAGGGCGGACGTGAGGAGGGCGAACCAGACGCCCATCAGAGTGATGCCGCCGAGCAGGAGGAAGCCCGCCAGTATCCTCCCTCCTGTCTGCAGGGGGTGCACCTCCTGATATCCGACGGCCGTCAGCGTGATGACCGTCATGTAGATCGAATCGGAGAGGGTGTATTCCGGGATGAGCAGGAATCCGACCGTGCCGATCAGGAGCAGCGCGAGGCCGCCGAGCGCCATCAGGGCGGAGCGTCGCCAGAAACTGCTCATCCCGTTACGCCGTGTCGCCTTTGGGAGATCATGGCCGGAATATACGGCTCTTCCAGCACCCCGGCAGTACGGACGATCGCCGTTTCCCGGGCCTGACAGGGTTGCAGGCAGGGCATGGCGGGGGAACGTTGAGGAACGGATCGACGCACGCGGACGCGGGCGTCGCGCATGGGCGAAAGGTGGAGAGTGCCGGAATGAACCGAACCGAGCTCACGGAAGCGCTGGCCCGCAGCACCGGGCTGTCCCGTGTCGACGCCGCGCTCGCTGTCGAAGGCCTGTTCGATCCACGAGATGGGGTCATCGCGCGGGCTCTGAGGCGCCGGCGCACGGTCCGGATCACCGGGTTCGGGAGCTTCGTGCCCCGTCGTCGTACCGCCCGGCTCGGCCGTGATCCCCGTTCGGGCGATCCGATCCGGATTCCAGCCGGTACGACCATCGCGTTTCGGCCTGGAAAGCCCCTGCGCGAGACGATGGGCTGAAGGACGACGTCAGCCGCCCCGATCGGGCTTCACCGCCACCTCCCGTCCCCGGATGGACGTGCCGTTGAGCTTCTCGATCACCCGGTCCACCACCTGCGAGTCGATCTCCACGAGCGAGAAGCTGCCTCGAATCTCGATCTTGCCGATCTGCGCTCCCGCGATCCCCGTTTCGCCCGTGATCGCGCCGACCAGGTCTCCGACCCGCACCGAGTCGCGGTTGCCCGCCCCGATGAACACGCGCGACCAGGAACCCCGAGTTCCCGGGTGAGCCACCGCGCTCCCTCCCGCGGCCCGATCCGCGACGGACGTACGGGCCGGACGGGCGGGTTCTCCGCGCCGTGAGGCTGCTTCCACGTCCGCCCACGGGCGGAGCGTCGGGTCGCCGCCGCCGGAGCGCCGGAGCAGGTCGGACAGGGCCGTAGCGACCCGCGTCGTCCCGAACTCCCTGACCAGCGGCTCGAGGACGAGGAGCTCGGCGTCCGTGCCGCCTCTTTCGATCCGGGCCCGGACCTGCGCCCGGTATCGACCGAGCGGGTCGAGTCCGGCCGTAGGGAGGGTGCCGGGAATCAACTGCAGCGATGTTCCTGCACGTCTGGCGAGAATCTCCAGCTGCGGCCAATGGGCCGGGTCCACGATCGCCACGGCGTGACGCCCGGCTCCCCCCGTGAGAGCGTCGAGCGTCAGCGGGAGGCCGAACCAGGCAAGCGCCGGCTCTCCGACGCGGCCGGATTCGCGGGTTCGCGTGACGAGGTCCCCATCGCCATCTGCCACGCCGACTTCCAGGCCGACACTCTCGAGAGCCGCTCGCACGGTCGGGATCGACGATTCGGATCGGCACCGCACGATGGCCCCCGGGCGCTCCGCCAGGGCCTCGACCAGAATGGACAGGCGCTCTTCCTCGGAGGCACCGAGGCCGACCGCGATCCGATCCGGAAAGCCACCTTCCGCAGGGTCGGGAGCCTTTCCTTCCTCGAACAGGCCTTCTGGCCACCGGCGGCCCCTCGGAAGCTGACGTTGCACGAGCTCGAGAAACTCGTCATCGACCCTGCGGCTTACGGCGACCCGCTTCACTTCGCTTCCCACGGAGTCGAGCAGTGGCTCCACGGAAGCCCACTCGTCCAGGTCTTCGAGGTCCGCAACTCCGTCGAGGATCAGAAGCCGAAGGTCGGACAGGCTGAGGCGGCCGAGCCGGATCTCCGGCAGCAGAAGCGACGGCCTCGCCACCAGGCAATGGACATCGATCGCTCCGGTATCGAGAGTTCCGTCCGGGCGCGGCCGCGCCGCGCCGGTCCGCAGGCTCGCCGCCCCCACGGCACGCTGCACCGCGAGCACGACCTCCGCTGCCCGGTCCCGAGTAGGCACGAGAATCAGGGCCTGCAGGCCCGTTTCAGGGTCGCAGTCCATCTCCACGGCGAGCGCGTACACCGCCTCCACGCCGGCGCCGCGACCGGCGGCGATCGCGAGGTGATGGCCCCGCCGGATCGGCATGTCGGCGGCGGAGAGGACTTCGGGCACGCCACGGAACCCCATCCGGTTCGCGATTCCGGTTACATCAGACTCATTCGGCATATCAGGTCACGCTCTCTCTCGGCCCTGTTCAGATTCCCGTTCGCGTGGTTGACGGCGCCACCGGCGCCTCCCTAGTCTACCCGGCGCATTTCCCGTCCTCACACCCCGATCGGAACGACATGATCAGGTTCGCAGGCTTGCCGGCCCTCCTGTCGCAGACCGTGGACGGCGGACTCCTCGAGCGGATGACCGCGGTAAGGGACGCGGTGTGGGGCGTTCCGCTCATCCTGCTGCTCGTGGGGACAGGCGTATATCTAACCCTGCTCCTCCGGGGCCTGCAATTCCGCAAGCTGGCCCACGCACTCTACCTCGCCTTCGTCAAACGGACCGAGGAGGGCGGGGAGGGCGACATATCGCACTTCCAGGCCCTGATGACCGCGCTCGCGGCGACGGTGGGCACCGGGAACATCGTCGGTGTCGCCACCGCGATCTCCGCCGGTGGCCCGGGTGCCCTGTTCTGGATGTGGGTCACCGGCCTTGTGGGGATGGCCACCAAGTACAGCGAAGCCGTGCTCGGCGTGCGCTTCCGTGAGACCGATGCCCGGGGCGAGAAGTCCGGCGGTCCCATGTACTACCTCGAGAACGGCATTCGATGGGGGAGGCTCGGACGAGTGCTGGCGGTTTCGTTCGCCCTCTTCGCGACCATCGCCGCCTTCGGAATCGGCAACGGAGTCCAGTCCAATTCCGTCGCCGAGGCCGTGAGCAACGTCACCGGGTTCTCCCGGCTGACGGTCGGTCTGGTCACCGCCTTTCTCGTCGCCACGGTCATTCTCGGGGGCGTCCGCTCGATCGGCAGGTTCACTGCCGTGTTCGTGCCGTCGATGATCCTGCTCTACATGGCGGCGGCGGGACTGATCCTGGTGCTCAACCGGGCGCACGTCCCTGACGCCTTTCGCCTCGTGTTCGAGCACGCGTTCAGCGGCCGGGCGGCGGCCGGCGGCGCCGTGGGCTACACGATCGGCCAGGCGCTCCGGAGCGGCGTGTCGCGCGGTGTGTTCTCCAACGAATCGGGGCTCGGAACGGGGGCGATCGCCGCCGCGGCGGCGCAGACCCGGGAGCCCGTTCGCCAGGCACTGATCTCGATGACCCAGACGTTCATCGACACGCTGGTGATCTGCACGTTCACCGGCATCGCGATCCTGTCCACCGGCGCCTGGCAGATGGGGCTCGACGGGGCGTCGCTCACGCAGCAAGCGTTCTCGACCGGTCTTCCCGGCGAATGGGGTCACAACCTGGTGGCGATCTGCCTGAGCTTTTTCGCCTTCAGCACGATCCTCGGCTGGTCCTACTACGGCGAGAGAAACCTCGAGTACCTCGTGGGTGTGAAGGCGATCCTGCCGTACCGGCTGCTGTTCGTGGTCGTCACCGCAGTCGCCGCCGTGGCGCAGCTGGACATCGTGTGGCTCGTATCGGACGTGATGAACGGCCTCATGGCACTTCCGAATCTGATCGGACTCCTGCTGCTTTCCGGGATCGTGTTCCGCGAGACCCGGGCGTACTTCAACCGGTTCGGAAAGGCGCCACCGTTGAGCTGACGGAGTACGCGCCGCTCGAAACGCCCGAATCAGCCCCCGAACGCCCGGTAGTGGCCCAGGTCGAAAGCCCGGATGGAGAGGATGTCACGAGATCGAAAACCGATCTCCGCGAGCGTGGCCGCCTCGTCGGAGACCCTGCGTTCGGCGTACTCGACGTAGTAATCCGTCGGATCGTCCGATTCGCGAAGCAGCATCGAGCGAAGACCGAGCCGCTTCGCGTCCTTCACCGATGTGTCGGCGGGCAGGTCCGTCACGTGCTCGAGCCATCGATCGGGCATGGCGAGCCGCACGGTGACCCTGTCCGCAGAAGCCGGGGAATCAACGGCGTCCGGGGACGCGGCGTCGCTCATACGTGCTCCAGGGTGTAGAGGAATCGCTGCGTGATGTCGGTGATGTCGAGTCCGACCACCCGGTCGGTCACGGCGTGCACGTTGGTGTGTCCATGCTCACGGTCCACCCGGATCTCGGCGGCGCCGATGTCTCCCTCGAACCGGATCGAGTCTGTCGACTCATCGGCGACCTGAAGGAGGGTATGCGCGGCATAATACTGCCGCGCCTGGCGGAGCACTTCCTCGGGCGAAACGTGGGTCATGACGAGGTATCGCATCGAACAGACTCGCTGGTGAATGGCCCGGGTCCGACCCCGACCGGCGCGGACGCTCCGCTTGCCGGAGCGTCAACTTCTCAAGGGGCAGCGGTCCCGTCAACCTCCCCGGAGGGGTGTTGCAGGAGACCGCTTGCCCGGCGGCCCCGACGTTCGGATCTTGGCCCGATGAGCGTTCCTGGACTCCCCCGGGGACGGCCAACCGATCCCGCGAAGAGAGCCTGACAGTGCCCATGCAGTTCGGCCGTTTCTTCCTTCCTGGCCCGACCGAGGTTCTTCCCGAGGTGCTGGAGGCGATGGTGCGCCCGGTGATCGGACACAGGGGACCGGACATGGAGCGCCTCCTGTCCGGGATGGACGCGCGTCTGAGGGCCCTGTTCCGGACGGGGCGACCGGTATACCTGTCCACTTCCTCCGCGACCGGGTTCATGGAGGCGGCGATCACGAATCTCAGCCGTCGCCGGGTCCTCTGCCTGGTCGGTGGTGCGTTCGGGGCGAGATTCAAGGCGATCGCAGAGCGGTGCGGGCGCCCGGCGGACGCACTGGAGGTGGAATGGGGAACGCCGCATACGCCCGAGATCCTGCGTGCAGCGCTCGATGCGAGCCCGGGAGCCTATGACCTGGTGACGGTGGTTCACTCCGAGACTTCCACCGGGGTCCTCAACCCCGTGAGCCGGCTGGCGGAGGTGGTCAGGGAGCAGGACGATCTCCTGATCGCGGTGGACGGCGTCACTTCCGTGGGCGGCGCTCCCGTCGAATTCGACGACTGGGGTCTCGATTTCCTGCTGACGGGTTCGCAGAAGGCTCTCGCGCTGCCGCCGGGACTGGCCCTGGCCGCGGCTTCCGACCGGGCCGTGAATCGCGCGAGGGAAGTGCCGGTCCGCAGCTTCTACTTCGACCTGCTCGAGTTCGAGCGGCGTTCCCCGGAGCACCAGACGACGAACACGCCCGCCGTGAACCTGATGTACGCTCTCGAGGCGCAGCTGGCGCGCATTGAGGCCGAGGGGTTGGAGAATCGGTGGGCGCGTCACCGGGCCATGGCTGAGCGGACCTGGGAATGGGTCGTGGACCTGTCCAGACGGACGGGCCGGGGTTTCGGGGTCCTGGCCCCGGAGGGGTTCCGCTCGCCGACCGTGACATCGGTCGTTCTTCCCGCCGGACTTTCCGGCCCGGACATTGTGGCCGCGGCGGTCTCGCGGGGCTTCACCCTCGCCCCCGGATACGGGAAGCTCAAGCCCACGACACTCCGGATCGGACACATGGGCGACCACACGGTCGCCGAGCTCGAGGCCCTTCTCGCGGTTCTCGAAGATCTGATCGACCAGCGCCTCGGCGGTTCGCGATGAATGCCCGGCCAAGGGTGATACTGGCGGATCCGCTCGCGAAGGAGGGCGTGGCCGTCCTCGAGGCCGGCGGTCTTCTGGAGGTGGAAGACTGCTCGTCGCGCGGCCGTTCGGAGCTCGAGAAGAGCCTGGCGGGAGCGGCCGCGCTGATCGTTCGCAGCGGGACGCTGGCCGACGAGGCCCTGATCGCCGTCGGCGAACGACTGAAGGTCGTGGGCCGCGCGGGTGTCGGGCTCGACAACATCGACGTGGAGGCGGCCACCCGCAGGGGAATCGCGGTGATGAACGCCCCGGCGGGGAATACGGTATCCACGGCCGAGCTGGCGTTCGCCCTGCTGTTGTCCGCGGCCCGCCACATCCCGGAGGCGGATCGATCTCTTCGGGATGGACAGTGGGATCGCAGTTCCTTCCGTGGGCCTCAGCTGGCCGGAAAGACGCTCGGCGTGGTCGGCGCCGGCCGCATCGGGGCGGCCGTCATCCAGCGGGCGCGAGCCTTCGGCCTGAAGGTGATCGTCTCGGATCCTTACGTGACGGAAGAGCGGGCCCGGGACCTCTACGTGGAGCTGATGGACCTGGACGCCATGATCCCGGTGGTCGACTTCCTCACCCTGCACGTGCCGCTCACCCCTGAGACCGAAGGACTGATGGACGCGAGGCGGCTCGCGATGCTGCAGCCGCACGCCGTCCTCGTGAACGCTGCCCGGGGAGGGATCGTCGACGAACGGGCGCTCGCCGCGGCCCTCCGCGAGGGGCGGCTGGCCGCCGCGGCGCTGGACGTCTATGACGTCGAGCCTTTGCCCGCCGACCATCCTCTGCGCGACGCCCCCAATCTGGTGCTGACGCCCCACCTCGGGGCGGCGACCCACGACGCGCAGCGGGAAGTGGCGATAGAGATCGCCACGGCCGTCCGTGCCGCACTGCTGGACGGGGACTACGGCGCGGCGGTCAACATGCCGCCCTATCATCCGGCCGATCGCGATCGACTGAAGCCGGTGCTCGATCTGGCCGAACGGTTGGGCTCGGTGCTGGGCGAGGTGATGCCGGGCGGCATTCGAGAGGTCTCGGTGAGCTATGGCGGAGAGGCGCAGCGCGGGTTGAGGCTGATCTCTTCCGCCGTCCTGATCGGACTCTGGAAGGGACGGCTCGACTTCTCGCCGAACCTCATCAGCGCCCTTCCGCTGGCTCGCGAGCGGGGGATTTCCGTTTCCCGGTCGAGGGTCGGCGAGGTGACCGGCTATCGGGCGATGCTGGAAGTCTCGTCGCGGGCGGGCGACGAAAGCCACGCGGTGACCGGTGGGGTGGAGGAGGGGGGAGCCCTGAGACTCCTGAGGATCGACGGATCGCGCGTGGAAGTGGAGCCACGGGGTCACCTCCTGATATTCAGGAACCGGGACGAGCCCGGGGTCGTGGGAGAGGTGGGCACGCTCCTCGGAGCGGCGGGCGTCAACATCGCCGAGTTCCACCAGGCCCGGGACCCGGAGGCCGGCGAGGCCCTCGCCGTGCTGGCGCTGGACGAAGCCCCCGGACCAGACCTCCTGTCGGAGCTCAGGGCGCTCCCGGCGATACTCGTTGCCCGGGCGGTGAGGTTGGAAGGCTGAGAGGTCAGTAGGTAGGCAGGGACGGGTCGATCCGGCGGGCCCACTCGTTGATCCCCCCGCGCAGGTTCAGGGCACGATCGAACCCCAGGGATGCCAGCTGCTGCACGGCTATCGCACTTCGGTGCCCCGTCCGGCAGTAGACCACGAGATCCCGATCCCGATCCAGCTCGTCCAGGACCTCCTGAAGCCTGCCGAGCGGGACCAGCCTCGCGCCGTAGGCCCCCAGGTTGCTGATTCGCCATTCGTGTGACTCCCTGACGTCCAGGATCGCCGGCGGACGTCCGGAGTCGAGGCGTCCCCGGAGCTCCTCGACATCGATCTCGGCCACGCGCGGGCGCTCGAGCGGCTCATCGAGAAACTCGCCGGCCCCGCCGCAGAACTGCTCGTAGTCGATCAATGCGGTGACGGTGGGCTCGTCCCCGCATACGGCGCAGTCGGGATCGCGCCGGAGCTCCACCTCTCGGAACTGCATCGACAACGAGTCCACCAGGAGGAGTCGCCCGACCAGCGGATCGCCGATTCCCAGGATCAGCTTGATCGCCTCGGTAGCCTGAATCGTCCCCACGAGACCGGGGAGGACGCCGAGAACTCCGGCTTCCGAGCAGCTCGGCACCGCATCGGGTGGAGGCGGGTCCCGAAACAGGCAGCGGTAGCACGGTCCGGACGGATGGGCGAACACGGACGCCTGTCCCTCGAATCGGAAGACCGCGCCGTACACGAACGGAATGCCGAGCAGCACGCACGCGTCGTTGACGAGGTAACGAGTGGGGAAGTTGTCGGATCCGTCCACGACGACATCCCAGCCCTCGAGGATCCCGAGCGCGTTGGCCGAGTCGAGCCGCACCTGGTGCTGTTCTACCCTCACGTCCGGGTTCAGCCGCGCGATCCGGAGCTGGGCCGATTCCGTCTTCGGACGTCCGACGGAAGGTGTGTCGTGCAGGACCTGTCTCTGCAGGTTGCTCAGCTCCACGACGTCCCCGTCCACGATTCCCAGCTTCCCGATGCCCGCCGCCGCCAGGTACTGTGCGGCCGGAGATCCCAGCCCCCCGGCTCCGACGAGGAGTATCGACGCGTCTTTCAAACGCCTCTGCCCCTCCGGTCCGACGCGCGGCAGTATGATCTGCCGGTGATAGCGCAGGGTCTCTTCCGGGGTCAGATCCACCGGCTTTCTCACAGGGCTCGGTCCACCCGCGATGCACGAGCGACCATCGATCTCACACCGCCACGGCCAGCGAGGCTCGAATGGCCGTGTAGTTCTCCTCGATCGTTCCCGGCCCCCGGAACACGGACGAGCCTGCGACCAGGACGTCGGCGCCCGCCGCGGCGGCCTGCCGCGCATTGGAAACGCCGATTCCCCCGTCCACCTCCACGTGCAGCGAGTCGATGTTCATCTCCGCCTGCATCCGGCGCACTCGTGCCACCTTGTCCAGCACTTCCGGGATGAACTGCTGTCCGCCGAACCCGGGATTGACGGTCATGCAGAGCACGAGGTCGATCGCCGGCAGCATCTCCCGCAGCGTGTCGGGCGGCGTGGACGGGTTGAGGGCGACGCCTGCCCGGCAGCCGAGACGTCGGATCTCGTGAATGTCACGGTGGAGGTGGGGAGACACTTCCTGGTGGATCGTGATGAGGTCCGCACCGGCTTTCGCGAACAGTTCCAGGAAGGGTCCGGGATTGTCCATCATCAGGTGCACGTCCAGGAAAGAATCGGACACCGCCCGCAGCGACTCGAGCACCGGGAGGCCGATCGACAGATTGGGCACGAAATGGCCGTCCATCACGTCGACGTGGAACCAGCCGGCTCCCGCCCCTTCGGCTTGCCGGACCTGGTCGCCCAACCGGGCGAAGTCGGCGGCGAGGATCGACGGAGCCAGCACGACGGCGGCCATCAGATCACCCCCAGCCGCTTGCCGACCCTGTCCAGGGCGTCGAGCGCGCGGTCCAGGTGCTCGATCTCGTGGGCCGCGGAAACCTGGCACCGGATGCGAGCCTCTCCCTTCGGGACCACGGGAAATCCGAACCCGATCACGAAAACTCCTTCGTCCAGCAGTTCCCGACTCAACCGCATGGCCGCCGCGGTCTCGCCGATCACCACCGGCACGATCGGCGTGTCGCCTTCGATCGGCTCGAATCCGAGACCGACCAGGTTGCGGCGGAAGTACCGGGTGTTGTCCCGAAGCTTCTGCACCCGCTCCGGATGTGCTTCGAGATAATCGATCGCGGCGAGCGCCCCGCAGGCCGAGTGGGGCGGGATCGCGTTGGTGAACAGCTGCGTGCGCGAGCGTTGCACCAGGTAGTCCACGACGGGCCTGCTGCTGGCCGTGAAACCGCCGGCCATGCCACCCAGCGCCTTGCCGAGCGTCGAAGTGACGATGTCCACCTCTCCGTGCATTCCGAAGTGCTCGGGCGTTCCCCTGCCCGTGTCGCCGAGGACACCCGTCGCGTGGGAGTCGTCCACCGTGAGGATGGCGTCGTAGCGGTCACACAGCTCCCGGATCACGGGAAGGGGGGCGATCTCCCCCTCCATGCTGAACACGCCGTCCGTCATCACCAGTCGGTGACGTCTGTTCTCGGTATTCTTGAGGGCCGACTCGAGCGAGTCCATGTCCATGTGGCGGTATACGAGGCGCTCGGCCTTGCACAGTCGAATTCCGTCGATGATCGACGCGTGGTTCAGCTCGTCGCTGATCAGCGCGTCCTCCTCTCCGAGGAGTGGGGCGAACAGGCCGCCGTTGGCGTTCCAGCAGGAGGTGTAGGTGATCGCCGCTTCGGTCTCCAGGAAGTCTGCGATTCGATCTTCGAGGGCCCGGTGCACGTCCCAGGTACCGCAGATGAAGCGCACGGACGCGGTTCCGGCGCCATATCGGGCCGCTCCCTCCCTCACCGCTTCCACGACCTCCGGAACGTCGCACAGGCCGACGTAGTTGTTCGAGCACAGGTTGATCGTCTCGCCGTGCTCCTCGAGCCGAACCACCGCTCCCTGCATGCCCATGATGTGCAGGAGCACCTTGTACACTCCCTGCTCCTGCATCTCGGCGAGTTCGCCGGCCAGCCTGAGGTTGAGGCCTTCATTCACGGCGCTGCCGGATACGTCGGCTTCCTTGTAGAGGACCATTCTGCTGCCTCCGCTGATTCAGTCGTCGTAGTAGTCTTCGATGTCCCGCTCGGTCACCCAGGCCGTGTCGACCCGGATCACCGGCCGTGAGCCGAACGCCCCGCACAGGCTGAACCCGCCGAGCGTTCCCTCGACGAACAGGCGGCGTCCCGAATCCACCTGCGAGCGGACCGCGGCGCCAGCCCCCTGCAGCGCGAATGGACGCTGATTGCCGATCCATCCCGGCCCGAACAGCAGACACCCGCCCGCTTCGGCGACGGTTCCCTCGCCCCTGGCCCGCATGGGCGAAAAACGGCCGCTGTCCACGACCACGAGCGTTCCCAGATCCAGACCGTCGGCCGAAACGCCGTAGCGGCCCGCGACGTCGATCTGCAGCGCCCGGGCCTCGTAGAAGGACACGGGACTGTCGGAGCACATCGCGTCGTACACGCTTCGCCGGGCCGAGAGCCGGATCGCCGAACCTTCGATTCGCACCACGGCCGTGTCCAGCCGGCCACACGCGTCGGGCGACACCGGTCCCGCGAACTCGAAGGAGAACGTCTGGCCCGCCACGACCGTATCCGGGAAGGCTGCCCACGTGACCACGGCGGCACTCTCGGTCGGTTCTCCGATCCTCCAGCAGCCGGCGCTCGACAGACCGAGGATCAGGGCCATGAGACCAGCAAAACGCATCGTATTTCCTGTCTGCCGCGAACCGGGAACCGTGGCACGCGCGCGAGCGGTGCGTCGCAGGGGACAGGCGGCCAATCTGCCCCCGACTCCCGGGAGCGGCAAGCGGGAACCTGCAGCCCTCCGGCGAGTTAGAAACAGGTGCAAGGCCGGCAAGACAGGCCCGAATCACCGGCGAGAAAGCAGGAAGATCGAGCGTGGGTGGGATCGATCGGACGGACGAGATCCAGGCAGTGCGGGCGACGCGGGACGATCGCTTCCCGTCGTCGGCGAGCGGGAACGCCCGCCGGTACAGGAAGGCGGCGTGGATCGGCCTCACGCTGTCCGTCCTGGCGCACATCGCGCTGCTTCTGATATGGAAGACCGACCTCAAGCCGCTGCCGGACACCGTCGCGGCCGGACTGAGGATGGGAGATGCCGCGGCGGCGCCGGGAGGGGGCATCATGCAGGCCATCGCGATCGCCCCTCCGCGTGAGATCGTGGTTCCGCCGCCGCCCGACCAGGTGCCCGAGCTCGATGCGCCGGAGGTCGAAGTACAGATGCCTCGGGAGCAGCAGCTGCAGGCGAGGTTCGCCGACCTGCGGAGCGGCGTGGCGCTGCCCGGTCCCGACGAGGGGCCCGGGCGCCCGGACGGCTCGGGCCTGGGTGATGGAGGCACCGAGGCCGAGGGGCAGTTCCGCGTCACCGCACCCGAGCCGCGGGTCATCGTTCCGGAGTGGGATCCGCCGGACGAGATCAAGGGAACCAGGGTGCAGATCCGCGTCCTGGTCAGTGCGGATGGGCGAGCTCTGGACGTGGAGCTGCGACCGCGGACGCCGAACGCGGGATTCAATCGGCGGCTGATCGACACCTACATGAAGATGGACTACAAGCCGGGACGCAGAATGGGCCGTCCGATTACCGCTCCTGCAGAGATCACGCTGATCTTCTGAACCGACTCGGGGCGTCCTCGCTCCCGCCGTTTCGGGATCGCCGCCGCTCTCCCGCCAGTCGAGTCCCTCATTTCCGCGCCGCGGCAGGCCTCCCTATATTGCGTCGCCCATGCCCTGGCTCAGCGTCTCGTTTCGGCGAAGGCACGGCGCGTCGAGGCCGCGTCGGCACACGGTGGCCGCGTCCCTGGTCCTGGTCGCGCTGTCGTTCCTATGGGCCCCGACATCGTCGGCGCAGGACGTGACCGCCTCCCCCGAGCCCGTCACTCCCGACTCGCTCCTCATCCTGACGGACTCGGCGGCAGCCGGCCTCGAGAGGGGCACGACCCTCACCTCGCGGGCCGACACCGTCCCGCAGCAGCCGCGGGCTCCCGTGCTGCGCCTGGGAATGACAACGCTGGAATACCCGTGGCGCACCGGGCTCGACCAGGTCCTCGCGGCCTACGGCTCCGATCTCATCCGCTACCGATGGACCGGCGCGCGCGCGTGGCTGGCAGCGGAGGGTGATTCGCTGGACGTGAGGCTGGCGGCGCGCGGAGACACCCTGTTCTGGCTGGGTCTTTCGGTGGACAAGTTCCCCGCCGGCTTCAGCCGTCGGCGGTTCCTCGCCGAGTCTGAAGGGGTGGCGGCGGACTCCGTCGTCCGGCGGGTGGCGCAGGAGCAACGCCTCGACATCCTGCCGGACGCGCTGGAGCAGTATGCCGACCTCGAGCTGGAGCTGGATGGCAGCGGACAGATGAACTCGCGCTGGCAGAGCTTCGATCCCTGTACGATCAACGTCGGACAGAAGTGCAACGCGAGCGCCGTTCCGACGGTTACCCCGGAATTCCAGGTACGGGCCCTGGTGCGGGGGACCATCTCCGAGCGATTTCACGTCAACGTGGACTTCGACCAGACGCGGGAGTTCAACGCCACCAACGACCTGAACGTCTATTACGAGGGCAAGCCCGGCGAGATCCTCGAGTTCGCGGAAGTCGGACAGGTCAGCCTGCCTCTGCCTCGTTCGCAGTATCTGTCCAAGGGCATTCCGGCCGGCAACTTCGGTTTCCGGGGAGACGCGAGGCTCGGACCGATGACATTTCGCGGGGTGCTCGCGGAACAGGAGGGTAACGTCCTCGACCGGAACCTGACGCTGGACGTCGGCGGGGCCGGGGGCGAGAGCACCGTGCTGCAGGACTTCGAGACCACGCTCGATGATGCGGCCTATGCGACCGGGCAGTTCTTCTGGCTGGTCGATCCTCGCCAGATAGAGGGCTACCCGTACATCGACATGCTGGCGCTCCAGGGCAACGAGGTACCGGACAGCCTGCGTCCCGCATCTTCGGTAAAGCTCTACCGGCACGAGGTGACGGGGGGTGGCCAGCAGCAGAACGTCCAGGAGGGCATCATTCAGGCCCGGGGCCTGGCCTATCGATCTCCCGACGAAGACGATCCGACGGTCCCGGACAGCGTCCAGTTTCTCGGCTTCTTCCGACCGATGGTGGAGGGTGACGACTACATCGTCCACAGGAGTGGCCTGTGGGCCGTCATACAGTCGAGGATCCAGCGGGACGAGGCCCTGGCCGGGACGTACATCGCCGCGAACGGCGATACGATCGGGGACTACGATGCCGAGGAGATATTTCGCCAGATATCGAATACCGGGAGCGGCGCGCTCCCGGTCCTCCAGCTGCTCAAGGACGCCGAGACCCATCGTCCGGGCGGGGTCACCTGGGACCAGGAGATGCACAACATCTATCGCATCTCGAGCGCCAACGACGTGGAATGGGGCAGCGTCAGGCTCGTGCTGTCCCAGGGGCCCGTCGAGTCGGGGCCCGTGGTTCGAGCGGTCGATCAGACGGAATACTCGTTTCTCGAGATCTTCGGGCTGGACGACCAGCCCCGCGACGATCAGCTGGACGCCGGTCGCATCTGGCGCCCCGCCTCGAGTGGCGAGTTCGCAGGAACGAACGTGCTGACAGGCGTCTATCTCGTGTACAGAGCCCAGGAACCTTTCAAGACGCCCCCACCGCTCCAGGACAGTCGCGTTCCATCCATCCAGGGACAGCCATTCCCGCTCGTGGATGCCGACAAGAACACCACGATCTACGACGAGCCGCTGGATCAGACGAGAGAGACCGCCTACCTGTACCGCCTGAACTTCGAGTACCGCGCGAGAAGCACCGAGGCCCAGAGCACCTTCTCGCTAGGCGCGATCGGCATTCGCGAGGGCAGTGAGCGAGTGTCCCTGGGCGGCCGGGATCTCGTCGCGGGCGAGGACTACACGATCGACTACGACATCGGGCAGCTGACGCTGCTCCGGCCGGGAGACCTGTTCGCGGGGGCCGAAAACCCGGAACTGTCGGTTCGGTTCGAGCAGAAGCCGCTGTTTCAGGTCGGTTCGAAGAGCATCCTCGGTTTCACGGGACAATACCAGCTGGGTGAGCACGGGCAGATCGGGATGGTCGGGATGTTCCAGAAGGAGGGTACGGTGCTGACCCGTCCGGAGCTCGGTCTGGAGCCGAGCGGGGTGACGATCGGTGGCGCCGTGGCCTCCTTCGATTATCCATCACGCGCCCTGGACAACTTCGTCAACAAGTTGCCCGGGATCCGCACCGACCGGGAGTCGCGCGTCAGGTTCACCGGCGAGCTGGCCGCGTCGAATCCGACAACGAACCGGACCGGAACGACGTGGGTGGAGGACTTCGAGGTGGGAGAAGGAGTCCGTCTCGGCCTGACTACCCGGGCATGGCGCCACGGATCGCTGGTCAGTCGCCCGGATGCCGCCGGCGGCTACCTTCCGGCCTTTCCCGGCCTCGACAACCAGCTCTCCACGGTCTGGCAGTCACAGTGGGACGACAACGGAACGCTGCAGGGCTCGCTGCTCATCGGTCAGATCGATCCGCAGCTGAACGTGCTCAACGCGGGCACGCGCGAGACGGTTCTGTGGATCACCGCGGCCGATCCACCCGCGAGTGGTGAACCCGGTTGGTTCTCCATGACGACGGTGCTGTCGCAGTCCGGGATCGACCTGACGACGAGCGAGTTCCTGGAGTTTTACGCATCGACGGTCGACAACGCCGACGAGAGCCTCGCCCTCATCGTGGACATCGGCACGGTCAGCGAAGACGGCTTCGTCGCCGACTCGTCGGGCAACCTCTCGGGAATCGGGGAACTCGACCAGGAGGTCGATCCGATCGTCGGCGTATGGGGCAACCAGGACGACACCGGTCTGTGGGCGACCGGCTGCCTGTCGCAGCCCAACGCGTCCGCGTGGCCACTCGGGGATCCGCGGGCGAACTGCACCAACAACAACGGCCTGGAGGACAGTGAGGACCTGAATCGGGACAACTTCCTCAATACCGACGAGCGATACTACAGGTACGTCGTGCCGCTCAACACTCCTTCGCGATACCTGAACCGGCCGACCGGCGGTGAGTTCAAGTTCAATCTGTACCGCCTGCCGCTGCGCGTGCCGGATCTCGAGGAGAACGCCACCGGAAACGAGCAGCAGAACGTCAAGCACGTGCGAATCACGCTCACCAGCGCCGTCGCCGCGAGGGTGCTGATCAGTCGCATGCAGTTCACCGGATCTCCGTGGCTCAAGCGAGCGGGGACCGGAAGCGTGGTCGGGCCGATCGGCGATACGCCGGGCACAGCCGACCTGGTGGCGGTGGGTCCGATCTCCACGGTGGACCGCAGCTACGTGTCGCCACCCGGGGTCACCGACCAGGAGGCCGACAAGACGGACGAGTTGCGGCTGTCGACGGCGACCATCAACGAGCAATCGCTTCAGATCGCGTACTCCGACATCCCGGTAGGCGAGCGGGTCGAGGTCTTCCGGAAGTTCACCGACCGGCCGCGGGACTTCCTTCCCTACGGTCGCTTGAGAGCATGGAGTCTCGCCCAGGGCGACGATTGGGGAGCGGGGGGGGTCCTCCGGTTTTTCATTCGCATGGGCTTCGATTCGAACAACTTCTATCTCTATCGAACGACGCTGCGCGATTCGCCAGAGAATCCGACCCGGGAGGACTGGCTGCCGGAGGACGAGATCGAGTTCAGCCGCCTGCTGGCCCTGCGTGCGGAGGCGGAGAGGCTGATCAATGCGAACGGATCGAATCTGCCCGGTGACACGACGTTCATTCTGTGGGACGTGGACGTGTTCCCCGATGCGGACAGCACACTCGCCCTCGTGATCAACGACAGGTCGAGGGCGCCGAACCTGTCCGCGATTCGCGAGATGGCGCTCGGAATCGAGAACGTCGGGACGGTCGACGCCGGGCCCGGCCAGGTGTGGATCGACGATCTGCGGCTCGACCAGGCGCCGGACGAAAACGGAGTGGCCGCTTTGGCTGATCTCCAGGTGGACATGGCGGACGTGCTCAGCCTCCAGGCGAACGTCAATTCGGTCAACCCGTTCTACCGTCAGCTGGGACAGACGCCGTCCTTCATCCGACAGCTGGACTACGGCGGGCGCGCCACGCTGCAGGCGGGGAAGTTCCTGCCCGATTCGTGGGGGCTCGTGATGCCCGTCGGTTTCGCCTACGCGAACAGCGGAGAGGATCCATACTACCTTCCGCAGACGGATGTCCTGACGGCTCCGCTCGGAAACCTGCGGACCGGTGGTTTCTCGGAGACCCGCTGGAACGTCGCGCTTTCGAAGCAGACCCGGTCGGGGAGTCCTCTGCTGCGCGCGACCATCGACGGGTTCCGTGTCGGGTACACGTCCCGCAGGAGCACGACGACGTCGACTCTCACGGAAGCGAAAGGTACGGGATGGGGTGTCACGGCGGGCTGGTCGCGGGACGTCGTGGACAAGTCCTTCCCGCTGGTGCCATCCTTCCTCCGCGCAGCTATCGATGCACTGCCCGCCTTCATCTCGGAGAGCGTCCTTCTGCAGAACTTCAAGGAGATGCGGTTCAGGTGGACCCCGCGCCAGGTCAGTCTCGGAGCCGACCTCAGCAAGTCCCAGGATGAGCGGAAGCGTTTCCAGACCAGCACGTTCCAGTCGACCGACGCTTCGGTCACCCCGACGACCGACCTGCAGAACGCGCTTCGACCGCGAACCGCGTTTCGACTTCAGCCGTTTCCATCCGTGGTATGGGGGTTCGACTTCCAGTCCGCTCGAGATCTGGTCGACCCGACGTTGCGAGCCACGCAACCCGCGGGACAGGCCCAGCTCGAGCAGGCATCGCGGAACTTCCTCGGGATGGACGTCGGCTGGGAGACGAATCGAAACGTGCGGACGGACCTGGCGTGGCGACCGCGGCTGGCCAGCTGGTTCGACACGGACTTCCAGATGAAGACGGATTACGGCACCAACAGGAACGTCTCGTATATCCAGGACCTGGACGGCGACACTACCCTGGTGCGCGATCTCTCGATGCAGCGTGATCTCGGATTCGGGTTCGACGTTCGCCCGGACCAGTTTCTCACCGCCTTCGGCGTTCCCGGGAGTCGGGAAGCCACGGGGATGACGCGCGGCCTTCGAGCGTTCTGGGACCGCTTCTCTCCGGTCCGTATCGACTGGCAGAAAGGAGTGAGCTCGACGTACGACAGGCGGGACCTCTCGCCGAGCCTGTGGGACCAGCTCGTGCTGACGGGTTTCGACGACATGCGGATCATGGGTGCGGACACGGCTTCGGCGGCGGGGGACAACCGCAACTGGTCCGTTGAGGGGGGCTACCTGTTCCCTCTCGGGCTCGACTTCGATATCGGCTACAGCAAGACCGACCGACGGTCGATCACCTCCCTGAACGAGCGTCGCGTCGTGGACCGGGAGTGGCCGTCACTCGGCCTGCGGTGGCGCAACGTGCCGGTGCCGGGACTCGTGCAGGGCTTTCTGCGGGACATCAACATCACCGGGAAGTGGCGGACGCTGAACACCAACACCAGCACCACCACCGGACAGGACAAGGGAAGCGAGCAGACGATCCGATCCGTCGGTTTCGTGTTCCTGCTGACGAGCGGTTTCACCATAACCTACGACTTCGACAACACCGTATCCGACCGACTCGATGCGACTGGCCTGAGCCAATCGAACAGGGCCTCCCATTCGGTTCGCCTCTCCGGGTTCGTACCACCGCCGGGGTTCCTCTCGTTCGTCAAGAACGATCTGCGGATCTCGTTCGACTACTCGAACAACGGCAACTCGGACTGCAGGGCTCTGGGCGGCTCGGGCGTCGGGCAGGTCGATCAGGCTTTCCAGAACGACTGCACCACGCACTCGGACCAGACCACCCAGAACGCCCAGCTCGCTGTCGATACCGACTTCACGGGTTACTCGCTCGGCCTGCAACTGTCGTGGGTCGGACGGGCCAGTGAGGTAGGACGCCGGCAGAGCTCCAACCAGTTCAACTTCAATATCTTCGGCCGATTCTTCTTCCGCGCCAGCGAAGGCCAGACTCAGTTCACCCGCTGACCGGTTCACCTCCCGTTGAGACCGCGCCGCATATCGCGGTCGGGAGGAGGGCGCCTGTCGTACTTCAACGGAACCGAACTGCGATCGCTGACATTGGCTACCGGCCTGCTGCTACTCGGAGCGGCGGCACGGCTGGGGCTCGGGCCAGGGCCTGCCGAGTTCGCCTGGCAGCCGGCCGATTCGGTCGCCGGGCAGTCTGCGGCGAGCCTCGAACACACCCGTCGTCAGGTGGGCCTCGGCGTCGCCGAGGAAGAGGTCGCAGGGACCCCGCTCGCGAAGGGCGAACGACTGGATCCCAATGTCGCGACCGCCGCCCAGCTGCGCCGTTTACCCGGCGTCGGGAGAGCGAAGGCCGAGGCGATCGTCAGCGAGCGGACAACCGGGAAACCGTTCGAAGGTCCGGCTGACCTCGCACGCGTTCCCGGGATCGGGCCGCAGACGGTGGAGGCCCTGACGCCCCATCTGGAATTCGGGTCGCGAGGGTCGACTCGCTCGCCCGCCCCCGGTGCCGCCGGCCTTCCCGGTTCCGCGCCTCTCGTGAATGTGAATCGGGCACAAATCAAGGAACTGGAGCAAATCACGGGGATCGGACCGGTTCTCGCCGCTCGCATCGTCGAGAATCGGCAACGCCTGGGCCGCTTCGAGTCTGCCGAGGATCTGGCTCGTGTTCCCGGAATCGGCCCCGTGCTGGTGGGTCGAATTCGGGGCCAAGTGCGGTTCTGAAGGGCGGAATCGCCCATTTCGCCCGGGACGAGCGCCTGTCTCGGGCCCGGCTCCGCATCGCTGCAGTGTGGCGCGGGGCCCACACCGGGCACGGCGTTTGCTCGACTGCACTCGCCGCGGGCGATTTGCGTCCGCGATCGCGTCAGCGCCCGGGCCGGCCCCGTCCGGGCCCGGGACGCCAGAAGATAGAGACCCGGCGGAGCGAGATGGCATCAACTTCACTGGAACAGACTCAGATCGGCGAGATGCTCATGCGTGAGAATCTGATCACGCGTGAGCAGCTGGATAAGGCCCTCCGGGAGCAACAGCAGGGGGGGACCCGTATCGGCTTCTCGCTGGTATCGAGCGGCGCGGTGTCCGAGACGGAGCTGACCAGGCTCCTGTCGCGGCAGTATCGCGTGCCTGCCGTGGATCTTTCCGAAGTGGACGTCGACGCGAAGATCCTGCAGCTCGTGCCCGCCGACTTCGCCGCCAAACACCTGGTTCTCCCTCTCCGGCGCGTCGGTCGTACCCTGACGGTGGCCATGGTCAACCCGACCGACTTGAGCGTCGTCGACGACCTGAAGTTCATCACCCGGTTCGACGTGGACGCCGTGGTGGCGGGCGAATACTCGCTCCGGATGGCGATCGACAAGTACTACGAGGTCGCCAACGACCGACTGGGGGACCTGCTCGAAGAGCTCGAGGAGCAGGACGTGGAGGTCGTGGAGGAGGAGGAAGAAGTCTACTCCACGATGCAGCTGCAGGCCCAGGTCGAAGAAGCGCCCGTGGTCCGCCTGATCAACGGGTTCCTGACCGACGCCGTGCGCCGCGGAGCCTCCGACATCCACATCGAGCCCTACGAGAAGGACCTTCGGGTTCGATACCGGATCGACGGCGCCCTGCAGGAGATCATGAAACCCCCCATTCGAATGAAGGCCGCCCTGATCTCGCGCGTGAAGATCCTGGCGGACCTGAATATCGCCGAGCGAAGGGTGCCCCAGGACGGCCGCATCAAGATCAAGATAGGCCGCAAGGTGATCGACTTCCGCGTCTCCACGCTCCCGACGCTGTTCGGCGAGAAGATCGTGCTCCGAATCCTGGACAAGGGGAACCTGACCCTCGACCTGGAGAAGTTCGGGATGGAGCCGCGCGCCGAGCGGGACTTCCTGGACGCGATCTCCAGGCCGTATGGAATGGTCCTGGTTACGGGCCCGACGGGCTCCGGGAAGACGACGACGCTGTACAGCGCCCTGAGCCGGATCAATACGGACGAAGTGAACATCATGACGGCGGAGGATCCGGTCGAGTACAACCTGCACGGCATCAACCAGGTGCAGGTCCGGACCGAGATCGGGATGTCCTTCGCCGCAGCTCTGCGGGCGTTCCTTCGTCAGGACCCGAACATCGTCATGGTCGGTGAGATCCGGGACCTCGAGACCGGCGGCATCGCCGTGAAAGCCGCCCTCACGGGACACCTCGTTCTTTCGACCCTGCACACGAACGACGCCGCGTCCACGATCACGCGTATGATCGACATGGGGATCGAGCCGTTCAACGTGGCGTCGGCTCTCAACTGCATCACGGCCCAGCGCCTGGTGCGTCGCATATGCGCCAATTGTCGCACCGAAACGACGTACACGGCCGAAGTGCTCCGGGCCGCCCACCTCACGGAGGAGCAGGCGAGCTCGACGAAGTTCTTCAAGGGAGAAGGCTGCGACGCCTGCAACGGGTCCGGCTATTCCGGTCGTCAGGGGCTGTACGAGGTGATGCCGATGACGTCCGAGCTGAGGCGCCTGATCCTCAAGGGATCCTCGACGGACGAGCTCAAGGAAACGGCCATAAAGAGCGGGATGATCACCCTGCGCGAGGACGGGTTGGTGAAGGTGCGCAAGGGGATCACGACGCTCGACGAAGTCATCAAGGAAACGGCTGCCTGATCGACTCCGGCACCGTTGGACACGACACTACGGAACGAGGATGAGATGAACGATTCGGCGCCGGCCACACTGCGCAGCCTGCTCGAGGAGATGATCGACAAGGGCGCTTCGGACCTCCACCTGTCCGCGGGTGAGGTGCCCAAGCTGCGCGTCGACGGCAGGCTCGAGGCCAGCAACTACGGAACGCAGCTCGGGCCGCGGGACACCCAGGCGCTCGCCTACTCGATCCTGACCGAGCAGCAGAAGAAGCGATTCGAGCAGGACGACGAGCTGGATCTCTCGTTCTCCGTTCAGAACCTGTCCCGTTTCAGGGGCAACGTGTTCCGTCAGCGCGGAACCGTCGCGATGGCCATCCGTCAGATTCCGTTCGAGATCCTCTCGTTCCAGGAGCTGGGCCTCCCGCCCGTGATCTCGAAGCTTGCCGATAAACCCCGCGGACTGGTGCTGGTCACCGGTCCCACCGGTTCCGGCAAGTCGACGACCCTGGCGGCGATGATCGACAAGATCAACCGGGAGCGTTCGGGGCACATCGTGACCGTGGAAGACCCGATCGAGTTCGTGCACCGCCACAAGAACTGCCTGGTGAACCAGCGGGAGGTGGGCAGCGACACGGGATCGTTCAAGAGTGCCCTGAAATACGTCCTGCGACAGGACCCTGACGTGATCCTGGTGGGGGAGATGCGCGACCTGGAGACGGTCCAGGCCGCCCTGACGATCGCCGAGACCGGTCACCTCGCGCTGGCGACGCTGCATACGAACTCGGCGGCCGAGTCCATCAACCGGGTGATCGACGTGTTCCCCTCTCATCAGCAGGACCAGGTGCGCGCGCAGCTCTCCTTCGTGCTCGAAGGTGTGGTGACGCAGACGCTGCTGCCCCGACGAATCGGCAAGGGCCGGATCGTGGCGTGTGAAATCATGGTGGCCACGCCCGCGATTCGCGCACTGATCCGGGACGAGAAGGTGCACCAGATCTACTCGACGATGCAGTCCGGAAAGAAGTACGGGATGCAGACGCTCAACGACGCTCTGTATTCCCTCTACATGCGGGATGAGGTGGCGCTCGACGAGTTGATGCGCGTCAGCTCGGATCCGATCGAGCTGAAGCGCATGATCGGAGACGTGGAGCCGGCGACGGTCTAGCGTTCACCTTCGACGAAATAGACGCCGGTCCAAAGGAGCGAGCCGAACCATGCCAGTCTGGTCATACAGCGCGCGAACCGTATCCGGTGACTTGAAGCGCGCAGAACTGGATGCGACGAGCCGCGACGAGGTCATCGCGCACCTTCGCAGCCAGCGGTTGATTCCCATCTCCGTGCGACAGAAGCCGAAGGGCGTCCGACTCTCCTTCGGGGGGAAGGTGAAGACGCGGGACACCGTGATCATGACCCGGCAGTTCGCCACGATGATCAACGCGGGCCTGCCACTCGTACAGGCACTGGACATCCTGGCCAAGCAGTCCGACAACAAGATCCTCCAGGACACTCTCCAGGAGGTGCTGTACGACGTCGAGTCCGGCAACACGCTGGCCGACGCGATGCGCGACCACACGAAAGTGTTCTCGCAGCTCTACGTGAACATGGTCGCGGCCGGTGAGACGGGAGGTATCCTGGACACGATCCTCCTGCGTCTCTCCGTGTTCCTCGAGAAGGCGGAGGCACTCTCCCGCAAGGTGAAGGGCGCCATGATCTACCCGGCGGTGATCAGCGTAGTGGCGCTGTCGGCGATCGTGGTCCTGCTCCTGTTCGTGATTCCGACGTTCCAGCAGATGTTCGCGAGCTTCGACCAGGTGCTGCCGCTGCCGACGCGCATCGTGATCATGGCCTCCGACCTGTTGCAGTCCTACTGGTGGGCCATGGGCGCCGGCGTCGCCGGATCGATCTGGCTGTTCAAACGGTGGATCAACACTTCGTCCGGCCGGCTGACCTTCGACCGGATCGTGCTCCGGCTTCCGATCTTCGGCAACCTGGCGCGCAAGTCGTCGGTCGCACGGTTCACACGGACGCTCGGGACTCTTCTGAGCTCGGGCGTCACCATCCTGGACGGACTCGAGATCACGGCCCGGACATCGGGCAACCGGGTGATTCACGACGCCATCATGAACAGCCGCAACTCGATCGCCGGCGGTGAGTCGATTTCAGAGCCCCTGAAGGCGTCCGGCGTATTTCCGCCGATGGTCACGCAGATGATCAACGTCGGTGAGGAAACCGGTGACCTGGACGGGATGCTGACCAAGATCGCCGACTTCTACGACGAGGAGGTGGACACGGCCGTCGAGTCCCTCCTCAAGGCCATGGAACCGATGATGATCGTGATCCTCGGCACGGTGGTGGGCGGAATGATCGTCGCCATGTACCTTCCGATCTTCGGAATCATCAACACGATGCAGTGAGTCGAACCCCATCCGCCGTTTCTGTCGACCGGGCGAAGAGGGAATCGCGAGTGACTTCGTGTGAGGGCCTGCTGGGGCTGTCTGAGCCGGAGGTCCTTCGTCGTCTCGGTATGCCATCAGCGCGTCGTGAGGTCGATCCGGACACCTGGCTCGTCTTCCGATCGAAGGAGATGGTCCTTCGGGTACGCCTGGCGGGGCCCGCGCCGGGTCGGGTCGCATCCTGGAGTGCGACTTTCGAGAGGAGCTTCCCTCTGCTCTCGCAAGCGGCCCGGGCAGTCGGCCTTTGGCCGGCCGCCGCGCCGGACGAGGAGGCCTCCGGCACCTGGTTTCCGCTGGCCCGCCGGCCCCTGCCGTGTCCGGAGTCGGGGCGCACCTACACGCTCACGGCCACCGTGCGTCACGGTTCTTTCGCCGTCCTCTCCGTGTTCGACGAGGCTCCCGACTGGCTGTGACCTCGACCCGTCCTCTTGCGTTCTGCACACCCTCTTCTAAGATAGGCTCCGTGACGCCGAGTGAATCGTAGCGCTTCGCGAGGGTGACCCCGGGACCTTCCCGGCGCGGTACATCAGAGCACGGGAAACGGCCAGGAATTGCTCCGCACCAGCAGGTCTGATCGCCGGGCCGCGACGGTCCTCGAGCCGTTGCAGGTGCTGTACTGGATCTATGCGGCGCGGCTCGTCATCTCGCTCGCGGTGTTCGGCTCCGCCATTCTGGTCGGGGACTTCCTGGAACGGCAGGTCCCGGGTTCGCTTCCCCCCGAGTTCCCGCTCATTGCCATCGTGGGCCTCGCCACGGCCGCCTTTCTGACCCCGATCGCCTACCGGATCAGCCATCGGAAGGGCCGGGAGATCGGACTCGGTTTCCTTTACTCGCAAGCGGCACTGGACGTCCTGCTTGTGAACGGCATCGTGCACATCACGGGTGGAAGCGGCAGTCCGTTCGTGTCGCTGTTCATCGGCCTGGCAGCGGGGTACGCTCTCGTTCTTCCGTTGAGCTCGGCCATCCTGACCGCCCTGTCCGCGGGCGTCCTCTACCTGTTTCTCAACCTCACGGGCGGTGGCGACACCAGCAGCATCGCGCTTCTGCTCCAGCTGCTCGTGATCATGCTTGTGGCCGTGACCGCGAGTTTCGTGGGCGCACGCTTCCGGCAGGTTCGCTCAGAGCTGCGATCGGTGGAGGGAGAGCTCCATCGTCTGCGACTGGACACGGCCGACGTCCTGCGCAACATCCCGTCGGGGGTCATCACGCTCGACGCGTCCGGCAATCTCGTCTACATGAACCTCGCGGCCGCCGAGCTCTGCGGGCTCGACGGAACCCGGCTGCTCGGTCAGGATCTCCTTCCCGAGCTGCAGCGGCGAGCGCCCGAGGTCGCCGCCACGGTGCGGGAGACGATGAAGACCGGCAGGGGGGTCTATAACCGGGAGGCGGACGTGCTGGCGCCCTCCGTGCCCGGAGCGGGTGGAAAGGGCGGCGACCCGGTACCCGTCGCCGTGAGCACCACGATGCTGCAGGACGTGGGCGCCGGCCCCTCGCACGTCGTCCTGCTACAGGACCTGAGGGCCGTTCGGCAGCTGGAGAACCTCCGGCTTCGCACGGGAAAGCTGGAAGCCGTGGCGGAGTTGTCCGCGTCTCTGGCTCACGAGTTGAAGAACCCACTCGCTTCGGTCCGGAGCGCGGTGGAGCAGCTGTCCAGGCGAGCGGCCGAAGACGAGGACGAGCAGATCCTCGGGAGGCTGATCGTGCGCGAGGCCGACCGCCTGAGCCGGATCCTGGGCGAGTTCAGTGACTTCGCTCGCGTCGGGGTGGCGGAGAGGAAGCCCGTCGATGTGGATCGCCTGATCGCCGAGGTCATAGAGACGGTTCGGCGCCATCCCGCCGCGGAGGGGCGAGCGACGATCACCGCCGAGGTTCTGGACGACATGGGAGGCCTGTGGGGTGACCCGGAGCTGCTGCATCGGACCCTGCTGAATCTGGTGCTCAACGCGGTACAGGTAGGAAAACCCGAGGAGAAGGTCACCGTGCGGGTCGTCGCCGACGCCCTGCGGCCCGACCTCGTTCCGTCGGAGGTATCGCTCGGCCATCCCGTCCGGATCCGGGTGATCGACGACGGCCCGGGCATAGCCGCAGAGGACCTGTCCCGCATCTTCGATCCGTTCTACACGCGTCGCGCCGGCGGAAGCGGACTCGGGCTGTCCATCGCGCACCGGGCGGTGCAGGCGCACGGAGGGGCTCTGATAGCGAGCTCGAATCCCGGCGATGGGGCCACGTTCGCCATCGTGCTGCCGCGTCGAACCGGAAAGAGGAGGCCGGCGGTCGGAGCGTTCTCGACTCCGGATCAGCCTCCGGCCCGCGGACCGGCCGAGAACGGTTCGATGGTCACGGCTGAGGCGGAGAGCGGCCGGAACGCGCGCCGATGAGCGCGCGCACATCCAGTGATCGACCGTACGACGGTACCCAAAGGAGCAGAGATGCGTGACAAGCCGGTAGTTCTGCTGATCGACGACGAGCAGAGTTTGATCGAGTCGCTGTCGGTCCTGCTGAAGGGAGAGGGCTACGAGGTCGTCTACGAGCTTACGGGGGCGGGAGGACTGAAAGCCTTCAAGGAGCATGCTCCCGATCTGGTGCTCACCGACGTCCGCATGCCCAAGATGAGCGGCATCGAAGTGCTCGAGGAAATCCGTCGCACGAGTCCGAACACTCCCGTCGTGCTGATGACGGCGCAGGCGTCTCTGCAGTCGGCCATCCAGGCGGTCAATCTGGGGGCCACCCATTACGTCCAGAAGCCGTTCGAGAACGACGAGCTGCTCGCGGTCCTCGGTCGCTCCCTGGACTGGGGCCGGCTCAAGCAGGAGAACGCAGGCCTCAAGCGAGAGCTCAAGAAGCAGCAGACTCTCAAGGCGGGCCGCCCGATCGGGGCCAGCCCGACCTTCGAGATCGCGCTGAAGCTGGCGGAGAGCGTGGCCGACAGCGAATCCACGATCCTCATCGGCGGCGAGAGCGGCACCGGCAAGGAAGTGTTCGCCCGCTACATTCACGATCTGTCTCCTCGCTCCAACCGCAGGTTCCTGTCGCTCAATTGCGGAGCGTTGCCGGAAGGGCTCCTCGAGTCGGAGCTGTTCGGACACGTCAAGGGGAGTTTCACCGGCGCCGTTCGCGACAAGGAAGGGCTGTTCATTGCGGCTTCCGGGGGCACGTTCTTCCTGGACGAGGTGGGTGAAATGGCGCCTTCAACCCAGGTCAAGCTGCTTCGCGTGCTGCAGCAGCGAGAGGTGATCCCGGTAGGGGCCACCGAGGCGATTCCGGTAGACGTCCGGCTCATCGCGGCCACCAACCGGGACCTCGAGCGCGACATCGAGGAAGGTCGATTCCGCCGCGATCTGTACTACCGGCTCAACGTCATCACACTGGAGCTCCCGCCGTTGAAGAACCGGGACGAGGACATCGAGCTCCTGGCGGAGCACTTCCTGATGGCGCAGGCCGAGGGGGATCCGAGAGGAGCGAAGAAGCTGTCATCGAAAGCCCTGGCCGTGCTCAAGGAGTACCACTGGCCCGGAAACGTCCGGGAACTCGAGAACGTGATCGAGCGCGCGGTGGTCCTCACGGCGGGAACGACGATCAAGCCCGAGGCCCTGCCATCGCGGCTGCGAGAGGCGCCGCCCGAGCCACTGGTCCAGGATCGAACGGAGGTGAATCCCCCGCTCGACATCATCGAGCGCGCCTACATCGAGCACGTGCTGAAGGCGGAGGCCGGTAACAAGACCCGGGCGGCCGAAGTGCTCGGAATCGATCCCAGCACCCTGTACAGGAAGATCAAGCGATACGACCTGGAAGGCTGAGCCTTCAACCATTGCAGTACAGCACGCAAACTTTGCAGAGTGCAATGGCACCGATAGTCGGTGGGCTGCCGCAATCCGCGGTGCGGTATCGGAAAATCATAAACTGCAAGTACTTGTGTTCTGCAAGAGTATCCGGCACGTGGGTTGCCGTTAACCCCCGCCGGAGGCACGGTCCTCCAACGGTGAACGAAAACCTGACCTCGGAAGAGAAACCGTTCACAAACCAGAACCGATGGAGGACAGATGCTCCGCAACACGAAGGGCTTCACGCTGATCGAATTGCTGATCGTCGTCGTGATCATCGGCATCCTGGCCGCGATCGCGATACCGCAGTTCGCCAGCACGAAGGAGAAGGCGTTCGACGCGACCGCCAAGAGCGACGTCCGCAACGCGATGTCGTCCCAGGAGGCCTACTTCGCCGACGAGCAGACGTATGCACCGGCCTCGATGGCCACGGGCAGTTTCACAACCAGCTCCGGGATCGCGATTTCCGCTTCGGCCGCCTCGGCCGGCGGTTATTCGATCACGGCCTCGCACACCAGCTCGGGCAACACTTTCTGGGTAGAGGTGGGCACGGGCAGCTCGGTAGAGGGCAAGATCCAGAAGTCGCCGTAAGGCAGCCTTCCAGATCTTCGACTCTCTTGAGGATCGCAGACCGGGGCGCGGCGGGTCACCCTGCCGCGCCCTTTGGTCATCCTGGTGGGTCCCCTGAGACGATGGGGGCGACTGAGTCATGATTCCGAGGGACGGCCTGCGGCGGACCATCCCGGCTCCGGCCGCGGCAGCGGGCCTCTTCGTGCTCGTCGCCGCGGCCTTCTTCGATCGCGTCCTGTTCCGCGGAGAAGCGTTCTTCAGCCGGGACGTGGCCCCCTTCTTCTATCCGATGAAGCACTTCCTGGCCTCCACGGTTCGATCCGGAACACTGCCGCTCTGGGACCCCTGGGTCGCCGGGGGGGAGCCCTTCTTCGCGTCGCTCCAGCCGGGTCTTCTGTACCCCGGAAGCCTCGTGTTGTACGCCTTGCCGATGCCCGCCGCGTTCGACTGGCTGATCGTGCTCCACTTCCCTCTCGCCGGCGCGGGCATGGCGCTCCTGTTTCGCCGCTGGGGACACGGGTGGACCGCCGCGATCATGGGCGGCCTCGTCTTCATGCTGGGTGGTTTCTTCGTCTCCCTCGGGAACTTCGTCAACAACCTGCAGACCGTGGCCTGGCTTCCCTGGATCTTCCTGGCGTGGGACCGGGTGCTCGCCGGGGGGCGCATCCGGGACCTGCTGCTCTTCGCCGTCCTGTGCGTCGTCGCCTTTCTCGGCGGCGAGCCCCAGATGCTGGCCGTCGGCCTGCTGCTCGTCTTCGCGCACGGGTTGTTCGCCGTGGAGAAGCGCGATCTGGGACGTGGCAGGCAGATGTCGGCGTTCGTGATCGCAGGAGTGCTGGCCGTGGCGATGGTATCCGTCCAGCTCCTGCCGTTCGCGGAGTACATGAGCGCTTCCGTGCGCAGCCTGCCCATCGACCTGGAGTACGCCTCGGCTCGATCTCTGGGACCGGGAGGAGCCCTCCACCTGTTGTTGCCGCCGGCCCTTCACAGCGGAGCTTATGGCTTCTCCACCCGCTTCATGGCCAGTTCGGAAGTGCCCTGGATCCTCAGCGCGTATGCCGGGTGCATCACTCTGGCGCTCGCGTTCGTTGGCGGCCTCAAGGGCCGCGGGCTCCGGTGGACGGCGTTCTGGCTCACTGCCGGCGTGCTCTCCATCCTCCTCGCCCTGGGGAGCCACAGTCCCCTGTATAGGGCGCTGTTTGAATGGGTCCCACCGTTTCGCCCCTTTCGGTATCCGGAGAAGTTCCTGCTCATCGGCGCGATCGCCGTCTCGGTGTTCGCGGCCCAGGGAACGGACCGGTGGCTGGCGACAGGCCACCCGGACGATCGGGAGAGGGGGGCGCTCTCACGCGCTGGCATATGGATCCCGGTTCTTCTCGTGACCGTGACCTATGTCGCGCTCGCGGTGATCCTCGGGACTGCGACGGGCTTCCTGCGCGCCGCGTGCGAGCGATGGCTCGGCGAGGCTCTGTTGTGCGCTGACCCGGCCGTAGCGACGGGCCTGTACGCGGCCATCGCAAGGCGGGCGGCGGGGCTGACCCTGTGCCTCGCGGCTGTGACCTTCTTGTACTCGTCGGGACGGCTCAGACGCAGCCTCGCATCGGTCATCATCGTGTCCCTGGCGGTCGTCGATCTGGCCACCGCGCACCGGGAGGTGAACCCATCAGTAGAGAGTGACATCTACGTGACGCCTCCGTGGACGGCGGACGCGCTCGACGAGCTCATGGTCCCCCGCGGAGACGTGCGCTACCGAGGCTCTCCGCATCACGCGGCCATGGGCAGCATCGTGACCGTGCGCGGCGCCTGGGAACTGTCCAACATGTTCCTTGACTACCAGACGATGGGGCCGAACGTGGGCCAGATCTTCGGCTTCCCGATGCAGGATGGGCTGCAGGGCGTGGAGCTCATTTCGGTCGCTCTGACCAACGAGGCCGCGATGCGGGCCTGGAGCGACGACCCGCTGCGGTTCCTTCGC
>Ga0210121_1000027_pt1 | contig 37339 bp, 26 predicted proteins | sample Joice_ThreeSqB_D_FD_184873 | JGI IMG/M metagenome (GOLD analysis project Ga0210121, IMG submission 184873) | Wetland microbial communities from San Francisco Bay, California, USA, that impact long-term carbon sequestration - Joice_ThreeSqB_D1... | ecosystem: Environmental > Aquatic > Marine >... | reverse complement strand
GGTCCGGCCCGCGTGATCGGAGTGGGCGAGGCGCGTACGGAAGGTGTCCGCAACCGCAACGTGACGCACATCGAAGCGGCGACCGAGTCGGTCCGGGAGGCGTTGCGCGATGCGGAGGAGATGGCAGGTGTCGAGGTGGGGGTCGTGTACGCGGGGGTGGGCGGCGACCACGTAGAGATCGGCTCATCGTCCGGCGTCGTCGCCGTGGCGAGGGAAGAGATCGACCAGCGGGACGTGGATCGGGTGCATGAAGTGGCGAGGGCGATCCTGATTCCGCCCGACCGCGAGCTGCTGCACGCGATCCCGCAGGACTACGTGGTCGATGGACAGGCCGGAATCCAGGATCCGCGCGGCATGGAGGCCATCCGGCTGGAGTCGGAAGTGTGCGTCGTCACGGCCGGATCGCCGGCGTGTCAGAATCTCCGCAAGACGATCGATCGTGCCGGCTACCGGACGCAGGAGCTCGTGTTCTCACCGCTGGCCACGAGTCTCGCCATCCTCACCGACGAACAGCGCCAGGCCGGAGTAACCCTGCTCGAAATGGGCGCGGCGGCCACCGAGATGCTGGTGTACCGCGAAGGGCGGCTTCACCTGGTGGCCACGCTCCCCTGGGGAGGCGCGACCGTCACGAACGATATCGTGAAGGGCCTGGGGATCCCTCTGGCGGACGCCGAAACTCTGAAGCGTACCCGCGGACTCGCCAGCACTCGCGCCGCGGGGACCGACGAGAAGCTCGACATCGCCGGTCCGACTCCCGGAAGCACCCGTGAGGTCTCACGCGAGCTGCTGGCACACATCATCGAGCAGCGGTTGGACGAGATGTTCGGGATCATCTACGAGGCTCTCGAGGAAAAGCAGGTGCTGGGGGCGCTTCCCGGCGGCGTGGTCCTCACCGGAGGCGGCGCCAATCTGCAGGGAATCGTGGAGCTGGCGCAGACGGTGTTCAACATGCCCGTGGCCCTGGGACGCCCCGGAGCGGGACTGGAAGGCGTCGTGGAAGCGGTTCGCGACCCCCGGATGTCAGCCGCCGCCGGCCTGGCCCTGTATGGACGGATGCGGTCCCGAGAGACGGGCGGCGGACTGACCGCGAGGACGTTCAGTCGATTCACCGACTGGTTGCGCGACTTCTTCTGAGCCGCGAACCGGTCGGATTCGAAGTGGAGATCGGAGCAGAGATGGAAACCCAAACGAGTCGGGAGGCACAGATGGTATTCGAGTTCGAGCGCGAGACGACGAGGAACGCCCGCATGAAAGTCGTGGGGGTGGGCGGAGCCGGAGGCAACGCGGTGAACCGCATGATCGACGAGAATCTCGACGGCGTCGAGTTCGTGGCGATCAACACCGACGCACAGGCGCTGAGCAATTGCTCGGCTCACCTGAGCCTGCAGATCGGTCGCAAGCTCACCCGCGGGCTCGGCGCCGGCGCGAGGCCCGAAGTAGGACGGCAGGCGGTGGCAGAGAACGAGGAGGAGGTCCGACGGGCGCTGGAGGGTGCGGATCTCGTGTTCATCACCGCCGGCATGGGCGGCGGAACCGGGACCGGGGCCGCTCCCCGCGTTGGCCAGATCGCCAGCGAGATGGGAGCCCTCGTGATCGCCATCGTGACGAGGCCATTCAACTTCGAGGGGAAGAAGCGGATGCGCCACGCGGAGATGGGCCTTCGGGACCTGCGCCGCTCCGTCGATACGATGATCGTCGTGCCGAACGAGAAGCTGCTCTCGGTGGTAGGTAAGGGCACGACGTTCCGTGCGGCCCTCAAGAAGGCCGACGAAGTCCTGCTGCACGCCACGCAGGGGATCTCGGACCTCATCAGCGTCACGGGCGAGGTGAACGTCGATTTCGCTGACGTCCGCACGGTGATGTCGAATCGCGGCGCCGCGCTGATGGGCACCGGCGAAGCGACGGGTGAGGACCGGGCCGTCGAAGCCGCGCAGCAGGCGATTTGCTCACCCCTGCTCGACAGCGTATCGATTAACGGAGCCACCGGCGTGCTCGTGAACATCTCCGGTGGGATGGACCTGGCCATCGACGAGGTGACGACGGTGAACTCCATCGTCCAGGAGGCCGCCGGTGACGAGGCCGAGATGATCTTCGGCGCCGTGCACGATCCGAACCTGGACGGAAAGCTGCGGGTCACGGTGATCGCCACCGGCTTCGGGGAGAAGGTCGAGGACGAGATGGCGCCGACGCTCAAGGTAGTTCCGGTGGAGAGCGAGCCGATCGTCCGCCCGCGCCTCGTCTCGGTGATCGGGGGTAGCCAGCAGCCGGTCTCGCGGACGCTTCCCGACATCGGGAGCGCCTTCACGGGGCGGTCGCAGGTGGAGGACCTCGAGATCCCGACATTCATCCGTCGTCAGATGGACTGACCTGTGAACGACGAGGAAGCGATCCGTTGAGACCTGGCGAAGCGAGACCGGGACGGTTTCACGACGGGCGTGGACCACGGAGAAAGTGGTCGTCGCAGGCTGTACGTCTCTCCGTTCCGGCCCTGGGCGCAGTGGCTCTCCTTCTCGTGGGGCTCGGACTTCGATCCATGCTCCGATCCCGAACCGGGCCCGAGGAAGAGCAGATCCGTACGGTGTTCGTGCCCGCTCCACCACCTCCCGAGAGCGTGTACGATACCCTGCGGAATGGAGAGACTCTGGCTGAAGTCCTGGGGGGCCACGGCTTCTCGCCGTCCGACATCTACCAGCTGATCGAGGTCGTTCGCGAGTACAAGAGTCCACGCCGGTTCCGTCCGGGCGTCGTGATGCGTCTGACGGGGCCGCCCGGTGGCCAGGCCGAGGAAATCCTCCTGCAGCTCAACGAGGACTCGCTCCTGCGACTGGACGCGAGCCCGGCCGGGTGGGCGAGCGAGGTGACCACGGTGCCGCTCAGCGTGGATACTCTGCTCCTCGCGGGACTGATTCAATCGAGCCTGTGGTACGCCGATCTGTCCGGGCAGGTCGAGCGGCTCGGCGAAGGCGAGTTCCAGGAATACGTGTACGACCTGGCCGACGTGTTCGCCTGGAAGGTCGACTTTACCCGGGACATTCGCTCCGGAGACGCGTTCCGGGTGGCGATCGAGAGAGAGGTCAGGCCGGACGGCACGGTCCGGAGTCGCCGGTTCATAGCGATCGAGCTCCGCAACCGGGGTCGGGTCTTCACGGCGATCCCCTATACCCGACCGGGTGGCAGACGGGACTACTTCGATGTCGAGGGAGAGGCCCTGCGCGGCGTGTTCCTCAGATACCCGGTTCCGTACCGTATCACGAGCGGCTTCACCAACCGCCGCTACCACCCCGTGTTGAAGCGATACCGGGCCCACCGCGGAATCGACTACGGGGCGCCGCAGGGAACGCCTGTCAAGGCGACCGCCTCCGGTACCGTGACCCGAGCCGGCACGTGGGGCGACTACGGCAGGATGGTGGAGATCCGTCACACGCACGGCATTCAGACGCGCTACGCGCACCTGAGCGCCATCTCCGCTGGAATCCGGGTCGGGGTCAGGGTCGACCAGGGACAGGTGATCGGCCGCGTGGGCTCGACGGGCCTCGCGACGGGACCCCACCTGCACTACGAATTTCTGCAGAACGGCGCGCATCGGAATCCGTCGAGCATGAACCTCCCCTCGGCGCCCGCCCTCGAAGAGCAGTACATGGAGGAATTCGCCGTAGGCCGGGATGCCGCGCTGGATCTGCTGGAGGGCGTAGCTCTTCCGGCGACGGAGCCCGACGCGGTCGGACCGGCGGTCGCCGACTGATCTCGGTCCACGCCACGGTCAGACCGTCACTCCCGCCGGGCGCAGGGCGCGCCTATACTCTCCAGTCATGAGACACCGGAAGTCGTTGGACCGCGCGTGATGCCATGGCTTGCCTTCGCGTCGGCGACCGCCGTCGCCGCCGGAGTGGCGCTGTGGTGGTACGGCCGCCGCGAGGAGAAAGTGCGCGGAAGGGCAGTCGCGGCGTGTCTCAGAGCGGTGGCGCTCCTGCTCGTGCTCTCGGCTCCGTGGCTGCCCGGGCTGTCGGACCCGACCCGGACCCGGCCGCAGTTGGGGATTCTCCTGGACCGGTCCGCCAGCATGGGGCAGCCGGCCGGAGCCAACTCGGATCAGTCCCGGTGGCAGGCCGCCCTGCAGGCACTCCGTGAGCTTTCCGGGCCGCCGGCGTCCCTTCGGATCTTCACCTTCGGCGACGGAGAGGTACGGGATGTGGGAGAGGGCGATCTGGAGTCGATCGTGCCTTCCGGTTCCGCCTCTCGAGTCTCGGCCGCGATCGAGCTGGCTCGAGCGGAGGGAGCCGACTCGCTGATAGTGATCACCGATGGCGAGCTCGCGGATCGGGAGGCCGCCCGACGGCTGGGCGAGCGCCTGGGGATCGCCATGCGGGAAATTCGGGTGCTTCCGGCTCCGGGTCGGACCGGGATCCGGGTCCTGTCGGCTCCTCGCGCCGTCACGGCGGGCGATACGTTCGAGGTCCGAGCGGAGATCGTGTCTGCTGCGGGTGCGGGTGATTCCGCCGACCTGCGACTGGACTTCGGCACCGGCTACCGCAGGACCGTCACGGTCGAGCTGCCCGCTCCCGGACGCGCGACGGAAGCGGTCTTCCGGGTTCACGCCGACGCCTCCGGGGATTCGATCCTCTGGCGGCCGCTCGACGCCGAGCTGGAGGGCCGCGGTCCGACGCCCGATTCCGCGACTCGGTCGCGCATCTGGGTGGAGGTGACGCCAGAGCGGTCGGGAGCCGTCATGATATCCGTGGATCCGGACTGGGAGCCCCGAACGCTTCTCCCGGTCCTCGAGCGCGCGGTTCCCGGCGGAGCCAGGGCCTACCTGCAGGTCGGTGACGGGACCTGGTTGAGAGTCGGCCGCCCGCCGAGCGGCGGAGTGACCGTGGACCGGGTGAGCCGCGCCGCAAGTTCGGCCAACCTGCTCGTCGTGCAGGGCGATCCGTCGAAGCTTCCCGCATGGCTGCGGTCCGCGGCCCGCCAGCGTCCGGCCCTCCTGTTCCTGATCCGGGGGACGGGAGACGTGCCGGGGACGGAGGTCGCGGTACGGGAGGCGCTGCCGGGAGAGTGGTACGCCGGCGCTCCACCTCCGCCCGGCCCGGTCTCCGCCGACCTGATCGGCGTGGATCCGGCCGACCTTCCCCCGCTGACCCGCCTGTTCGGCTCGCCGAGCGCGAACAGCCCCGTGCTGCTCGCGCTCCGGAACCGTCGGGGCCCGCCGCGCCCCGTGGCCGTGACCGGGTCCAGCGGCGAGCGCCGCTGGGCGGTCGTGTACGGAGAGGGCACGTGGCGCTGGGCGGCACGCGGTGGCGGAGGACTTGCCCTCTATCGGGGGCTGTATTCAGGGATGATCCGGTGGCTCGTGGAGCGCTCGGCGCCGCGACCGGTCGAGCTCTCGGAACCATACGTCCGCGCCGGCGACTCCCTGCGGTGGCGCGCCGCTCCCGGCGTCAGCGATCTTGCGATACAGGTCCGGGATTCGGCGGGGACGGAGATCTGGTCACGCCACGAGGCGGGGTCGACGAGATCGCTCGCCGGACCCCCGATCGGGCCGATGGAAGCAGGGTTCGTGGCCACGGGACTCCTCGGGGACGTTCCGTTCCGAATCGAACGTCCGTTCCACGTGAACGCCGGAACGGAGGAACTGCCGGGGCCGTGGGGCCCGGCGCTCGACGTTCGACCGGACGAAGCGGCCGACCGCGGAGCGGACGCCCGTTCGGAAACGCCTGCGTGGCCGTTCGCGGCGGCGATCGTGCTCCTGTGCGCCGAGTGGTTGTGGAGAAGACGGATTGGCCTGAGATGAAACGGGAGGTGGAGTGAGCGGGGACGGCATGAGCCTGCGAGGGCAGCGGCAGGGCCGGTCGCTGTGGCAGAAGATCGTCGACCTGTCGCTGACGGACGTGTCGGTGCTGGTGAAGGGAATCGACGCTGACTCGATCGAAGAGCTCGAAAGGGTGCTCCTCGAGGCCGACTTCGGGGTCGACGCGTCGATGGACCTGGTGGGTGAGCTGGAGTCGGCGGCCCGCCGCGGGAAGGTGAAGACGGAGGAGGAACTGCGAGATCTCCTGGCGGGGCGCATACGACAGATCCTCGAGGCGGCAGCGCCGGCGGAGTCGCCCGGGGTCGGGTCGCCGGAGTTCGGCGCAGCGGACGCCGTTCGTCCGCACGTCATCCTCGTTCTGGGGGTCAACGGCACGGGGAAGACGACCACCGCCGCGAAGCTCGCCCGGCGTGCGATGGATGCCGGTCTGACAGTGGTCCTCGCGGCCACGGACACGTTTCGCAGCGGGGCGCAGGAGCAGCTTCGAATCTGGGCCGATCGGCTGGGCGCGGACTTCGTCGGCGGGCAACCCGGTGGAGACCCCGCCGCGGTGGCGTTCGACGCGACCAGGGCCGCAGCCGCCCGCGGGGCGGACGTGCTCATCGTGGATACGGCCGGAAGACTCCACACCCAGGCGAACCTGATGGAGGAGCTGCGGAAGATCGACCGGGTCATCGGCCGTCTGGTGGAAGGAGCACCGCACGAGAGACTTCTGGTCGTGGATTCCACTGCCGGACAGAACGTCCTCAACCAGGTGCGCGACTTCGGCGAGGGACTGCCTCTGACCGGGATCGTGCTGTCCAAGTACGACAGCACGGCACGTGGCGGCACGGTGGTGGCGGTCAGCCGGGAATTCGGTGTCCCGGTCGGCTGGCTCGGCACGGGCGAAGGCGACCGGGACCTGGCACCGTTCGAGGTGGGGCCCTACCTCGACAAGCTCCTCCGCTGAGATGCCGCGGAATTCCGCCGATCTGCATCGGCCCGTCCAGTACCTCAAGGGCGTCGGCCCCCGCAGGGCAGAGAAGCTGGCCCGACTCGGTGTCTTCACGGCCCGCGATCTCCTGTTCCACGTGCCGTACCGCTACGAGGACGCGACGACCGTCGCTCGCATCGCCTCCCTGCGGCCGGGCGACGACGCGACCATCATCGGCCGCGTGGTATCCAAGGGAGTCATCCCGACCCGGCGCCGCCTGCGAATCTTCCACGCCGTCCTGAAGGACGATTCGGGCCTCATCGAATGCGCGTGGCCCGGACAGCCATGGCTGGACAACACGATTCGCCAGGGCGACCTGTTGCTGGCCTCCGGAACGGTGGGCTTCTACCACGGTCGTCAGATGCGCCCGCGGGAACACACGCTTTTGGCCTCCGGAAGCGAGGCGGAGGCAGGATCGGGCCGCGTCTTTCCGGTCTATCGGGCAACCGAGGGCTTGAGTCACAGGCAGATCCGAACGATCGTCGAATCCAATCTGGACGGCCTGCTCGAAGAAGTGGCGGAGGATGAGCTCTTCGGACCGGACTGGCTGCGTGCCATCGGCACGATGCCCCTCCCCGAGGCGCTTGCCAGGCTTCATCGGCCCGACACGCTCGCCGAGGTCGAGCCGGCGATGCGGCGACTCGCCTACGAGGAGCTGTTCTTCCTGCAGCTGCTCCACGCTCGCGCCCGCTACCGGTACCGGAGCCGGGAGGCAGGACTGTCGCACGCGGCCCCGCCCGAGCTCACCGAACGCTTCCTGCGGTCTCTTCCGTATCGACTGACCGCGGCCCAGAAGAGAGCCTGGGAGGAGATCAGGGCTGACCTCGAGAGCCCTGCGCGCATGTACCGCCTGCTTCAAGGCGACGTCGGGTGTGGAAAGACGGTGGTGGCGGCCGCAGCGATGGTCCGCGTCGTGGACTGCGGACGGCAGGCCATCCTGATGGCGCCGACGGAGCTCCTCGCCGAGCAGCACCTGCGAACGCTCGCGGAGCTGCTGCAGCCGGTCGGGATCGAGCCGACACTGCTCACGGGCTCCGTGACGGGACAGCGCCGGTCCGGCGTGCTGGAGGAGACTCGCGAGGGCCGGGCGCCCGTCGTGATCGGGACGCACGCCCTCATCCAGGAGGGCGTCGAGTTCGGATCCCCGGGCCTGGTCGTGATCGACGAGCAGCATCGATTCGGCGTCGAGCAGAGGCGGGCGCTCCGTGACGCCGGGGGTGCGGCCGACACGCTGGTCATGTCAGCGACTCCGATCCCGCGATCGCTCGCCCTCGCGGTGTACGGCGACCTCGACCTCAGCGTGATCGACGAGATGCCCCCCGGCCGGAAGTCCGTCATCACGGGTATCCGCGGGACGGGCGATCGCGCCGCGGCGTTCGAATTCCTGCGCGGCCAGCTGGCCGCGGGACGACAGGCGTACGTGGTGTATCCCCTGATCGACGAGTCGGATGCGGTCGAAGCCGCCGCGGCGACACGCGCGCTGGACGAGCTGTCCGGGCTGTTTCCCGAGTTCCGACTGGATCTCCTGCACGGTCGACTGGGCGGTGCGGACAAGGAGGAAGCGATGCGCCGATTCCTCTCCGGGGAGACCCATCTGCTGGTGGCGACGACGGTGATCGAGGTCGGCATCGACGTTCCGAACGCGACCGTCATGCTGATCGAGCACGCCGATCGATTCGGGCTCGCCCAGCTGCACCAGCTCCGGGGCAGGGTCGGCCGGGGCGGAGATCAGAGTTACTGCGTCGCTTTCTATACGGGAGACGCCCCGCCGGACCGTCTGCGGGCCTTCGCCGCCACCAACGATGGCTTCGAGATCGCACGCGAGGATCTGCGCCTGCGCGGGCAGGGCAACCTGTTTGGCGCCGAGCAGCACGGTCTTCCGGCCCTCCGGTTCGCCGATCTGGAGCGGGATCACAAGCTGCTCGAGCACGCAAGGGAGAAAGCCCGGGCCATGGTCGAAGCCGACCCGGAGCTTTCCTCCAGGCCGCATCGTCCCTTCGGACGGGTGCTGGAAGAGCGCTATGCGGACCATGCCGCCCTGTACGCGGTCGGCTGACGTTGACGCGCTTCGGGTGCCGGTCTAGTGTACCGTTTCGATCAATCCGCTGACACTCGAGGGTCGATCCGTTCCGCCCGGCCGGCCTCTCGATCGTATCCCGAACACGGAATGCTCCGAAATGCAAACCACTTTTACCAGCGTTCGCGACCTCGCGTCGAAGGCCGGCCAGGAAACGGAGCTTCGCGGCTGGGTGGCCGGCTTCCGATCCAGCGGCAAGATCGCGTTTCTCGAGCTGCGCGACGGGACGGGCAGCGTCCAGGTGGTCATCGCGCGCAACGAGGTGGATGACGCCTCGTGGGAGGCGGTCTCCGGTCTGGCGCTCGAGTCGAGCGTGCGCGTGGCGGGTGTCGTCCGCCAGGACGACAGGGCCCCGGGAGGCTACGAGATCACGGCGAGCGAGATCGAGCTGGTAGGCGGATCGGAGGAGTATCCGATTCAGCCGAAGGAGCACGGCGTCGATTTTCTGCTGAACAGGCGCCACCTGTGGCTTCGTCACGCACGCCAGACGGCGATCATGCGGGTGAGGGACGAGGTCGTGAAGGCGATCCGGGATTTCTTCTACGAGAGAGATTTCGTGCTGGTCGATTCCCCGATCCTCACGGGCGCGATCGGCGAATCGGCCGGGACGCTGTTCAGTACCGAGTACTTCGACCTGGGCACGGCCTACCTGGCACAGACCGGGCAGCTGTACGTCGAGGCCGCCGCCGCGGCGCTGGGCAAGGTCTACTGCTTCGGTCCCACCTTCCGGGCCGAGAAGTCGAAGACGCGGCGCCACCTCACCGAGTTCTGGATGGTCGAGCCCGAGGTGGCCTGGCTGGACTCCGAGGGCAACATGGAGCTCCAGCAGGAATTCGTTTCCTACATCGTGGCACGGGCGCTCGAGCGCCGCGGGGCGGAGCTCGAGGAGCTCGAGAGGGACACCCGCCCTCTCGAGGCCGTCACGCCTCCGTTCGACCGGATGAGCTACACCGAGGCCGTCGCCCGACTGCAGGGCGGTGGCGCCGACATCGAGTGGGGCTCCGATCTCGGAGCGGAGCACGAGTCCGTGCTCACGAAAGGCCGCGAGAAGCCGCTCTTCATCTACGACTATCCTCGGGCGGCCAAGGCGTTCTACATGAAGGAGAATCCGGACGATCCGCGCACCGTGAAGTGCAACGACCTGCTGGCACCCGAGGGGTACGGAGAGATCATCGGCGGGAGCCAGCGCGAGGACGACTACGACCGGCTGCTGGCGCGCATTCGTGAAGAGGGACTTCCGGAGGAAGCGTACGACTGGTACCTGGACCTGAGACGCTACGGGACGTTCCCGCACAGCGGGTTCGGACTGGGCCTGGAACGGACGGTCGCGTGGATCTGCGGCGCTCCGCACCTGCGGGAGGCGATAGCGTTTCCGAGAATGATGACACGACTGACGCCCTAGCCAGGCGCTGGCCGAACAACGCGTGAAACGAACCTGCGCCCGTCTGCGTAGGGGAGGGCGAGAGGAGGCAACATGGAGCTCATCGCTGCACTGATGCTCGCGGCGGCCGGTGCTGGCATGGGGATCAGCTACGTCAAGGTCAGAGACTTCGTTCGCACCAAGTTGCGCTTCGTGGACCGGGCTCAGCGGCCGGCTGCGGCGTGGATCGCCGGTGCCGCGGGAGCTCTCGTGGCGGCCCCGATCGTGGCGTTGCTGCCCGTCCTGGGACCCTTCACCGCCATCGTGTACGGAGTGGTGGTCGGGGCGGGCGTGCGCAGCGGCCAGAAGCAGGTGAAGCAGATCACGGGCGGCTGATTCCGGTCGCCTTCACGCGCTCCCACAGAACATCCAGCTCCTCGAGGCTCGTGTGCCGCGGGTCGAGGCCTTCCAGGGCGGCCAGAGCGAGCAGGTCCCGGAACCGGGACGCGAACTTCGCGGCCGACCTTTCCAGCGCCACCGTCGGGTGGATTCCGGCTAACCGGGCCACGTTCACGGCGGCGAACAACAGGTCGCCCAGCTCCTCCTCGATCCGTTCCGGAGTTTCCGTCAGGCGGTTCTCCCGCCGTTCCACGACCGGGGCTGCCGTGACCCGGCCGCCGAGAGACTCCCTCAATTCCTCCAGTTCCTCTTCCAGCTTCTCGAAGGCCCCCCGGACGCTCGGCCAATCGAAGTTCAAACCGGCGGCCCGGTCCTGCATGCGCAGTGACCGGCTGAGCGGATCGAGCCCCGCAGGGAGGCCGTCGAAAGGATCCGGTGGGGGATCGGCAGCGGCGTCCTGCCGTTCGCGGGAGCGCAGCTCGGCCTTCAGCCGCTCCCAATCCGGAGGTCCTTCCGCATCACCATAAACGTGCGGGTGGCGCTCCCGCATCTTGTCTTCCAGGCCGGATACCACGTCTGGAGCGCCGAACGCCCCGCGTTCTTCCGCGAGCACGATCTGAAACGCCAGGTTGAGAAGCAGATCGCCGAGCTCCCGCCCGAGGTCCTCGTCCCGACTCGCGAGAATCGCGTCCGCCACCTCGTGGGCCTCTTCCAGCAGGTAAGGTCGCAGGCTGGTCGGAGTCTGCCGTGCGTCCCACTCGCAGTGGTCCCGCAGATAGCGAACGAGCGCCAGGCTGCGGCCGAGGGACGAGTCGCCCGCGAGTGACCGTTCGAGGTGCTCCGCTGGGGCCCCGTCGGGGCCCGGAATCTGTTGCTCAGGGGACATAGGCCGGATATACTATGCCGGCTTTGAAAAACGTGCCAATTGAAGCGACCGAGCGCGCCTGGATAGAAGTGGATCTGGGCGCGCTGCGCAGGAATAGCCGGGTCATCGCGGACCGCGCCGGCGGTGGGGGTCGCCTCCTTCCGATGGTCAAGGCGGATGCCTACGGCGTGGGGATGGAGCGCGTCGTGCGCGCCCTGCGGCCACTCGGACCATGGGGTTTCGGTGTGGCGGCCACGAGCGAGGGGCGCACGCTGCGCGAGCTGGGCTGGGAGGGGCCGGTCGTCGTGTTCGCGCCGACACTTCCGTTCGATGTTCCGAGCCTGGCGAGCGAGCGCCTCCAACCGGTGATCTCCGGGGTGGAGGCGCTCCGCGCTTGTGCGGACTCCGCTGAAGGCGTTGGGCTGGCCGTGCACCTCGAGGTCGATACGGGCATGGGACGTCTGGGCCTGGACTGGGCGAGGGCGGGCGGGTGGGCCCCGGTGGCGGCCGAGGTTCTCCGGCGTGGTGACGTGAGGCTGGTCGGCACGATGACGCATTTCCACTCGGCGGACCGGTCCGACGATGCGTCCACGCGAGAGCAGTGGGACCGGCTGCAGGCGGCTCTCGTGACGATGCGCTCGAACGGGATCGATCCCGGACTCGTTCACGCGGCCAACAGCGCGGGCGCGATGATCCACCACGGTCTGGAGGCCGATCTGGTGCGGCCGGGCATCTACCTGTACGGTGGGGGGGGCTGGGAGCCGGCGGCGGATCCGGTGGTGAGCGTGCGAGCGCGCGTTCTGGCGGTTCGCGAAGTCGCGGAGGGCACCACGGTGAGCTACGGGGCGACGTGGAAGGCCCCGCGGCCCGCCCGCCTCGCCACGCTGGGCATCGGGTACGCGGATGGGCTCCGAAGGGAACTGTCGAACCGGGGGCGGGTGCTGATCCATGGCGTGGATGCACCGATTCGAGGCGTCGTGTGTATGGACACCGTCGTGGTGGACGTCACGGGGCGTGAGGACGTTCGGCCCGGCGATGTCGGTACGGTACTCGGGAGCGATGGTGACGCGAGCATCCCGCTGGCCGAGCTGGCCCGCCTGTGCGGCACGATCGACTACGAGATCCTGACCGGGCTCGGGGAGCGACTGCCGCGACTCGAATTCGATCGCGATCGGCGGGCGGCGGGTCCCGAAGGGCCGCCTGCGCAAGGACCTCGAAACGACACGAGATGACTCCGGAAGAGAATCTGACGGACCTCAGGGCTGAAGCGAGGCGGGCCATGGAAGCGGCGTACGCGCCGTATTCCGGGTTCAGGGTCGGCGCGGCCATACAGACCGCGGACGGACGAATCCACGCCGGCTGCAACGTCGAGAACGCTTCCTTCTCGGTCACGATGTGCGCCGAGCGGGTGGCGATCGGAGCCGCCGTCGCGGCGGGAGATCGCTCCTTCCGCCGCGTCTTCATCTGTTCGACGTCCGTCGAGCCCGTGCCTCCGTGCGGCGTGTGCCGGCAGGCACTCTCCGAGTTCGGACCGGACCTGGAAGTGATCAGCGAGGGGTCGGGTGGACTCGCGAGGACCTGGACGCTCAGACAGCTGCTTCCAGACCAGTTCAGACTCGAGGAGCACGAATCGCCTCGCAACCCGGACAGGGAGAGGCCGACTTGATCGGCAGGGTCGGCCTGGTCTCTTCCATCGCGGTGCTCGTGGCAGTGTTCGGCGCGTGCACGGAGGATCCGGTCTCGGCGGATAGTGCGGCGGATGCGCCCGGGATCTCCACCCCGACGATCGAGGTGTCGCTTGACCCGGCGGAGCTTCCAGCCTGGCGGGACACCACCTACGAGGGCTTCGCGGTACCGAGCACGGTGCCGTACGCCTGGATCGCGGATCGAGAAGACCTCCAGGCTCGCCCGCTCGGACGGTTCACCACGATTCCAGATTCCGTGTTCGTCGACACGTCGCGGGTCGCCATCGACCGGTTCACCTCGGCGGTGATTCGCCTGACGATCGACACGGCCTCCACGGCGGTTCCTCCCGGCGGGGCGGAGCTTGCGGTGTGGTCGCTGGCCCGCAGCTTCGACGCCGACGAGGCGACGTGGCAGCTAGCCAGGGAAGGCGAAGCCTGGGATTCGCCGGGCGGCGACCTGGATGCTCTGCTGGCGATAGACTCCGTTACGATCGGGGTCGATTCGCTGTGGGTGCCGGCCGACACCGTGTTGCTGGAGATCGGCGGGAACGCGGACTCGCTGCTCAGTGCGTGGCGGGACAACGAGGGAGAGCCGGGCCTGGCCGTCGTTCTGAACGCCCCCGGCGGACGGATCCGGGTGAATTCGCTGTCGCTGGTCGCGGAAGCGGTGCCCGAGGGGATCGATACGGTGATCAGCGTGGTGCGAGGAGTCAACCCGAGCACTTTCATCTACGATCCGCCGACTCCCGCGACCACGACGCGTCTTCGTCTGGCCGGGCTGCCCGCCGCTCGCTACTACGTGCAGTTTCAGCTGCCGAACACCCTGGGTCTGATCCCGCTCCGCGGAGCGACGATCAACCGCGCGACGCTCGAGTTCAGGCCGACAGCCGCGCCGCCCGATCCGTTCGCGCTCACGGGCAACATCTCCGCACAGCCGTTCAGACTTCTCGCGGATCCCTTCGTGTACGGGGAGAAGACCCCGATCGGGGCGGCTCTCGGCCCATCGGAGCTCCTGAGGCCGGACTCGCTGGCCAATGGCAACACGATGGAATTCGACATCACGCCGCTCATCAAGCTGTGGACGCAGATCTCTCCGGACTCGACCACCGTCCTCAGGATAGGGATCGTCTCGAGTCCGGAGAACCAGCAGAGCGGTTACTGGGAGTTCTTCTCGAGCGAGGACGGCGCCGGACTCCGGCCGATCGTCCATCTGCTGTTCACACCGAACCCCTCCTTCCTCCTGCCATGATGCGTGGGGGAGCCGCTCGGACCCGTCCGTGCCTCCTTCGCGGGATCGCCGCGGCCCTGGCGGTCGTCCTGGCACCGGGGATTCTCGCCGCGCAGACGCCGGTGACGGCGATCGGCCTCGGCTACCCGCCACCGGCCCTGGACGGCAGAGCGGCGGCACTCGGCGGCACGGGGATCGGACTGATCGGCGGTTCCTTCTCGTCGCGCAATCCGGCGGACCTCACGATGTTCGGCAATCCCGCCCTGGGCGCCACCCTGGCGCCGGAGGGTGTCACTCTCAAGACGCCCGAGGGCAACCAGTCCACCGGCCGGAGTCGCTTCGTGGTCCTGCAGGGAGTTCTCCCGGTCGACCGCTGGAGCTTCGGCTTCAACATCAGCTCCGAGCTCGATCAGGACTGGGACGTCGTGCTGGCGGACACCCTGCGCACCGGTTTCGGGGACTATCCGTACGTCGAGCGACGGCAGCACGATGGGGGACTGAGCTCCATCGGAGTGAGCGCAGCCTACCAGTTCGGCCCTCTCAGCGTGGGCGCGGAGGGGAGTGTGCTCTCCGGGAACCTGCGCCAGCTGTTCCGCCGGACGTTCGATCCCGCGGTCGGGGACCCGAGCAATCAGATCGGCAGTGCGGCAGGGGACGCCCGCTGGGCGTACAGGGGCTGGAGGTGGCGTGTGGGCCTCTCGGGCGCCGTAGGTCGACGGGCCACGCTCTCCGCCTCGATCACGTCGTACTCACAGCTGCAGGCGCGGAAGGACACCTTCGGCGTCGCGATCGGCACGCAGTACTTCGACATGCCGTTCGAGGTCGCCGGTGGAGGAAGCGTTCTCGTCACCGATCGCCTGCTCCTCGCGGTCGGCGCCGGTTGGAACGGCTGGTCGGGGACGGACTTCAGACTCTACAACACGCAGGCGGCAGACGTGTTCTGGGCCGGAGGCGGTCTGGAGTACGTGGGCTTTCGCATGCTGAACCTGCCCGTACCTCTGCGAATCGGCTACCGGTACACTGACCTGCCGTTCTACGACGGGGACTACGAGCAGCTGAGTGAGACGGCTGTCACCTTCGGCTTCGGGACACGATTGGCCGGTGGCAGGGCCGTCGTGGATCTCGGTGTGGAGATCGGGAGCCGCGGGCAGCTGGAAAAGACCGGCGTTGAGGAGAGCTTCCAGAGGTTCTCGCTCACGATAGGCATCAACGCCCTTTAGGCGATCTCACCTTCGGTCCGCCGGTCGGGGGCGGTCGGGCTCATGCGGCGTGCGAGGATGCCACCGCTTCCAGAATCTTCGCTTCCAGAAGCTCCGGATGCGTCACCGGCCACCCATGCCCTCGTGGTACCCGACGCACGACCACTCCGTGAGGCGCGGCGTCGGCCAGATAATCCGCGTACTCGGAAGCCCTGTACAGCTGGTCGTGGTCGGCCAGGATGATGTGGGCCACCGGTGCCGTCGGCCTGAACGACTGCGCAAGACCGTGCAAGGTCTCTGACACGGCGGGAAAGAGGCTGGACGGGCTCCGAACGGCCGTCCCGAGGTAGTCACGCAGAATGCTCCAGGCCCAGCCGGCTCCCCGCCTTCCCTCGAGCCCGAGGTATTCCCGGAGTTGCAGTCGGACCGCTCGCCCCACCTTGCGGCCCCATCCGACAGTGAGAGGAATCAGCGGGGAGAGGGCGATCGCCGGCCGCGAACCGAGGAGCGCCAGGAAGCCGCCATACGAATGGCCGGCCCGGAAAGCTTGAGGGGCGTAACGGGCGGCCACCGCTTCGGCGAGCTCACGATACCGATCCACCCCGGCCGGCAGGTCCGCGTGCGTGCGGAACGAGAGGTCCGGCACGAACACCGTGAAGTGACGGCCGAGCCGCGTCAGTCCGTCCCGGTAATACCGCGGATGGACGCCGAGCCCCGGGAGGAAGACCAGGGGCTCGCCGTCGCCGTGGATTTCAACGGGGACCTTGAGACCGTCAAACCGGAATGACTCCTGCCTCGCCGACATGCCGGATCCTACGACCGGCCCGCCCGCCCGGCAATCACGACCGCCGGGGATGATCGCCACCGCCGCCCCGGTGTGGCCCGCTTCGCGGCCGTCCGGTAGGTTCATGGCCGTTGAATCATGGTTGATCGAATGAAGCACACTTGAGGTGACGATGCTCCGTGAGTGAATCGAGAGGTCTGGTATCGCTGCGGCGCAGGGGCCGATTCCAGCAGGCGGAGACGCAACCGATGCCGATGACGCGTCGCGCTTTCATCGAGACCTACGGGTGCCAGATGAACATCGGTGACTCCGAGCTCATGGCGGGTGCCCTGGCGCGCCGCGGCTACATGACCGTGGACGATCCGGCGCTCGCCGACGTGATCGTGATCAATACGTGTGCCATCCGCGAGCACGCAGAGACGCGGGTCCTCGGGAGGATCGGTCAGCTCCAGGCGCACCGCAGGGATCGTCCCGACCTGATCCTGGCGGTCACCGGGTGCATGGCGCAGCGGTTGGGCGACTCGTTGCTCGACCGGACGGACGGCGTGGACATCGTCGCGGGCCCGGACTCGTACCGGGCGCTCGGAGCCATGATCGATGACATGCGGTTCGGCTCCGTCCCCCGGGGACAGACGCTTCTCGCTCTGGACGCGACGGAGGCCTACGAGGGCCTGGAGGCCGTGCGGAGGGAGGGCGTGACCGCGTGGATCACCGTGCAAAGGGGCTGCGACCACCGGTGCACGTTCTGTATCGTGCCCTACGTTCGCGGGCCCGAGAAGAACCGCGAGCCGGAGGCAGTGCTGCGCGAGGTTCGGGCCGCCGTCGCGGCCGGGTTCACCGAGATCAGCCTGCTCGGCCAGACGGTGAACTCCTACCGCTCGGGCGAGTGGGACTTCGCCCGGCTGCTGGAGGCCGTCGCGCAGGTGGAGGGAGTGAAACGCGTGCGGTTCACGTCGCCGCACCCGAACGACGTCACGGACGAGATGATCAGGGTGATCGCCGATCAGCCGGCCATCTGCAGACAGCTGCACCTGCCGGCTCAATCGGGGTCCGATGCCGTCCTGAAGCGCATGGTGCGTCGATACTCGTCCCGCCAGTTTCTGAACACCGTGGATCGGGTCAGAGCCGGCGTGCCGGAGATCGCCCTGAGCACGGACATCATAGTCGGCTTCCCGGGTGAATCCGAAGAGGACTTCGACGCGACGCTGGACCTGCTGCGGCGCGTGCGCTTCGACGACGCCTTTCTGTATCGGTACTCTCCGCGCGAAGGCACTCCGGCGACCCGGCTTCCGGCGGATCACTTCGTGGACGAGCGCACGTCGGGACGACGCCTTGAGGAAGCGATAGCGGCGCACCGCGCCATTCAGCGCGAGATCAACGAGGCGGCCGTGGGCTCCGAGCGTGAGGTTCTCGTCGAACGTCCGGCGCGCTCGGATGGAGACGTTCTGGGTCGGACGGAAGAGGGCAAGGTCGTTGCCTTTCCGGGCCTGGCGGAATGGGAGAACACGTACCGTACGGTGCGGCTCACGTCCACCAGCGGTCCCACCTTCAGGGGAGTGATCGCGTCATGAGTTCCATCGGGCGAAGGATGGTGATGGTCACGGCCTTCGCGGCGCTTGCGGTGCTGTTCGCGGCGCAGAACGGCGGAGTGCGGGTGCCACTGAACCTCGGCGTGGTGACCCTGCGCTCGGTGTCACTTCCGATCGTCGTGTTCACCTCCGTGATTCTCGGCATGGTGCTGGTCCTCCTGGCGGGCCTGAAGGCCGACCTCAGGACCCGCAGAATGCTCCGTCGTTACCAGGACGCGCTGGGCGGCGCGTCAGAGGAGCCCTGACCCGGCCCTACGGCGCAAGCCCCCGCCGCGTCCAGCCCCTCCTGCTCCTGGCCGTCTCCACTGCACTCGGAGTGGCCTTCGGTCTTCGGTTCGAGGGCCCGCCCGTCGGCGGATACACAACCGGCATTCTACTGGCGCTGACCGCAATTCCTTTCCTGTCTCGACGCGGTAAAGCGAGGTCCGTCGGAGGCGGCGTCCCGGCGGTGCACGCCGCGGTCGGAGCGAGCCTCCTCGCCGGTGCGCTGCTGGGGTCCTCCGCGGCGGATCGGTCGGCCGCGGCCTGTGTGCAGGACCTCTCCACCGGAGCCGGCGTGCGAGTCCGCGGCGTCGCCCGGGAGGAAGCTCTGCCCGGTCGCTCCGGCCGCCTGACTCTGGAGGCCGTCCGGCTGCGGGAGGTCGCAACAGGCCGCTCCTGCTCCATTCCGCGCCTGATCGTGCGAGTGGACCGTGTCCCGCGTCGGGTGTCAACCGGTTCCGAAGTGTTCGTTCGCGGGGAATGGGTCCGAATCGATCGCCCATCGGACTGGCCCCATCGCCCCGGGCGTGTCGGAATCACCGTAGGGAGGATTGCCGAGCCGGACGTCGGAGCCCGAAGCCCGCTCCGTGACCGACGCTGGCTCGGCCGCGAGCTCCGCGCGTTGCGAGGCCGAATGTCGGGCCGGCTGCGCGAGCGGCTGCCACCGGATGTCGGCCCCGTCGCGCGGGCGCTCGTGCTGGCCGAGCGGGACGACCTGCCCGGAGCTCTCCGCGCGCGGTTCGCCGACGCGGGACTCGCTCACCTGCTGGCCATTTCCGGTCTGCACGTAGGCATGATCGGAGCGTTCGTGGTTCTGTTGATTCGTCCGCTCGCGGGACCGGTCAGGGCCTCGATCGGCGCCGCCGTGATCGTCGCCCTTTACGTGGCGGCCATCGGAGCGCCTCCCTCCGCTGTGCGGGCGGCGCTTCTCCTCGTGGGCTGGGCCGCAGCGCGCGGCAGGGGACGTCCGGCAAGGCCGTGGGACCTGCTCGGCGGGGCCGCGATCCTCGCTCTGGTGGTGGATCCGATCGTCCTGGTGGAACCGGGCTTTCAGCTCTCGTTCGCCGGCTTCGCGGGACTCGGAGCGGGAGGCTCGCTGTTCTTCACCGTGCGCGGCCGGTGCCGGGATCGGTCCCCGGCCATAGCGGGGACGATGCACCGTCTGTCCCGGGGAACGAGACGTCGACTGTCGTTGCTGGGCCTGGCGACGGTATCCGGAGCCGGTGCCTTCCTGGCGACGGCTCCCATCGCTGCCGCGCACTTCCAGCACGTCGCGCCGGCGGCTCTCGTTTCACATTTCGTCGGTGCGCCCCTCGCCGGGGCGGCCATCGGGTCGATCTGCATGGCCCTGCTTCTTCCCCCGCCCCTGTCGGACCTGGGCGCCGCGGCGACGACGACGGTCATTCGACTCATGACGGCCAGCGCCGATTGGATCGCGGCGCTCCCCGGCGCCCACGCCGACGTCGCGGCCCCCTCCGGCTGGACATGGGCAGCCGTGCTGGCGGTGCTCGTCGCCCTGTGGAACTTCCTCAGGTGGGGCCGAGTCCGCCGGACCGCGGTGCCCCTGTGCGCCGCGCTGGCCATCGTGTGGGCCGCCCCCGCACTCCGCACGGCCGTGTTCGCGGGTCGGAGCCTCCTGTGTACGCTGGACGTCGGGCAGGGGGATGCGGCGGCTCTGCGGACGGCAGCCGGCCGGTGGATCCTGTTCGACGCCGGACCCCGCTTCGGTGAGCGCGACGCGGGCAGGGACGTCGTGCTGCCCCTGCTCCGGAAGTACGGTGCGAGGCGCGTCGACCTGTTCGTGCTCTCACACCCGGATCTGGATCATCTCGGCGGCTTCGCGTCGATCCACGATGGTGTGCCGGTGCTTCGTGTCCTGGACTCGGGGCACCCGATCCCGACTCCCGCCTACGATCGGTTTCTGGCCAGGACGGAGGAAGACGGAGTCCGCTGGCTTCCCGGCCGCGCGGGAGACCGCGTTCGGCTCGACAACGTCACGATCCGGGTTCTCGGACCGGCTGCGTCCGACGGCGGGGCGAGAGCCGCTGCGGTAGCCAACGAGACGAGCCTCCTGTTGCGTGTGTCCATCGGCAAGGCGCTGGTCTACCTCAACACCGGCGATGCAACCGCGCGGGACGAGCTGTCCCTTCTCGCCACGTGGGGGCCCGACTCGCTGCGCGCGGACCTGTTGAAGGTCGGACATCACGGCAGCCGCAGCTCGAGCTCGAGCGCGTTCCTCGCGGCCGTGCGCCCGCGGACGGCCGTGATCTCTGCCGGGCGCGGAAACGCTTACGGGCACCCGCACGCCGCCGTCCTCGAGCGGCTGTCGCGAGCGGGCATCCCCCGGGTCTGGCGAACGGATCGTGAGGGGACGCTGTGCGTCGAGGCCGACGAGCGGCACGGGTGGCGAATCCGCGGGGAGGACGGCTGGAACCCTCCGGAGGAACGTGGCACGCGTCTTGACGTCACGAAGGGCGGATAAATAGCGTACCGTACGCTCAACCCCGGAGGCTGGCATGGATCGATACGTCGTCACGCTCGGCCGCTTCATCATAGAGTCCGAACGCCAGCACCCCGGTGCGACCGGCGCTCTCTCCAATATCCTGTACGATCTCACACTGGCCGCGAAGCTCATTCATCGCGAAGTCACGAAGGCGGGCCTGGTCGATATCCTCGGCATGGCGGGCAAGGAGAACGTGCACGGCGAGGAGGTGCGGAAGCTCGACGAGTACGCTCACGACGTCGTATTCAACGCGATGGATCACAACGGCCAGTTGTGCGTGATGGCATCCGAGGAAGAGGAGGGGTTGATTCCGATTCCCGCCAAGTTTCCGACTGGGGACTACGTGCTGCTGTTCGATCCACTCGACGGAAGCTCGAACATCGACGCGAATATCTCCATCGGCACGATATTCTCGATTCACCGCCGGATCAGCGAAGGACGGGACGGCGACCTCACGGATTGTCTGCAGCCGGGATACAAACAGGTGGCGGCCGGCTACGTGATGTACGGATCCTCCACGGTGCTGGTCTACACGACCGGCCAGGGGGTGGCCGGATTCACGCTCGATCCGTCGATCGGAGAATTCCTGCTGTCACACCGGGAGATCCGCATACCCGAGCCCGGCAAGAGGATCTACAGCGTGAACGAGGGGAACTACCCACGCTGGAGCGACGGGCAGAAGGCCCTGGTCGGGCACTTCAGGGGCGACGACGGCAACGGCCACGGATTCTCCCACCGCTACGTCGGCTCCCTCGTGGCCGACTTCCACCGCACGCTGCTGTATGGAGGGGTGTTCATGTATCCCGCCGACAGCAGGAACGAGAAGGGGAAGCTGCGGCTCCTGTACGAGGCCGCCCCGCTGGCCATGATCTGCGAGCAGGCTGGAGGGCGCGCCACCGACGGGGCGCGGGACATTTCCTCGATTCAACCAGAGGCGCTGCACGAGCGCACGCCGCTCTACATGGGCAATCGGGAGTGGGTGGACCTGGCCGGCGAGTACCTCGCGGCCGACGGCTGATCCGCGATCGCTGGACCGGGCCCGCGACCGGGCTTCAGCGCACCGGAACGAGAGCGACGGAAAGAAAGAACGGGGGGCCGGCGCGTTGCCGACCCCCCGTTCTGCTCGTGGCCATGACTGGCCGTGCTGCTAGAACAGCTTCGGACCGTGCTCGTACCGGACCATCAGCTGCAGCTGCCACGAGTTCCGGTTGTCGCCGTTGTTGACGAACGTCTCATCCGGAGTCGGACCGCTGTAGTCGAAGTTCGGCACGCCATTGACCGCGTCCGTAACCTGGACGATGGTCTGCGAGTCGAACACCCCGCCGCCAGCCGTCTTGATCTGTCCCCAATCGCTGTTCAGCAGGTTGAGGAAGTTGAAGACGCCGAGCTGCACGGAGAACCGGTTGTTGCCGGCGATCGCCGGGAGACCCTGCGTCACCGACAGGTCGAGGAAGTTCTGCCACGGGTTGCGGCAGCTGTTCCGCTGCATGATGGTCCCGCGCTGTTCGTTCAGGCAGGAGTTGGCCGAAATCAGCGCGTCGTAGGCCGCGGCGTCCGCCGGGTCGTTCCACGTCATCAGCGGATCGCTCGGCCCGGTGATCACATACAGCGGGTCGTTGGCGTTGATGCCGTCCGCGTTCAGGTCGCCGCGCCCGCTCGAGCCACCGGAAATGTAGGTGTACGGCGTTCCCGAGTAGCCGATGTAGACCAGCGAGAACGTGGTCGGCCAGTTCTCCCACGGGAACTCGTACGTGCCCGAGAGCGTGACCTTGCTCGGGCGATCGAACGACGACGTCTCCGCCTCGTCAACCAGCTGATCGCCCGAGATCATCCGGCCGAAGCGCCAGTTCGACGTGGCGCGGCTCGAGGTGAAGCTCTGCACGTCCTTCGACTTGGAGTACGTGTAGGCGCCTGCCAGGCGCAGGTTCGGTCCGATGAACTTCTGCAGCCCGACGGTCATGTTGTACGACCAGTTCTTGCTCGTGTTGAGGAGATCGAACACGCCGGTGCTGCCCGTGCCGTAGACGCTGGCCCGGAAGTAATCCGGGTCGGAACGGCCCGTGTCGTTCTGCGTGCCGTACAGCACGCGGCCGGTGTTGGGGTCGGTGCCGACCGAGGAGCCCAACCCGGAGGCGCCGAAGTTCCGGTTGACGATGAAGTAGTCGTTGATGCCCTTGTTGTAGATCCCCTCCAGGGTGAGGAGGAAGTCCTTGGGCAGCCGTCGGTCGTACGCCAGGTTGGCGCGCATGACCTGCGGATACTTCGTGTCCTTCCCGATCAGGTCGATTTCGCCGAGGAACGTCCCGTCCCCGATCCCGACGGTCGGACTGCCGGCCGCGTCGACGCAGCTCAGGGTCTGTCCGAACGGGTCGGAACTGAACGCAGGCGCGAATCCGTTCGGATTCGTCGCGCCGCACTGCAGGATCCCGATTCCGGTTCCGTTGTTGCTGTACGCGTTGGACATCCACACGTAAGCCGGGTTTCCGGTGAAGAGCCCGATGCCGCCGCGCAACTGCTGCTTCTGCTCGGCGTCGATGTCCCAGTTGAACCCGACCCTCGGGTTGAACAGGAACTGTCCCGACGGCACGTCGGGGTTGTCGAAGTCCTGGTTGACCTGCGCCGCGTAGGCGGGCTGGTCGAAGAACACCGGGATGTCGACGCGGAGGCCGAACGTCAGCGCGAACTGCGGCGACGCCTGCCACTGATCCTGGGCGTAGAACCCGAACTGGCCCGCCTTGAACTCGGCCGGCAGCACGGGGCCGCCCGTCAGCTGACCGCTGACGATGTAGAAGGACGCGTCGTTGATTCCGCCCGACTGGAAGCCGGCCAGGTCATCGAACGTGTACACGCCGTAGGACGACTGCGCGAACAGGTTGTACACCTTGTAGAACTCGTTTCGCGTTCCGACCGTGATCGTGTGATCGCCCATCGGCGCGAAGGTGAAGTTGTCCGTCAGCTCCAGGATGTCCTGGTTGAGGCGGTTCCCCTGCGAGAACTGCTCGGCTCCCGTCAGGATGCCGTAATCGTTCGTGCCGTTGTTGAACCCGTTCACCAGCACCTGCGGCGCCTCCTCGTTCGGATCGCGCGCATCCCGGAGCCGATTGTAGCTCAGCCGGAACTCGTTCGCGTTGCCGTTCGAGAAGTTGGTGAACCACTGGAGCGACGGGTTATGCGTCTTGTTGGTGAACTGGTAGCCGTTGTTCTGGTACCGGAACGACGGGTTGCTGGTTGACGTCGTGCGGCTGAACACGTCGAACCCGGCGTAGTTGTACGTGTAACGGAACACGAGACGGTTGTTGTCGCCCAGGCTCCAGTCGGCGCGCAGCGTCAGGTTCGTGAGCGGGTTCTCGTTCGTGACGGCGTCTCCCGAACCGGGCTGCATGCCCTTCGAGGAGAGCACGGCGTTCATGGCGGTGATGTCGGCCTGGCTGGGAATGACGCCGGAGACGCTCGACGGGGCGCCGATGTAGGGGCCCGTGGCAGGCGTCGAGGCCGACTGGAACTCGGCGTTCGCGAAGAAGAACGCCTGGTCGTGCACGATCGGTCCGCCGACCGAGGCGCCGTACTGCCACGTCTTGAACTCGCTGTCGGAGAGCGGAGAGCCGGCCAGGTCCTGGCTCCGATAGAAGCCGAACGCCGACCCGAAGAAGTCGTTTCCGCCGCTCTTCGTGATCGCGTTGATCAGGGCGCCCGTGAAGTTCCCCTGTCGCACGTCATACGGCGACAGCAGGACCTGGTACTCCTTGACCGCGTCGTAACCGATCGGCTTGCCGTTCGCCTGTCCGCCCGCCGCGCCCGTCGCGCCGAGTCCGAACCGGTCGTTCACGGTCGAGCCGTCGATCTGGATCGTATTGTACCGGTTGTTCTGCCCCACCACGCTGAGGCCGAGACCCGCGTTGGCATCCGTGGCCACGATCTGCGGAGTCAGCTTGGCGAGGTCGGTGAACCGGCGGTCGAGCGTGGGAAGATCTTCCAGCTGCTGCTCGTTGATCGTCGTCGAGGTACCGGTCCGAGTCGGCGAGAACTCCGCCGACATCTGATCGGTCTGCACGACCAGCGGCTCCAGCTCGACGGCCGTCTGTTCCAGGCTCGCGTCGAGCCGGTACGACTGGCCGAGGCCGATCGACACGTTGTTCCGCGTTTCCGTGCGGTAGCCGATCAGGCTCACCTGAACTGTGTACGAGCCCGGCTGCAGCCCCTGCAGGTTGAACAGGCCGCGCTCGTTGGTGATCCCGCTCACCCGGAAGCCGGTGGCGTCGTAGGTGAACATGATGCTGGCGTTGGCCAGCGGCGCGCCCATCTGGTCGGTGATCTTGCCGCCCGCGGCGCCCGTGGTCACACTCTGCGCGTGACCGAGCGTCGTAAAGGCGAACAGACCGGCCAGGGCCAGGACCGCCGGCAGAATCCGACGTGGTTTGGGTCTCATGAGCCCGATGCTCCTGTCTGAAGATGGGTAAGACGAGCGTATCCTCGGCGCGCCCGCACTACGGCCGCGCTGAGCGGACCTCGAAGATTGGAAGGGCCCTCTCTCTCCGCGGACATGGAATCTTCCGTTGAATTCCCGCGTACGATCAAGGATAGACCCATTAGTAACAGACGCCGGGTGTGCCCGCAAGAGCAGATAATTCCTCTAGTTGAATCAGATTGGGAAGCGAATTCTCGGCCCGTCCACAAGTTGGGCGACGGCGGTCTCCGACCGGTATCCGAGGCGCAACGGCCCGGTAACGGATCAGGTCCCGGCGGAGCCCAGTTCCCTGTCGATTCGGTCGAGCAGGTCCTGCTTCTGTCGCCACGGCAGAAAGGCGCTCCGAAACCCGTTCCGGACCAGCTCGACCAGCCCGTCTTCCGAGAATCCCTGGTGCTCGGCGGCCCTCGCGTACTCCCGCGTCAGCGTGGTGCCGCTCATGAGCCGGTTGTCCGTGTGCAGGCTGACCGGAATGCCGGCGTCGAAGTAGCGGCGCAACGGATGGTCGTCGAAGCTCTCCACGGCGTGGGTCTGCACGTTGCTCGTCAGGCAGACTTCGATGGGGACCTGGTGATCCGCCACGTACTCGAGGAGCTCGGGGTCCTCGTACAGCCTCGTGCCGTGTCCGATCCTGTGTGCCCCGCACTCGTGCAGGGCCTGGGCGATCGAGTCGGCTCCGGCGGCCTCCCCCGCGTGGATGGTGACGCCGAGGTTGCCGCGCAGGGCGACTCGAAAAGCCTCGACGTGGTCGAGGGCCGGATTCCCGGCCTCCCCACCCGCGAGGTCGAAGGCCACCACACCGCGACCCTTGAAAGCGACAGCGAGCTCCGCCAGCTGGACCGAGGTCGACGGCGGGAAGTTCCGGATGGCGCAGACGATCAGCCCGGCCTTCACACCGAGCTCCGCCTCGGCGCGCCGGACGCCGCGAAGGGGCGCCTCGACGGCCTCCTCGAGCGAAAGGTCGCCCTGCTGGTGGAGGACCGGAGAGTAGCGGATTTCCAGGTAGCGGACGTTCTCGGACACCGCGTCCTCGCACAGCTCGAAAGCGGTCCGCTCCAGCGACTCCGCTGTCTGCATCACCGAGAGCGTGAGTTCGAATCGCTTCAGGTAGTCCACCAGGTCACGCCCGTCCTGCACGAACAGGTAGTCGTACAGCGAGCGCTCGTCGGCGTAGGGAAGAGACACGCCGGCGTCTTCCGCCAGCTCCAGGATCGTGGACGGGCGCAGCGATCCGTCCAGGTGCAGGTGCAGCTCCGCCTTGGGCAGGCCGTGCAGCCAGGCCTCCAGATCACCCCGAGTGGCCGGATCCATCAGGTTCTCTCCATCTTGCCGTCCGCCCCCTGTTCCTTGAGCGCCGCGTGCGCCGCCGCGAGACGGGCGACCGGCACCCGGAAGGGCGAGCAGGAGACGTAGTCCATCCCGAGGGCGTGGCAGAACTCGACCGAGGGCGGATCGCCTCCGTGCTCCCCGCAGATGCCGATCTTCAGGGACGGGCGCGCCTCCCGACCCTCGCTGACCGCGAGCGCCATCAGCCGCCCGACGCCTTCCGTGTCGATGGACTGGAACGGATCACGCGCGTAGACCCCCGCCTCCACGTACAGCGGAAGGAAGCTGCCGGCATCATCCCGGGAAAGGCCGAGGGTGGTCTGGGTGAGGTCGTTGGTTCCGAACGAGAAGAACTCGGCCGGTCCGGCGATGGCCCCGGCGGTGAGGCAGGCTCGCGGGAGCTCGATCATCGTGCCCACCAGGTAGTCCACCCTGCGGTCCCGCTCGGCGAACACCTCGCGGGCCACTGCGTCGATGATTGCCTTCTGGTTGTCGAACTCGTCCAGGTGTCCGACGAGCGGGACCATGATCTCGGGCCGGACGTCGACTCCATCCTCCGCCACATCGAGAGCCGCTTCGATGATCGCCCGGGCCTGCATCGCCGTGATCTCCGGGTGCGAGTAGCCGAGGCGACAGCCCCGGTGTCCGAGCATCGGGTTAGCTTCGTGCAGCCTGGCCACGGCGGCCTCGAGCTCGGCCTCCGGGCGACCGAGCCCGAGCGCCAGTCTCTCGATCTCGTCCCGCTCGGAGGGGAGAAACTCGTGCAGCGGCGGATCCAGCAGACGGATCGTGACCGGAAGTCCATCCATGGCCCGGAAGATCCCCACGAAGTCCGAGCGCTGCATCGGGAGCAGCTTGGCAAGGGCGGCTGCCCGGCCCGACTTGTCGTCGGCCAGGATCATCTCGCGAACCGCGTCGATGCGCTCGTCTCCGAAGAACATGTGCTCGGTGCGGCACAGCCCGATGCCTTCCGCCCCGAATCCGCGAGCGGTCGCGGCGTCCGCCGGATTGTCCGCGTTCGTCCTCACACGCAGGCGCCTGCACTCGTCCGCCCAGCCCATCAGCTCGTGAAAGTCGGCTCCCGGCTCCGGCTTGACGGTCGGAATCCGGCCCTCGATGATCTCGCCGGAGGCGCCGTCCACCGTGATCCACTCGCCGCGCCGGACGGTCCGGCCGCGCGCGCGGATCTCACCCGCTTCCTCGTCGATCTCCAGTTCCTTGGTGCCGACCACGCAGCACTTTCCCATCCCGCGGGCCACGACGGCAGCATGGCTCGACTTGCCCCCTCGACTGGTCACGATCGCGACGGCGGCCACCATGCCTTCGAAGTCGTCCGGCGAGGTCTCGGTACGCAGCAGGATGACGGGATCATCCTCCCGGGCCCGCTCCACCGCTTCCTTTGCCGACAACACGACGCGGCCGCTGGCCGCCCCGGGCGAAGCGGGGTTCCCCTCGGCAAGAGGCGTGTAGTCGGCCGACGGGTCCACCATCGGGTGAAGCACCTGCTCGAGGCGCTCGGGCTCCACCCGGAGGACGGCCTCCTGGCGCGTGATCAGCCCCTCGTTCGCCATGTCCACCGCGATGCGCACGGCCGCGCGGGCCGTTCGCTTCCCGGTGCGGGTCTGGAGCAGGTACAGCGTTCCCTGTTCCACCGTGAACTCGAGGTCCTGCATCTCGCGGTAGTGTTTCTCGAGGCGCTCCGCCGTTTCCTTCAGCTGGTCGAACGACCGGGGGAGGTACTCGCGCATCTGGTCGATCGACAGCGGGTCTCTGGTTCCCGCCACCACGTCCTCGCCCTGGGCGTTGATCAGGAACTCGCCGAACAGCTTGGGTTCTCCGTCCGCCGCGTTGCGGGTGAACGCCACGCCGGTGCCGCTGTCCGAGCCCCGGTTGCCGTACACCATGGTCTGCACGTTTACGGCGGTGCCCAGATCATGCGGGATTCCGTAGGTCTTCCGGTAAGCCTGGGCCCGGGGGTTGCGCCAGCTGCGGAACACCGCCTCGATCGCTCCCCACAGCTGCTCCTCGGGGTCCTGAGGGAACGGCGCCTCGCTCTCCCGGTCGATCAGCTCGCGGTAGCCCCGGACGACGCTGCGGAGTGCATCGCCTTCCAGCTCGTAGTCGGTCTCGACGCCGGCCTGGCGGCGCGCCTCCCCGAGGATGCTCTCGAAGGCGTCATGATCCAGCTCCAGCACGACGTCGCTGTACATCTGGAGAAATCGCCGGTAGCTGTCGTACGCGAAGGCGGCGTTGCCGGAAACCCGGGCCAGTCCCTCGACGGTCTCGTCGTTGAGTCCCAGGTTGAGGATCGTGTCCATCATGCCCGGCATCGAAACGGCGCCCCCGGACCGCACGGACACGAGAAGCGGGTCCTCGGCTCCCCCGAACTTCTTGCCCGACAGCCGCTCCAGCCGCCGGATCGCATCCTCGACCTGCGCATCCGTCCCCTCCGGCATCTCGTGCGTGATCAGGTGATGCCGGCACACCTCCGTCGTGATCGTGAAGCCGGGCGGCACCGGCACCCCGAGCCGGGTCATCTCCGCCAGGTTGGCGCCCTTGCCTCCGAGCAGGGCGCTCTGGGTCCGATCCCCGTCCGTCAGTCCCTTGGAAAAGAAGTAGACGTGCTTCATCGGTCTCGTCTCTTGGATTGAAATGCGGTGTCAATGGCGCGCATCGGCGCCTCAGGGAACGCGAGCTCCGACCACCGATCCGTTCTCGATGTCGACGAGCGGAGCAGGGTAGTCTCCGGTCCAGCACGCTTCGCAGAACGGTCCGTGCTCCGCCACCATCGCCCGCATCCCCTCGAGTGACAGGTATCCGAGCGATTCCACGCCCAGGTGCTGCCTGATCTGCTCCACCGAGTGGGTCGAGCCGATCAGCTCCTCCCGTGTCGGCATGTCGATGCCGTAGTAGCAGGGAGCGATGATCGGCGGCGACGCGACCCGGAAGTGGATCTCCCTCGCACCGGCTTCCCGGAGGAGGGCGACGAGGCCGCGGCTCGTCGTGCCGCGGACCAGTGAGTCGTCGACCACGACTACCCGCCGTCCCTCGATCAGCTCGGTGACCGGGTTGTACTTGACCCGGACCCGGAAGTCGCGTCCGGCCTGGCCCGGGTGGATGAACGTGCGGCCGACGTAGTGGTTCCTGATCAGAGCGAGCTCGAACGGCAGCCCCGATTCCTCGCTGTAGCCCAGGGCCGCCGAGTTGGAGGAATCCGGCACCGCGAATACACAGTCGGCATCCGCCGGATGCTCCCGCGCCAGCTGCCTGCCGAATGCCCGCCGCGCCCGGTCCACGCTGCAGCCCCAGATCCGCGAGTCCGGTCGCGCGAAGTACACGAGCTCGAACAGGCAGGGGGAGTGCGGCGCGGGCTCCAGCGGACGCAGCTTCTGGATGACGCCGTCCTCGATCTTGAGGACCTCACCCGGCTCCACGTCACGCTCGTACCGCGCGCCGATGATGTCCAGGGCGCAGGTCTCGGACGCTACGACGATCGCATCTCCCAGCCGACCGAGGACCAGCGGCCGGAAACCCCTCGCGTCCCGCGCGGCGTAGAGAGTGCGCCCCACCGTCAGCACGAGCGAGAACGCGCCGGCCAGCTGGGAGAGCGAGTCGTCGACCTGGTGATCCGGGACATCGCGCCGTGAGCGGGCGATCAGGTGGATCACGACTTCCGAGTCGCTCTCCGTCTGGAATATGGCGCCTTCGGCGGTGAGGCGTTCGCCGAGCTCGCCCGCATTCGTCAGCGTGCCGTTGTGGGCCAGGGCCATGCTGCCGTATCGGTAATTGACCAGCACGGGCTGCGCGTTCCGCAGGCTCGAGCTGCCGGAGGTGGAGTATCGCACGTGGCCGATGGCCAGGTCACCCGGCAGTCCCGCCAGGATCGTATCGTCGAACGCTTCGCTGACGTGTCCCATCCCCTTGTGGGCGCGGGCCGTTCCACCGGAATCGATGGCGACGATGCCGGCGGACTCCTGCCCGCGGTGCTGAAGAGAGTAGAGGCCCAGGAATGCCAGCTCGGCCGCCCGCTCCGCGCCGCTGATCGCGAAGACGCCGCATTCGTCCCGGAGCCGGTCGTCGTCGCGCCACGTGGGCAGGGGTCTGTGCGTCCGGTCTGGCATCAGAACTCCGGAAGAGGGTGGGCCGTGATCCGCTCGAACGCCTCGCGGTATCGCGCGGAGGTGGAGGACACGACGGATGGGGGGAGATCGGGTGCCGGCGGCTGCCGGTCCCACTCTCCGGCCTGGACCAGCTGCTCCAGGTAGTCCCGCACCGGCTGCTTGTCCAGAGACGGTGGGGTGCTGCCCGGCTCGTACTCGCCGACGGGCCAGAAGCGCGAAGAGTCCGGCGTCAGCGCTTCGTCGATCAGCAACAGCTCGCCGGTCGGCGACGTGCCGAATTCGAACTTCGTGTCGGCGATGAGGATTCCGTTCCGCCTGGCGTGCTCGCGCGCCGACAGGTACAGATCGATGCTCGTCTGCTTCAGGAAGTCGGCGACCTTGCTGCCGACCAGCCCGCGAACCTGCTCGAACGTGATGTTCTCATCGTGCCCCTCCTCGGCCTTGGTGGCGGGAGAAAACACCGGTTCCTCCAGCTCCTGCGCTTCGACGAGGCCCTCGGGCAGTGGCTCGCCGGCCAGCGTCCCGCTGGCCCGGTATTCCTTCCACGCCGATCCCGTGATGAAACCGCGCACCACGCACTCGACCGGGAACGGGTCGGCGCGCCGGACCAGCATTCCGCGCCCGGCCCACCGGTCACGCGTGTCAGCGAGTTGCGGCTCCAGCTCCACGATCCGGTCGGGGTCCGCGCTGAGGCAGTGGTTCCGGACGATGTGCCCGGTCCGGTCGAACCAGTACCTCGACATCTGGGTGAGGACCGCGCCCTTGTCGGGGATCGGCTGCGGGATCACGCAGTCGAAGGCGCTGATTCGGTCGCTCGCCACGAGCAGGAGGTGGTCTCCCAGATCGTACATCTCGCGCACTTTCCCTCGCCGCAGGAGCGGGAAGGGGAGGTCGGTTCTCTGCACCGCCGGCATTCGGTTCACCGCGTCCTTTCCGGGAATGCGCCGGGCCCCATCAGACGCGCAGGTCCGTCGATCCGGGTACGTCGGTCTCGACCGACGCCAGGAGTTCGTCCACGCGTCCGCGGAGCAGGCGATCCACCTGTTCAGGGGCCCTGCCCGTGAGCGCCGACGGGTCGGCCAGCGCCTCCAGGTCGGCGCCCGTCAGCCCGATGGCCGCGTCTCCGGCCACCCGATCGAAGAAGTCATTGTCCGGGGCGCCTTCATCCATCCTGGCGCGAGCCTCCATCGCGTGCCGTCGGAGCCTCTCGTGCAGGTCCTGCCGGTCCCCGCCCCGGGCCACGCCGGCGATCAGGATCCGCTCGACCGCCAGGAACGGCAGGGACCGCGCCAGCCGGGCCGCGATCACCGCCTCGTGCACCACGAGCCCGGAGGCCACGTTGGCCTGTATCTGCAGGACCGAGTCGGCGCACAGGAAGGCCTCCGGGATCGAGATCCGCCGATTCGCCGAGTCATCCAGCGTGCGCTCCAGGCCCTGGACGGACGCCGTCCACGACGCGTCTATCTCGAGGCTGCACAGGTGGCGCGCCAGGCCGCAGATGCGCTCCGAGCGCATCGGGTTGCGCTTGTAAGGCATCGCCGAGGACCCGATCTGGTGGCTGCCGAACGGCTCTTCGATCTCGCCGAAGCTCTGCAGCACGCGGACGTCGGTTCCGAACTTGGCGGTGCTCGCCCCGATCCCGGCCAGGATCGAGAGCACCCTGTGATCCACTTTTCGCGGATAGGTCTGGCCGACCACGTCGTACGTGCCTTCGAACCCGAAGTGCGAGGCCAGCCTGGCGTTGAGCTCGTCCACCTTCGCCCCGTCGCCCAGCAACTCGAGGAAGGTGTCCTCGGTGCCCGTGGTGCCCCGGGCTCCCCTGAAGCGCAGCTCCCCGAGTGCCCGATCGACCTGCTCCACGTCGAGCAACAGGTCGTGCAGCCACAGCGCCGCCCGCTTGCCGACCGTGGTGGGCTGCGCGGGCTGCCAATGGGTGTATCCGAGGGCAGGGAGGTCCTTCCAGCGCTCCGCGAACCCGGCCAGGGCCGCCACGGCCGCTACCAGGCGCGCGCGCACGATTCGAAGGCCGTCCCGCAGCTGGATCAGCCCCGCGTTGTCCGTCACGTAACAACTGGTCGCACCGAGGTGGATGAAGGGTCGGGCATCCGGGGCGAGCTCGCCGAAATGATGGACGTGGGCCATCACGTCGTGGCGCAGCTCTCGCTCCAGCTCGGCGACCCGCCCCAGGTCGACCTCGTCGCGCGCCGCCCGCATGGCGGCGATCGCCTCGGCCGGGACGTCCACGCCCAGCTCACGCTCGGTCTCTGCCAGCGCGATCCACAGGTCGCGCCACAGCCGGGCCTGCCGTGCCGGTGAAAAGACATCGGCCATGTCCGCCGACGCGTAGCGTTCGATCAGCGGATGCGGATAGCGGTCTTGTGTGGCTGACAAATTACTGTACGTAGAAGGTGGTAATGTAGATGTTCCCGTCCCGGTAGACGCTGACCCGGATGCTACTACGTCCGGAGTAATACTGGAAGAGGTCGGCGACATCCTCCGCCGAAGTAACCTGTCGGCGATTCACCGCCACGATCACATCTCCTTCCCGCATTCCGGTGTAAGCCGCGTTCCGCTGCGATATGCTCGCGATCATGGCTCCGGAGTCGACGTCGAGGCGTCGTTCGACCGCGATCTGGGGGTCGACCGTGATCAGCTCCAGCCCGGCCAGGACCTGCAGGCGTTCCGCCGATTCAGAGGGCAGCTCCTCGATGCGGAGCCGCGCGCGTCGTTCCGCTCCGTCCCGTCGGTAGACCACGTCCACGTCCGAGTCGACGCCCGCGTCGAGCAGTCCGACCTCCCAGTCGAGCGGACTGGCCACCGGTCGACCGCCGATGGTGACCAGCACGTCGCCCGGCTCCAGTCCCGCGGTGGATGCGGACGAGCCGGGCGCCACGCGGCGAACCAGGGTCTCGGAGGACGCCAGCGTGTCCGACTGGACCGCCATGGGATCGACGCCGACGTACGGCCGCCGGATGCGGCCGAAGCGGCGCAGCTCGTCCACCACGCGGAGTGCGCGATCGATGGGGATCGCGAATCCGAGTCCTTCCGATCCGCCGGAGCGCGAGAAGATGTTCGAATTGACCCCGATGACCCTGCCATCGGCATTCACCAGCGGCCCGCCGGAGTTGCCGGGGTTGATGGAGGCGTCCGTCTGCACCATGTCGGCCAGAAGCGTCTGCCGTTCGTCGGCCGAGCGGATGTCGCGACCCACCCCGGATATCACGCCGGCGGTCACCGTGGCCTCGGCGTTCGCCAGCAGGTAGCCGAACGGATTCCCTATGGCGATGGCAGGCTCTCCGACCATCAGGTCCGACGACGTTCCGAGGGGAGCGGCGGGGATCCGGCCTCCGTCCACACGGAGGACCGCGATGTCCGTCAGTTCATCAGCCCCCACGACGGTGGCGGCGTGGACCCGGCCCTGCGCGTCCGTCACAACGATCGAATCCGCTCCCCGGACCACGTGCTCGTTCGTCACCAGGAAGCCCTGATCGTCGATCACGAACCCCGACCCGTAGGACTGCCGGAGACGGGACCTGGGCGCCGTACGACCGAAGAAGTCCTCGAACAGGCTGCGCGGCCCGGACTCGGTGATGCTCAGAATGCCGATGCTGACCACCGAGGGCGCCACGAGATTGGCCGCTTCGACGATCGGCGTGTACCGGCGGCTGTCCGAGGCGCCCTGGCGGTTCGGAGGCGGCCTGACGGCTGAAGTCGGGCGCAGGTCCGAGGCGCCCGGCGCGGCAGTCTTCACGATCGAAGCAGCCGTGGGAGCAGGCGAGCCGCCCGGGCCGTCCGCCAGACCATCGCTCCCGCGCGCCGGCTCTCCGATCCTCGAGCCGAGAAGCAGTCCCGCCGGGAACGCCGCGATCAGGAACAGGAGAATCCAGGTACGCCACCCCAGTCTGCTCAAAACGCTTCCGCCTCCATCCTGGCGTCGCTGGTCCGCGGCCCGCCGGAATCGCCGGACCCTGCCCCGACGGGCAATGGCCACAGGCCGGGAACTCCGGGTGGCCGGTTCCATCCGTGCTCATATCGGACGCCGGTGAGGTACAGTCCGCAGGCGTCAGCCGGCATGGGCGGACGCACATCGTCGGCTCCCGAAAGCAGTCTTTCGATGTCGTCCGCGGCCCTTACCCCCGCGCTTTGCTGGACCATCGTCGCGACGAGGTATCGTACCATCCGGTGCAGGAAACGGTCCGCGACGATCGTGAAGCGAAGGTCCCCCAGCTCGGTGCGATGCCATGAGGCTTCCTCCACCGCGCAGACCGTACTGACATCCGGCTGCCCGGACTTGGCGAAGGCCCCGAAGTCGCGCCGGCCAGGCAGCGAGCGGGCGACGGATCGAAGGGCATCGAGGTCGGGCTCCGGCTCGATGCACGACGTCATGTGTCGCCGGTACGGAGCGCGGCCGGACCGACCCGACGCGATATAGTATTCGTACCTGCGTCCGGTGGCCTGGAATCGTGGATGGAACTCGGGCTCCGCCTCTCGCAGGACCTCGATCCAGAGATCCGCAGGGAGCAGGGAGTGCAGGGCCCTGGCGATCTCGTCGGCGGTCCAGGAGGAAGGAGCGTCGAACGAGATCTCCTGACCGGCGGCGTGGACTCCGGCGTCCGTGCGTCCCGCGCCCTGCACCCGGCCCTCGATGCCCAGCCTGCGGAGGGCCCCCTCGATCTCTCCCTGGACCGTGCGCACCTCGGGCTGCACCTGCCAGCCGGCGAAGGCGGAGCCGTCGTAGTGAATCGTCGCGCGGTAGCGCTTTCCGTCCCGGGAGTGCACGGCGCCAAGCTACCGGCCTGACGAAACGGGTGTCAACGAGCACCGTGGATGTCCGCGCCGGTCCCGTCCCGTCAGGTCCCCTGGAGGAGCAGGGCCACGTCCCACGGACCGGGAAGCGGCGGTGATACGGGCCTCAGAAACCAGATCGTCGAAGTGCCGTGCGCGCGGCGCCCCACCAGGAAGGGCTGACGCCCGGGCGCGGTCGCGCCGCCCTCCGGTCCGTCGGCCGGCGGGGCTCCGCCCGCCATCGTCGGGGAAAGCACTTCAGTACTTCCGAATGACGCCGACGACGATTCCCTGCACGGTAACCCGGCCGGACTCGAAGTACATCGGCTTGAGACTCGGATTGGCGGGCTGCAGCCGCAGCATTCCACCCGGCTCCCGATAGAACTTCTTGACCGTCGCGTTCTCGCCGTCGATGAGGGCGATGACCATCTCGCCGTTGTTCGCCGTGTCGCGGGCCCGCACGATCACGTAGTCACCGTCGCGGATCTGCTCCTCGATCATCGAGTCGCCCCGCACCCTGAGGACGTAGTGGGCGACGGGGCCCGAGACCATGTCCTCGGGGACCGCGATGGCCTCCTTCTCCTCGACCGCCTCGATCGGCTCGCCGGCCGCCACCGTGCCGAGCAGGGGAAGATCGACCGCCGCCAGCCTCATCTCGGTCCGGGCCAGTTCGATCGACCGGCTCTCGTTGTAGTTCTTCCGGATGTAGCCCTTGGCTTCGAGGTTCGAGAGGTGCTCGTGCACCGTCGCCAGGGACCGATACTGGAAGAAGGCCGCGATCTCTTCGAAGCTCGGCGAGTAGCCGCGGGCGTCGAGGAAGCTCTCGATGAAATCCAGGATCTCCTTCTGCCTTCGCGTCAGCGCCATCGGGTGTCTTCTCCTGGCAACCGGGTAGGGACCGAACGGAAACCGAAATCAAGCTACCCGAACAGGAACCGAAACGCAACCGGGTGGAGGTTGGAATCCGTCGATCCCCCACCTATGTTCCTCGCCGTTCGCGTTCGAGGTCGGGGATGAGGAGCTCTGACGGGAGGACCATGACCAGAAGTTCTCGGCCCGGAAGCGGGCGGTGGCAGGAGTGGGAGGCTTTGGTTCGCGGCGTCGGAATGTCGCTTCTTCTCGCCGTGACGACCGGCCCCTCCGCAGCCGCCGCGCAACAGGAAGCCGCCCCCGTCACCGGACGTCTGGCGCCGTCGCTGAGCGCCGCCCTCGTCCGGGCGGCTCCCGGCGATACCCTCCCGGTGATCATCGAGTACGAGGCGGCCGCCCCCGCGCCCGGCCCCCCCGCGGGCCTCGTGCAGCGCCTCCAGGTACGCTCTGCCACCGCCCTGCTGCGGGTGGATTCGGCTGGAGCGGCGCTGGGCCCCCGGCTGCGGGTCCGGCAGCGCCTGTGGGTGGTGCCGGCCGTCACCGCTGAAGCGACTCCCGAGGCCGTGCGGGCGCTGGCGGCCGATCCGGCGGTTCGCCGGATCTACCTGGACGAGAGACTGCCGGTCCAGTTGTTCCCGGCCGCCGGCGCGATCGCGGACCCTGCCTTCACCTCGGACGCGATGAGGACGATCGGCGCCGATGCGGTGTGGGGGCAGGGAGTGACGGGAGAGGGGATCACGATCGCTTTCTTCGATTCCGGCGTGGACGGCACGAACGCCATGGTGTCGGACCGGTGGAGGGGGAGGACGTCCGACGTCCGCGCTTCCTGGTTCGATCCGTTCACGCGCGCGACGTCCCCGCAGGATGATGTCGGTCACGGCACGCAGGTGGCGATCTCGGCCGTCGGGGCCCTGTCGGTCGGAGACACCCTCCGGTTTCCGGATGGGAGTGAAGTGGTGGCCGCGTCGTCCGTCGACGTGGTGACCGGGCCGGCTCCCGCAGCCGAGTGGATCGCGGCTCGTGTATTCGAGCCGTTCGGCGGG
>Ga0210121_1000024_pt1 | contig 39462 bp, 30 predicted proteins | sample Joice_ThreeSqB_D_FD_184873 | JGI IMG/M metagenome (GOLD analysis project Ga0210121, IMG submission 184873) | Wetland microbial communities from San Francisco Bay, California, USA, that impact long-term carbon sequestration - Joice_ThreeSqB_D1... | ecosystem: Environmental > Aquatic > Marine >... | reverse complement strand
ACTGATCTCCCTGACCGTGGAACTCAACGCCAGGATGCGAGGGCAGTGAGCGACGTCGTCACAACTGAGGGGGCTCGCGCGTTTCTAGGTTGCTTTGAGCGTTCAAGTACGTCTCAGGCCACTCCGAACGCCAAAGACGAAGCCCCGGCCCTGCACCGGGGCTTCGTTCTTGTAGGAAGGGGATGCTCGCGGCCTTTCTGCACCCGCCCCCTTCAACCAGGATCAGCCCCGGAAGCAGGGACGTGCGCCGGGCTCATGTCCGCCGCGGGAGCGTCTCGCAAGGCCGGCGATGGGAGCACTGTCCGTGCACGGTGACACGCCAGGTTCGGGTCCCCGGCGGGGAAGAATGAGGGCGGCGCTGCGTCCCGTTCTCCTGTGGGCTCTGCTGGCCACGCTCGCGGCCCCGCTCCCGGCGCAGGAGGAGGTACGAACCGACGCCTGGGGCGTTCGGAAGCGTCCCGTCCTCGCCTTCATAGAGATCGTCGGAATCAACGTCTTCACCTGGAGCCTCAACTACTACGTCCGGGACGAGGACTTCGCCGTCGTCTATCCGAAGACCTGGTGGAACAACATCAGCAACGGGTTCGAGTACGACGGCAACCTGTTCGCCACCAACATGATCGACCACCCGTATCACGGAAGCACGTATTTCAACGCGGCCCGTTCGAACGGGGTCGGCTTCTGGGGGGCCGCTCCTCTCACGGCGATCGGAAGTCTGATGTGGGAGTGCTGCGGAGAGCGCCACCCCATGGCGTTCAACGACGTGGTCAACACGACGTTCGGAGGAATGGCGCTCGGCGAGGCCCTGTACCGCACATCCTCCGCGGTCCTCAGCAACGAAGCGACCGGGGCGGCTCGTTTCGGCCGCGAGTTCGCCGCCCTGTTCCTCGACCCGTTGCGCGGATTCAACCGTATCATCTCCGGGCGCGCGTTCAGCGTCAGTCCCAATCCGGCGGATCCGGACGATCGCACGCCCGGATACTTCAGGCTTTCGCTGGACGGCGGTTACCGGGGAGTGAATCCGGACTCGGACTTCCGGGACGACGTGACCGGAGGGTTCTTCCGCTTCCGGATCGACTACGGGAGCCCGTTCGACGGTCGCCGGCGAGGGGCGTTCGACGTGTTCGAGTTCGACATGTCGCTGTACGCAGGCGACCAGAACGTGTTCGGGTCCCTGGCGGTGCGGGGGAATCTTCTCACGCGCGATCTCTCGAGAAGCAGTTCATCGGCACACGTGTGGTCCGTCGTCCAGACGTACGAGTACGACGACAACTCGGCCTACCAGTTCGGCGACCAGAACGTGGGACTGCGGCTGGAGTCCCTGTGGGGCAGGGCGGAGGGTCCGACCGTGAGCACCCGGTTGCAGGCGGGAGCGATCCTGTTCGGGACGCTCGACTCCGCCCTCCGACCGGTCACCGACACTCCCGCCGGGTGGGACCTGCGGCCGTTCGACTACACGACGGGCCTGGACGGAAGCTTCGAAATCGAAGCGGAGACGGGCCGGTTGAGCGGGGGCGTCGCGTGGCGGTCGTCCTGGATGCAGAGCCTGAATCACAACTCCGTGAACGGAGGCAGCGCCCGGCACTGGCTGCACGAGGGACGCGTGTCGGCTCACGTCCGACTCTCACCGCAGCTCGGCGTCGGCGGCGACTTTCGAGTGTACCTGCGGGACAGCAGCTACGATGTCGCCGTCTTCGAGGACGTTCGGGAGACGGTGCCCGAGCTCCGGCTGTACGGGACGTGGGTCCTCGTGCCGGGCCGGGACGGAGCCGCGCCGGCGTTCTACTGAAGTGGCGCGGATACCATCCCTCTGCTACCGTTGACCCGGTTTCACGACGTCCCGCTTACCGCGCAACCCGCGGCCATCAAGGCGAAAAACACATAAGGGAATATGAAGAACCGATCGAACAACAGAATCCTCGGCATCGTTTGCGCCGCGACGGCATGGTGCCTCTCGGTGCCGATCTCGTCGGAGGCCCAGCAGATCCCGCGCGCTGAATACCTGCGCTACGTGCCGCTCGAGGTGCCGCGCATCATCCGGCAGACGCCGGCGAGCGATCGGCTCCATCTGTACGGCGACCTCGACGATCCGGACTACATCGATATCGCTCCGGTGGATGGCATCGACGATCGGAGGCACAGGACGCTTCAGGACCTGGCCGTTCGGTTCGCCCCGTTCCTGGTTCAGAACTCCGAAGGCATGCCGATGGACCACAAGCAGGTCTGGGGAGGGGCCTATCCGCTGTACGTCGATGACTGGAACACGGCCATGGGCCTGGATCTGATCCGGGAGGAGACCGTCAACTGGATGAAGGGCGCGTCCGACCCGTGCACCGGCTTCAATCCGACGTCGGACGATTGCCGCCTGCTCGAGCTGCTCCGCAAGTACAACCCGGACGATCCGCTGTATGCGGCGGAGCACACGGGCGCGCAGGACGCTCCCTACAACCCGTTCGAGGTCCTGTGGATCGACATGCCGGGGACCGACCCGACGAGTTGGAAGGACTACTGGCGCAACGGGTTCTCCAAGCGGCTGCGGTCCGACTACCGGCAGATGATGCAGACCTACGTGCACCCGTTCCTCGAGGACGTGCGAGGAGCCTCCGGGCCTGAGGGCGTGCAGCTCGTCCTCCAGTACTGGTTCTTCTACCCCTACAACGACGGCGGGAACAACCACGAGGGAGACTGGGAGCACATACACGTCATCGTGAGCCCGAGGGGGCTGGTGGAGAAGGCGGCGATCCCTGAGCGGGACATGCTGCGGCTGCTGGACGGCGAGTGGACGGACGCGACCGGCGAGAACGAGCTCGTGATCAAGCGGGTCGAGTACTACTTCCACAGCAAGGTCGCCAGCTTCGAGTTCGGGGAGCCGAACGCGTACCTGCCGCGGGCCGAATGGGCCCGCCAGGCGGACTCGCTCGGCACCGACATGTCCGGCGACGAGCATTTCCGCGAGTTCATCCGCCACATGGCGTGGAAGGACGCGGCGGAGACCGAGATCAACACGCACCCCGTGGGTTACATCGGGGCGGACAACAAGGGACTCGACCAGCTCCTGTCACCGCCCGGCGGCACGAACCGTGATTCGCACGGCACGTATCCGATGCCCGGGCTGTTCAAGGACATCGGGCCGGCGGGCGCCTCGGAGACGATCGCCAACCTGTTCGACCAGCAGAAGTACTTCGCCGGGGACAAGAAGACGCTGAAGAGGATGGACCAGTTCGAGCGGGGTGGGGTGGTGTTCCTCGGCAGAGACGAGGTCGTCACGATCGTGCCGGACTACGAGCGGGTCATCGATCTCGTGCTCACCGACCCGGAGGTCCGGCAGGAGTGGAGCTGGCTCGTCCTCCCGATGCGCTGGGGGTATCCGGCCGTCGAGTCGCCGTTCGCCGGCGTCGTCTCGAACGCGGAGACCGGGAACCTGTCGATCGTGGGGCCCGCGTTCAACACCGGGTGGAACCGCTCCGGGCAGAACGTCCAGTACAAGGCCTACGTGCCGCAGGTCCTGCCGCGGCTGTTCCCCACCGATCTGCAGGACGCGTTTTCGAACGATTGGGGCTACTTCAACGCCACACTGCCGGTGATCAGCTTCCTGCCGCCGTTCGACGTGCTGTGGCGGGTCGTCGCCGCACCGGTCCGGGTGGCCGCCACCACTCTCGACCCGACGATGTATCCGCGCGAGACGATCCCGTACAGGTTCCTCGGGGTGGACGGAGGCGTGTCCCTGCAGGACATCCCGACCGACTATCAGGAACTGTTCTTCAATACCGACCAGATCGGCGGAATCGTCGGAGGCCTGATCTACCATCTGGTCGAGCAGGACGCGGACTCGACCACCTCCGCCACCGGCTCCACTCAGTCGATCGACGTCCCGGCCGCGCCGCTGTTCAGGCTCCAGCTGTTCATCGGCGACCGGTTCACCAGCACGAACAGCGTCCTCCACTTCCGAAGCTCGATGAACTACTCGCTTCAGTTCACCAACATCGACGATTTCAGTCTCACGGGAGACCTGAACTGGTGGGAGTACGTGGGCAGCCTGCGCTACAGCCTCCTCACGGGGTCCATTCAGCCGTATCTGAAGGCCGGATACGGGCTGAGCTGGTATCGGCTGGAAGACGTCGCGACCGACGGCGTGCCGATCGATGTTCCGGACTCGAAATGGGTTCGCAAGCCCGGCCTGTTCGAGAATCTGCTGCCCAACACCTGGCACATCGGGGCGGGCCTCGAGCTGATCGCGGTGAAAGGGTACGGAGGACTGCCGGGCGGTCTCGACTTCAGCCTCGCGGCGGAGTGGCTGTACTTCACCAACAAGCTCGGTGTGGACGCCACCGGGGTCGCGATTGAGGAGCTCGTGCAGCTCGGGGTGCCGGCGGACGAGCTGCCTCGCGAACGCTGGGTCGGTCGGAACGTGATCAACCTGACGGCGACCATCAGCTACTGAGTCCGGGAATCACATCATGCTCAGCCGGCTCGCCCCGGTCCTGTCGTGCGCCGCACTCCTCGCCGTCGCGGGCGCGGCCGGGTGTGATGGCGATTCGGCGGGCCTGGACCTGGACGCGCCGCTGGCGATCGACGATGTCGCCGGTGCGTGGACGGTGGACGTGCCGGGAACGACGGCCTGCATTCCGGCCCTCGGGCCGTTCACGATCGGTATGGAGCTGCAGCATTCCCACCTCGCCGACTATCTCGGTGTGGAAGGGGAGGAGTACTTCAGCGGCCAGTGGTGGGTGGACGACGGGGCAGGGCCTTTCTTCGTGCAGGGCTGGGCGCAGCTGGAGGCGCAGACCTTCCGATTGCTCCTGTGGCAGGGGACGCACGTGAGGGGCTCGGTTCTCATGGGACGGATCTACGGCGGGGGGGAAATGCGGGCCACGTTGCTGGAGCCGATTCCGCCCGGCGACGGGTGGGCGGCGGACCCGATCCCCGGCTATCCCGGGGGCTTCGCGCAGGGCCGCTGCGAGTGGAAGGTGGAAGGGCGGCACGCCGGTTCCTGACGCTGAAGGGAGGCCCGTTTCAGCGCGGCGAAGCCTCCCTTCGACAGGTGCATCGCGCCGGACGGATCGTTAGCTTCAGGCGCTCTCACAGCTCCCCGATGCCCTGAACGAGGCCATCCGATGAATCGCAGGGCCGGTCTGCTCGCCGGATGGGCCGTCGCGACCCTGGTCCTCCCGGTCCTGGTTCCGGCTCTCTCGGCGCAGGATGTTCACCCACCTGCGGTCATCGACACGATCATCATCGAGCGAAATGACGTGTTCACCGAGGAAGAAGCCGCATCGAGCGGAGTCTTCCGGGCGATGAACCGCATTCACCGGGTCACCAGCGAACATGTGATCCGCGACTACCTGCAGTTCGAGGCCGGCGAGCCCTACGATTCCGCCTCGGTGGCCGAGTCCGAACGCCAGCTGCGGCTCCGGAACCTGTTCCGCGCGCTGACGATGGACAGCGTTCGGCTGGAGGACGGCCGCCTCGCGGTGCGGGTCCGGAGCCAGGACGGCTGGAGCCTGAAGCCGAAGTTCGCGCTCTCGGTCGCTTCCACGGGCGACTGGACCGGGACTTTCGGAGTCAACGACATCAACCTGCTCGGGACCGGCAACCAGCTCTTCGTGGCCTACCAGAAGGAACTGGACCGCGACGGACTCAATACCTCGGCTCAGTTCGAGCGCATCTTCGGCTGGAACTTCGATGCCGGGGCCAACTATGCGGGCCTATCGGACGGAAGGAACGGGAACTGGCTGGTCGGACTGCCGTTCCGAAACACCGAGAGCGCGAAGAGCTACCAGTGGGATGGCTCCGCGGCCAATCAGAACATCCTCGCGTATCGCGTCGCGGACGTGGCGGATTCCACGGAAACGGACACCACGACGTACCGACGACGGGCGTTCGTCAACACCTTGAAGGCCGGCCTGGCCACGCGGAACCGCATCGGTGATTACGTGCGGTTCGGGGCGGACGTCGGGATCCGCAGGGAGGAGTTTTCTCTCGACACGGCGTCGATCGGCATGGTCCCGGACTCCGTCTACGCGACGGTGGACGCGTGGGGCGAGATCAGCAGGTCACGGTACCGTAAGTACAGCCGGTTCAATGGATTCGGAACGGAGGACATCGATCTCAGCACGACGGTCAGGCTGACGGCGACTCTCGCCCCGAAGAGCCTCGGATGGCAGGGTACCGGCGTGGGTCTCGCCCTCTCGGCCGCAACCGGCCGTTCGGGAGTCGTGGGCGGGCGCGGATGGGTCTGGGCCTCGGTCGACGCGAACTACCTGTGGAATGCGGCGGTCCGGGACTCGGGTCGGATCGTGTTCAACCTGGCCGCCGGCATGAAACCGGCGGAACGACACTCGATCGCGGCGCAGCTGCAGTGGGGTCGCTTGTGGAACCCGAAGCCCGGGGACCAGTTCGACCTGGGGTTCGACAACGCGCCGCGCGGCTGGGACGCCCACTCGTTCGTCGGAGATCGCGCCTGGTGGGTGCAGGTCGAGCACCGCTACTACGCGGTGGACGCCTTCCTGGGCGTGTTCGGGATTGGATTGGGATCCTTCTTCGATTACGGCGGCGCCTGGTACGAAGACCAGTCCGCCCGTTCAGGGGGCAGTGCAGGGGGCGGGTTGCGTCTGGGATCGGCGCTGGGCGCCGTGGCGGTGACCAGTCGAATCGATCTCGTCTACAGGTTCGGGGAGCACGCGACCGGTGACCGCTGGGTGGTGGCCTTCGGGACTGGATTCGTGTTCCCCCGGCGGACGATCCCCGTCATCAACTACCGGGCGCAGGCGCCTCAGTGAACGAACCCGCCCTTCTTCCGGAGCACCGCACGCGCGCATCCTCCCCAACTGGAGACTGACATGAACCTCGCCGAACGCCTCGTCGCCGAGCTCGAACAGGAAAGCGAGGCCAGTCGGACGCTGCTGGCCCGTCTTCCCGATGGGAGGTGGGACTGGAGGCCGCACCCGAAATCGATGAGCCTGAGTCGGCTCGCCACGCATGTGGCGGAGATTCCGGGTTGGTCGAAATCGATCCTGATGAGCGACGAGATCGACTTCACCTCGCCGGAGATGCAGGCCTGGACGCCCCGCGAACTGCAATCGAAGGACGAGATCCTGGCAGAGCTGGACGAGGCGACCGGGAAGTGCCGAGCGGATCTGCTCTCGATGACAGACGAGGACTTCGGACGCGACTGGTCGATGAGGGCCGGAGAGCAGGTGGTGATGACGGAGATGAAGTACATGGTGTTCCGGCGACAGGTGATGAACCACCTGGTTCACCACCGCGGTCAGCTGGAGGTCTATCTGCGCCTGCTCGAAGTGCCGCTGCCGATGATCTACGGCCCGACGGCGGACGACGAGGGCGAAATGCAGGTCTGATCCGGGCGCCCGGCCCTGCAGCGCAGCTGCAGGAGGGAAAACGGGGGCCGCCCGTAGACGGCCCCCGTTTCGCAGTTTCTGAGAGGTCTGTCGTCAGGGGGCCTGCCGCCGTGCTTTTCTCCTTCGCAGCAGGAACCACACGATGATGAAGGCCGCCGCGAGACCGAGGATCCATTGCCACTCGGACTGGCCGTCGTCCGTGTCCTCGTCCGCCATGGCAGATGTCTCCTGGGCCGCCTCGTCCGCCGCCTCGTAGGCGTCGCCGGCGTCACCTGCCGCGGACTCGTCGGTCATGAGCGGCGGCGCGTCCATGTCCACTTCCTCGGGAAGCTCCATCGGGACGACCTCGAACTCGAGCGGGGCGAAGTTCGCCTCGTCCACGACTATGCCGTCCGCGTCGGTCATGGCGACTTCCCAGCGGCCCTCCGGGATGTACAGGCTCAGCTCCCGGCCCCTCTGAACGTCCTTCGCGGGCACCGCGTGTCCATCCGTGTAAACCGTGAAGCCAGCGGGAATCCTGACCAGCGTAGCCGGCCCCCACGTGCCGTCCCGGTTCTGGAACCGGAGCAGCATGGACGGGAAGCCCTCCCGGTGAACGAGCGCCTTGAAGTGGGCGTAGCGCACACCTTCGCTCTCGACGATCTCCAAACAGGCGTCGTGAGCGGCAGGATAAGTCGTGATGATCCGATCGTCGAACGAGATGTCGTCGCACGTGACGTCCTGCGCTCCGAGAGGTGCCGCGATCATCGCGACAGCCAGTACGGAGATCCCGATGGCGAGTCTCTTCATGCAGCCTCCTTGCTGGAATGCGCCCGGGCGGCCACGTCGGATTGGGGAGCGCAACCGACGCGGTCGATCTTCCTCAGCGAATCCTGTCAAACTGCGGCTCGATTCGGGTGCCGGCAAGCGATCGGGGTCGCCCGCCGTGGAATCCAAGGCCGTACCATTGTACATTCGGCGCCCTTTGGAGCCGCATTCGAATGAAATCCCCGGAGGAGAACCTGTACGTGCTTAATAGACCAGGACTTCGCTCACTGTTGCTGCTGACCGTCCTGTGCCTCGCGTCGGCGGGTCCAGCGTCGGCGCAGGAGTTCATCATCCACGCCGACGGTGATTCCATCAACGGCGACGTGAAGGGGTTCAAGCACGGCAAGCTGGAGTTCGAGATTCCCGGCGGCAGCTCTACCTACATCGAGTTCGACGACATCGCCACGGTCGGGAGCTCCGAGTACTGGGACATCGAGCTGGATGACCTCACCCGGCTGTTCGGGACGCTGGAGCCGGGGAGTGAGCCGGGGACCGTCCGCATCGTGGGCGACGCCGGATCCCGCGAGGTGCCACTGGCGAGCATCGTCCAGATGACGTCGATCGAGAGTGGCTTCTGGTCCAGGCTCGACGGCTTCCTCGAGTTCGGGTTCTCCTTCGCCAAGGCGAACAACGTCACCAACTACACCCTGGCCTCGCAGGTGAACTACCGCGGCACGAAATGGGCATCTGGCCTCAGCTTCGACTCCCGCCTCAACAGCCAGGACGAAGTCGAGACGACGACGCGGAACCAGGCCTCGCTCAACTTCGTGCGGTTGCTTCCCAAGACCTGGTACGCCGGTGCGTTCACGCAGCTGGAGCAGAACCAGGAGCTGGACCTGGACCTTCGTCTGCTGCTCGGCGCGATCGGCGGCAGGGACATCATGCAGTCCAACAAGGTGGAATGGCGGTGGAGGGCCGGCCTCCTGAGCAACCGGGAGGAGTACAGCGGGCTGGAAGCGAACACGTCGGCGGAGGCGCTTCTCGGCACGGACTTCAGCCTGTTCACGTTCGGCGACTGGGAGAACGACATCAGCTCGAGCCTCTCGATCTACCCGAGCCTGAGCGAGTCCGAACGCGTTCGCGTGGACTTCGACATCAAGTACCGCCAGGAGCTGTTCGGGGACTTCTACCTCAGTCTCACCTTCTACGACCAGTACGACAGCCGTCCGCCGGAGGGGGCCACCGAGAACGACTACGGCACCACCCTGGCGCTGGGCTGGGACTGGTAGGAGGCTGCTCAGGCACCCGTCCGCGGCGAACGCGCGGCGATCCGGCTACCTGTCCTTCTCCATCCGGGCCCAGCTGTCCCGGAGCGTGACCGTCCGGTTGAACACGAGTCCGTTCTGGCTGGACGCCTCCGGGTCGCTCATGAAATAGCCGTGTCGTTCGAACTGGTACCGGGTTCCGGGGCGGTCGTCCGCCAGCGCCGGCTCGACCCTGGCTCCTTCCACGACGATCAGCGATTCGGGGTTCAGGTTGACCGTGAAGTCCTGATCCTCCCCCAGGTCGGCCTCCGGGTCGGGCACGGAGAACAGGCGGTCGTACAGGCGGACCTCCGCCGGCACCGCGTGCTCGGCGGACACCCAGTGGATCGTCCCCTTGATCCGGCGCCCGTCCGCCGGGTTCGCTCCCAGCGTGTCCGGGTCGTGCGAACAGCGCAGCTCGACGATCTCCCCCGTGTCCTCGTCCTTCACCACTTCGTCGCACCGGATCACGTACGCGTGGCGCAGCCGGACTTCACGGTCCGGCGCGAGCCGGTAGAACTTGCGGAACGGCTCCTCCATGAAGTCGGACCGCTCGATCCACACTTCACGAGTGAAAGGCATGCGGCGTGTGCCTTCCTTCCCGATGTCGTGCGGGAACTCGGGGGCGTCGATCCACTCGACCCGCCCCTCGGGGTAGTCGGTGATCACGACCTTGAGGGGATCCAGCACGGCCAGGCGGCGTGGCGACCGCCAGTTCAGGTCGTCCCGGATCGCGAACTCCAGGCGCGAGTACTCGATCCGGCTGTCCACGTCGGCGACGCCGATCATCTCGTTGAACTTCCGGATCGCTTCGGGCGTGACCCCGCGGCGCCTGAGACCCGCCACCGTGGGCAGGCGCGGGTCGTCCCATCCGGAGACGTGCCCGCCGTCCACCAGCTGGACCAGCTTGCGCTTGCTCATCACCGTGTAGTCGATGTTGAGCCGCGCGAACTCCGTCTGTTCCGTCCGGGGCCGCTCGATCCCGACGGCGTCCAGCACCCAGTCGTAGATCTCCCGATTCACCTTGAACTCGAGCGTGCAAAGAGAGTGCGTGATGTCCTCGATCGCGTCCTCCAGACAGTGCGCGTAGTCGTACATCGGGTAGATGCACCATTCGTCGCCGCGCCTGTAGTGGCTCTCGTGCCGGATCCGGAACAGCAGGGGGTCGCGCATCGTCATGTTCGGGTGCGCCATGTCGATCTTCGCTCGCAGGACGTGTGCCCCGTCCTCGAACTCACCCTCCCTCATTCTCCGATACAGGTCCAGGCTCTCCTCCGCCGGCCGGTCGCGGAACGGGCTGGGGCGTCCGGGCTCCATCACGGTGCCGCGATAGTCTCGGATCTCGGCCTCGCTCAGGCTGTCGACGTACGCGCTGCCGTCGCGAATGAGCTTCTCTCCCCATTCGTACATCTGTTCGAAGTAGTCGGAAGCGAAATAGAGACGATCCTCCCAGTCGACGCCAAGCCACCGTATGTCCTCGATGATCGCGTCGACGTAGCGCTGCTTCTCGCTCGCCGGGTTCGTGTCATCGAACCGGAGGTTGAAAGTGCCGCCGTACTCCTGCGCGATGCCGTAGTTCAACCAGATCGCCTTCGTGTGGCCGATGTGGAGGTATCCGTTGGGCTCGGGCGGGAATCGGGTAGCCACGCGTCCCCCGTACTTCCCGGTCCTCAGGTCGTCCTCAACCATGGCTCGGATGAAGTCGAGCGGCTTTTTCTTTTCGTCGTTGCTCATCACCGGGTCCGTTCACGCAGTCGATCGGGAAATTTCGAGCGTCGTGCCTTCCGGCCTCCGCCGGAGAACCTGTAAGCTGCCTCCCCGAAGGACGGATGCCAAGTCGAGAGCGGCGCCCTGCGGCTTACGTGAGCCCGGAGGTGGGATTATGGTGGGACGACCGGGCCGGGGCGGCGGAAGGTCGCGCCGGGGAGTCCGAGAACCGCGGGCGGAGGCCATTCGTGAACTCGAGGAATGCGAAGTACGGCTTGTTGGCGATCCTCATCGGGGTGGGGATCGGAGGACTGACCGGCTGCGTGGCCGATCAGGCGGACGCTGGCGACCAGGCGGCGAAGGGCGAGCTCGCGGCGGCCGAGACGCCGTCGGCGACAGGCGGGCAGGAGCTGGACATCCCGGACGCGATCCTCGGTCGCGGTGCTCCACCCCGGGGTGAAGCGCTGGCCTACTTCGACGCGGACCCGGCGACGGTCGGGTACGTCGTGGCGCCGGACGGGGAAGGCCCGTTTCCGGCGGTCCTCCTGATTCACGAGTGGAACGGCCTGGTCGATCGGGTGCGCCAGGTAGCCGATGCGTTCGCGGACGAGGGCTACGTGGCCCTCGCCGCCGACCTGTACCGCGGTCGGGTCGGGACGAACCGCGACGAGAACATGTCCCTGGTGGAGGAAACGCAGGCCGATCCGGACCGGATCATCGCGAACCTGGACGCCGCAGTCCGTTACCTCCGATCGCGGCCCGATGTCACCGGCAAGGTGGCGGCCATGGGCTGGTGCTTCGGGGGCGGGGTGGCGCTCAGTTTCGCCCTCGATGGCGAGAGCCACGAGGGAACCGCGATCTTCTACGGCAGCCTGATCGAGGACCCGGACGTTCTCGCCTCGATCGACCACCCCATCTACGGGACGTTCGCCGGGCTGGATGGAGGCATCCCTCCCGCCGCGGTGAACCGCTTCGCGCAGGCCTTGCGGGCCGCCGGGGTCGAGAACGACATCCATATCTACGATGGCGTCAACCACGGCTTCTGGCTCTGGGTGGACCGGGATCCCGAGTCGGCGTCCGTTCCGGCCGCCGACGCCTGGGAGCGCCTGAAGGCCTACCTGAGACGGGTGCTGGGCTGAATCCACCGGCGAGGCCCGCGTGGTGAGTGAACCGGAGAACCGCATCTGGCCCTGGCTCCTCGCGGCCGGCCTGCTGGTTGCCGCGGCTCTGAGGGCCGCGGGACTCGGGACCGAGCTGTGGATGGATGAGCTCCTCTCATTGAGGTCCGTCCAGGCCCTGAGCTCGCCGCTCCAGGTGTTCACGGAGGTGCACAGCGACAACAACCACTACCTGAATTCGCTCTGGATGTGGACCGTCGGGTCCGGCGCGCCGGGATGGCTGCTGCGCCTGCCTCCCCTGCTCTTCGGCGTCGCACTGGTCGGACTGGCGTACCGGATCGAGCGATCTGGCGGGCGCCTGCCGGCGATCGTCGCCGCGGCTCTCGTCTGCGTGTCCTACCCGCTGATTCACTATTCCTCGGAGGCCCGCGGCTACGGTTACGTGCTGCCGTGCGCTCTGCTCGCGTACGGGTTGTTCCGTTCATGGGCGTCCGGAGCGGATCCCCGGACGGGAGTTCTGTATGCGGTCGTGTCGGCCCTGGCGTTCCTCGCCCAGCTGGGATTCGCCACCGTCTTCGCGGCCTTCCTCCTGTGGTCGTGCCTTCTGGTCCTGGGCTCCGGGGAGAAGATGCGCGCGTTGCGCGCCCACCTTGCGGTACAGGCGCTGCCCGCCGTCACGCTGGGTGTGCTGTGGGCGATCGACCTCAGGCACATGACTCCCGCAGGCGGTTTCGCGCGCCTGAGCCCGGTGCAATCGCTGGCGGGGGCGCTGGGGCTCGTGGTCGGGGTCGCACCCGGGGTGCCCGCCGCCGTCGTCGCGATCGCCGCCTGCGTTGCGATCCTCCTCGGAGCCCGTGCCTCGTACCGGGACTCGAGGGAAGAGACTCTCTTCCTCGCGCTGGCGATCGTGCTGTCGCTGGCCACGGGGGCGCTTCCCGGATACGGCTACCCCCGGTACTACCTCACGGCATTTCTCTTCTCGCTCCTCCTGCTCGGGCGAGCTGCCGCCGCGGGGCTCGCGACGCCGCGGTGGAGGGTCCCCGCCGCGATCCTCCTCCTGCTTCTGGGGGCGTTCAACCTGCTCCAGACGGCACGTTTCGTCTCGATCGGGCGGGGGAAGTACTCCGAGGCCGTCGCGGACATGATCGCCGCGACGGCGGTCCGGCCGGTGACGGTGACGGGGAGTCACGACCTGGGCACCGTGCTCGAGCTCGGCTACTACGGGCCGAGCGCCGATGGGGTCAGCGCGTTCGCCTACTACTGCCACGAGGCGTCCACGCTCGGCTGCGTCCGATCCCGGCCCTCCCTGGCGCGTGGCGAGACCCCGCCCCGGTTCTACATCCTCGCCAGCCTGGAGGACCGCTTCGATCCACCGGCGCTCCTCGGCGTACCGGACCTCGGGGAATACGAGAAGGTGCGCGCGTACCCCAAGTACGGACTGTCGGGCGTATACTGGGTCGTGTACCGGCACTCGAAAGTTTCGGGTGCGACTGCTTCGCCATAGAATGCGCGCATCCCGACCGGGGCCGCAGCCCGTTCGCCGGGCGGCCGGAATCGACGAGAGAGGCACATGACCGAACAGCGACTCACCAGCAGCCCGTCACGCGAGGTCAGGGACTCCGTGGTCGTGCGTTTCGCGGGTGACTCGGGCGATGGAATGCAGCTCGCAGGCACGCAGTTCACGATGGAGAATGCGCTGGCGGGCAGCGACCTGGCCACGTTCCCGGACTACCCGGCGGAGATCCGGGCGCCGGCCGGCACCACCTACGGGGTCTCTTCGTTCCAGATCCACTTCGGCGCCGTGGATGTGAAGACCGCGGGTGACGAGCTGGATGTGCTGGTCGCCCTGAATCCGGCTGCGCTCAAGGTGAACCTGTCGGACCTGAGAATCGGCGGCACGGTGGTCGTGGACGCCGGTTCGTTCACGGACCGCAACCTGGCCAAGGCCGACTACGATCACAGTCCCCTGGATGACGAGGTCCTGGCGCCCTATCAGGTCATCCCGCTCGACATTTCGCAGCTCACGCGGAACGCCGTCGAGCACCTCGGGCTGTCGTCCCGCGATGCCCTTCGCAGTCGCAACATGTGGGCCCTCGGACTCCTGCTGTGGATGTTCGATCGGGACAAGCAGGCGACGGTCGACTGGCTTCGCAACAAGTTCAAGGGTGCGGAAGACGCCGCCGATGCGGCCGTGGCGGCGCTGAGCGCGGGCCACGCGTTCGGCGAGACGGTGGAAATGCCGACCAAGATCCCGGGCTACACCGTCTCGAGGGCCGAGCTCGAGCCCGGCCTGTACCGGACGGTGAGCGGCACTGACGCGCTTGGATGGGGCCTCGCCTCGGGCCTGAAGTCGTCAGGCCTCTCCCGCATGGTGTTCGCTTCGTATCCGATCACGCCCGCATCTCCGTTGCTGCACCTGCTGGCGCGCATGAAGGAGCTCGGAATCGTCACGTTTCAGGCCGAGGACGAGATTGCAGCGGCCTGTGCGGCGATCGGGGCGTCCTACGCGGGCGCGCTGGGAGTGACGTCGAGCTCCGGGCCCGGGATCGCGCTGAAGACGGAGGCGATCGGCCTCGCCGTGGCCACCGAGCTGCCGCTCGTCGTGGTGAATTCTCAGCGTGGCGGGCCCTCGACGGGGCTTCCGACGAAGACCGAGCAGGCCGACCTGTTTCAGGCCGTGTACGGACGGAACTCGGATACGCCGGTGGCGGTCGTCGCACCGGCGACGCCCGCCGACTGCTTCCACGTGGGGCGCGAGGCCGTCCGCCTGGCCACCCGGTTCATGACACCGGTGTTCATCCTCACCGACGCGTATCTGGCGAACGCCGCCGAGCCCTGGCTGATCCCCGATCTCGATACACTGAGTGACTTCCCGGTTCAGTTCAGGGTGGATCCTGATGGCTTTCAGCCTTACGCCCGGGATCAGGGCACCCTGGCCCGTCCGTGGGCCGTGCCCGGCACTCCCGGCCTCGAGCATCGGATCGGAGGCATCGAGCGGGACGCGACGACCGGGAACATCTCCTACGATCCGGACAATCACGATCAGATGACCCGCCTGCGGGCGAGCAAGATCGCGGGGATCGCGAACGACATTCCGGAGCAGGGGGTGGAGCTGGGACCGGCCGAAGGACGCCTGGCGGTGGTCGGCTGGGGCTCGACATACGGATCGCTGTTCAAGGCGGTGGAGAGATCTCGGCAGAAGGGGCTCGAGGTGTCGCACATCCACCTGAGGTACCTGTCTCCGTTCCCCCGGAACCTGGGAGATCTCCTGCAGCGATTCGACCGGGTGCTGGTGCCCGAGCTCAACGCGGGGCAGCTTCTCGCGATGCTGCGAAGCACCTACCTGATCCCGGCCGAGGGACTGAACAGGGTTGCCGGGCGGCCGTTCCGGATCGGAGACATCGAGGCCACGATCGGTCTCATGCTCGCGGACTGAGAGGAACCGATGAGCCACAGCATGCTTCCCCAGCTCAAGCCGAAGGACTTCGCTTCCGACCAGGAGGTCCGGTGGTGCCCCGGATGCGGCGACTACGCCATCCTCAAGGCGATCCAGAAGGTACTCGCCGACCTCGAGGTGCCGCGCGAGCGAAGCGTGTTCATCTCGGGGATCGGATGCTCGTCCCGCTTCCCCTACTACATGGCGACCTACGGTTTTCACACGATCCACGGCCGGGCGCCCGCCGTGGCGACGGGGACCAAGCTGGCGAATCCGGAGCTCGATGTGTGGGTGATCACGGGCGACGGGGACGGGCTCAGCATCGGTGGGAACCACCTCGTGCATGCCCTCCGCCGGAACGTCGACCTCAACATCATTCTGTTCAACAACGAGATCTACGGGTTGACCAAGGGTCAGGTCTCTCCGACGTCGAAGCGTGGCACCCTGTCGCCGACGACCCCTCGAGGGTCCGTCTCGAATCCGATCAGCCCCGCCACGATGGCGCTCGGCGTCGGCGCGCGGTTCGTGGCCCGGTCGGTGGACATCAACCAGGCTCACCTGGTGGACGTGCTCAAGCAGGCCCACGCGAACGCGGGCACATCTTTCGTCGAGATCTTCCAGAACTGCATCGTGTTCAACGACGCGACGTTCGCGGACTTCACGGACAAGGCGGTGGCAAGCGAGAACCAGCTGCTCGTGGAACACGGGCGGCCCCTTCTGTTCGGGGCGGAGCGTGACCGCGGCCTGCGCCTCGATCCCTCGTCGTGGTCGCTGGAAGTGGTACGGCCGGGAACGAACGGAATCACGGAAGCCGACGTGCTGGTGCACGACGAGACGAACCGGACTCTCGCCACGATGCTGGCGGCCCTGGAGCCGCCGGACTTTCCGATGGCGCTGGGCGTCCTGTACCGGGATCCCGCCCCGACGTTCGACCGCCAGGTGCTGGCGCAGGTCGAGCCCGAATCGGAGGGCAGGGGCCTGGCCGACCTGCTGTACGGCGGCCGGACCTGGAAGGTGAGCGGCCAGGTCTAGCCGGCCCGAAGGCGGGTCAGATCAGATCCGCCACCATCTTGACGAGAATCGCGACGATCGCGCTCGGGGCCACGAAGCGGATCAGGAAGGACCACGTCCGGCCTAGCGGGAAGCGGCCGTCATTCTCCCTCACCTCTTCGCCGGCCGCCCTGACACCCCATACCCAGCCCACGAACAGGCTGATCAGCAGCGCTCCGATCACCAGCGAGTACTGCCCGAACAGCATGAAGGTGAAGCTCAGGAAGTCCATGCCTATCCCCGGAAGCGAAGTCAGCCAGGACACGGCGCCGTTGGCCAGGGCGCTCGGGATTCCGAGCACGAAAGCCACCCCGCCGAAGCAGATGGCGGCCTTTCGCCGGGACATCCCGTGCTCGTCCACGGCCCACGAGGTGACGACCTCGAGGAGGGACACGCTGGAGGTAAGCGCCGCGATCCCCAGCAGCATGAAGAAGCCGGTTCCGAAGATCACTCCGCCGTAGGGCGCGGGCGGGATCGAAGAGAGCAGGGAAGTGAGGACCACGAACACCATGCCAGGCCCGCCCGATCCGGGCTCGAGTCCAGCGTGAAACAGGGTGGGGAAGATGATCAGCCCGGCCAGGATCGCGATCGTGGTGTCGGCGAAGGTGACCCAGCCGGCAGATGACACGAGGTCGTCCCGCTTCGAGACATAGGAGCCGTAGGTGATCATCGCGCCCATGCCGAGGCTCAGGCTGAAGAACGCCTGGCCGATCGCCGACAGGATCACCGTGCCGGTCACTTTGCTGAAGTCCGGCTTGAGGTAGAACGTCAGGCCGGCATCGGCCCCCGACAGCGTGACGGCGCGCACTGCCAGCGCCGCGAGAAGCACGAACAGCAGCGGCATGAGCACCTTGGTCCAGCGCTCGATCCCGTCACGGACGCCGCCGAGCACCACCCAGATCGTCAGAGCCATGAACAGCAGGTGCCACGAGATCGCGGGGACGGCTCCGCCCGCGAGATCGCTGAAGATCGCCGCCGTATCGGTCCCCTCCCGAAACGTCCCGATCAGGGTCTTGTAGATGTAGGCGAGGGTCCAGCCCGCGATTACCGAGTAGAAGCTCAGGATGACGATGCCCGTGAGCACGCCGAGCCCGCCCACGATCACCCATGCCTTGCCCGGCGCCAGCGCCCTGAAGGCCCCGACCGGGTTTCGCTGGGTGCGGCGCCCCACGATCAACTCCGCCAGCATCACGGGTGCGCCGATCAGGGCCACGGCCCCCAGGTAGATCAGCAGGAAGGCCGCGCCGCCGTTCTGACCGGCTACCGTCGGGAAGCCCCAGATGTTGCCGAGCCCGATCGCGCTGCCCGCCGCGGCGAGAATGAACGCGACCTTCGAGCCCCACGTGTCGCGGGATGGTCCGGTACTCGGATCCATGGGCCGGCTTCCTCCATTGGTCGAGAGAGTGACTGCGCCCCGTCAGACCGGTCGAGGACGATAAGGCGGATGCGACCGTAAGAAAAGCGCCCGGCGGGATTGCGAACCTCCACGGATTGGCTGACCTTCCAGCATCATCACCTCGTTCTCTCGTCGGAGACAGCAGATGACTGAGCCGCAAGACAGGAAACTGCAGGCCATCTTCCTGATCGTCCTCGCGCTTTCGATCACCGCCGTGTTCTTCCACATGATACGGAGCTTCGTCGAGACCCTCTTTCTCGCAGCGGTGTTCAGCGGGATGATGTACGGCTCGTACCGGAGGCTGGCGAGCTGGACCGGTGGCCGGAAGTCGACGGCCTCTGCGCTTACGGTGGGCCTGTTCGTTCTCGTCCTCCTGGTGCCGCTTCTCGCGTTTCTGGGAGTCGTCGTGTCACAGGCGATCGAGGTCAGCGCTTCCGTCGGCCCGTGGGTGGAGAGGGAGATCGCGCACACCAATCGCCTCGACGAGCTCCTGGCGAGGCTTCCGTTCTGGGACGTGATCCAGCCGTACCAGGACCTGATCTCGACGAAGATCGCCGAGTTCGCGGGACGGCTCGGGACCATCCTCGTGGGCCTGGTGGCGGCCGCCAGCCGTGGGACGGCGGTGTTCTTCTTCCAGCTGTTCATCATGCTGTACGCGATGTTCTTCTTCCTGCTGCACGGCAAGCAGTACCTCGCACGGATGCTCTACTACCTTCCGCTCGGTCCCGATGCGGAGAACCGGCTGGTCGGGAAGTTCGTGTCGGTGGCCCGGGCCACGATCAAGGGAACGCTGGTGATCGGGGTCGTGCAGGGGGGACTGGCGGGACTTGCCTTCCTGGCGGCCGGAATCCACGGCTGGGCATTCTGGTCCGTCGTGATGATGATCCTGTCGATCATTCCGGGCATCGGGACCGCGCTCGTCTGGGTTCCGGCCGTGATCTACCTGTTCGCGATGGGCTCCGCCGCCAGGGCCGTCGTGCTCATGGTCTGGTGCGTCCTCGTGGTCGGCATGGTGGACAACGTCCTCAGGCCGCGGCTCGTCGGCCGCGACACCCAGATGTCGGACCTGCTGGTTCTCGTCAGCACGCTGGGCGGGATCATCGCGTTCGGAGCAGCCGGATTCATCATCGGTCCGATCGTGGCGGCGTTGTGGGTCACCGTGTGGGAGATCTACGGCGAGACGTTCTCATCCTTCCTTCCCAGGGTGGAGATGTCCGTCACGGACACGGTGGCCGGGATGCCGATGGTGGTGCCGCCGGGAGCTGATTCCAGCCCGCGGCAGATGGAGTCGACCGACACGCCCCGTCTTTGGCCGACGGGGGACCCCACTCCGTCGGACGCGGAGGAGACGACGGCCGCAGGGGATGAACCGCCCGGCCCAGAGGATGGCCCTTCCCGGTGATCGAGCCGTCGGACGGTCCGAGCGCAGCCCACGGTGCGGACGGGGCCAGGGTGTCCCTGGAGCGAGCCGGCGACGATCTGGTGATCGGCCTCGGAGGTACCTGGCAGATCCGGGCCCACCTTCCGGGCACGACGGCCGTGGAGGCCGCGCTCGAGAGCACCCCGGCACCGAGGGAGGTCCGTTTCGATTCCGCCGACCTGGGCGGCTGGGACAGCAGCGTCCTCGCCTTCCTGCAGGGAGTGGAAGACGCGGCGGGGGCCCGCGCCATTCCCGTGAGCCTCGACGGACTGCCGACCGGCGTGAGGCGTCTCGCGGAGCTCGCCCGGACGGTTCCGGAGCGGGGCGTTCGGCCCGAGGTTCCTCGAGGTTCGCCAGTGAGACGTCTCGGATGGCTCGGGCTTCGGATCTACGAAGGGGCACTGGAAGACATCGGCTTTCTCGGGGAGGCGGCGCTCGCGTTCGGGCGCTTCCTGAGGGGCCGCGCGAGCTACCGGAGATCGGACCTCAGGCTTCTCATCCAGCAGGCCGGAGCGGATGCGCTCGGCATCGTCTCGCTCGTCAGCTTCCTGTTCGGGCTGATCCTGGCCTTCGTGGGCGCCGTTCAGCTGGAACAGTTCGGGGCGAGCATCTATGTCGCGGACCTGGTGGGGGTAGGCATGGTGCGCGACATGGCGGCCTTCATGACGGCGATCATCGTGGCAGGTCGGAGTGGCGCGGCGTATGCGGCGCAGCTCGGCACGATGAAGGTGACCGAGGAGATCGACGCTCTGCGCGCGACCGGCATTTCACCGATGGAGTTCCTGGTGGTGCCGCGCGTCGTCGCGCTGGTCGTGATGATGCCGCTGCTGACCGTGTACGCCGACCTGATGGGGATCCTGGGTGGCTACGTGGTAGGTGCCGGGCTGCTGCACATCACGTCGGCCGCCTACGTTCAGCAGACGACGGCCGCCGTGAACATGACACAGTTCGTGCCGGGGGTGATCAAGGGCACCGTGTACGGCCTGCTCGTCGCTCTGGCCGGCTGCAATCAGGGGATGAAGGCAGGGAGCAGTGCGTCCGCCGTGGGTGACGCGGCCACGCGTGCGGTCGTGAGCGGTGTCGTGGCGATCATCGTAGCGTGCGGCGTCGCGCAGGTGATTTCCTGGGTGTTCGGAATCTGAAGATGAACGACGCGCCGAGCCCCTCGGACGACGCCGCTCCGAGCGATCAGATTTCGGTCAGGCACCTGACCATGGCGTACGAAGACTTCGTGGTGATGCGTGACATCAGCTTCGACGTGTCCCCGGGCGAGATCTTCGCGATCATGGGAGGAAGCGGGTGCGGTAAGAGCACGCTCATGCGGCACATGCTGGGGATGCTGGAACCCGCCTCGGGAGAGATCTTCTACTCGGGGGAGAGCTTCACGCGCGCGCCGCCGGAGGCACGTGGGCGCGCGCTGCGCCGGTTCGGGGTGCTGTTTCAGGGCGGGGCCCTGTGGAGCTCGATGACCCTGGCCGAGAACATCGCCCTGCCGCTCGAGGAATACACGGATCTCCACCCGGCCGAGATCCGTGACATCGCCACGCTGAAGCTCTCCCTGGTGGGCCTGCGCGGGTTCGAGGACTATTATCCTTCAGAGATAAGCGGTGGGATGCGCAAGCGTGCCGGGCTGGCGCGGGCCATGGCCCTCGATCCCGCGATCATGTTCGTCGATGAGCCATCGGCGGGCCTCGATCCGGTGAGCTCGCGTCTCCTGGACGACCTGATCCTGGAGCTCAGCGAGAGCTTCGGCACCACATTCGTCGTGGTCACTCACGAGCTGGCGAGCATCTTCAGGATCGCGACCACGAGCATATTCCTGGATACCAACACCCGGACCGCCACGGCCATCGGACCTCCGGCGTGGCTGCGGGATCACTCGGAGGACCCCGCGGTGCGGGCGTTCCTGCGCCGGGGAGAGGCAGAGCATGAGTAGACGCGCGAATCCCACCGTGGTCGGCGGTTTCATCCTGGGCGCCGTCGTCCTCGTGGTCGCGGCCGTGGTCGTGTTCGGGAGCGGGCGGCTGTTCAAGGACACCGTTCCTTACATCTCGTGGTTTGAGGGATCGGTGAACGGCCTGAACGTGGGCGCGCCGGTGAAGTTCATGGGTGTTCGCATCGGCCAGGTGACGGATGTCCGCCTCAGGGGCAGGGACGACATTCCGGACACGGCGGAGGAGTTCGAGAGCTGGGAGGAGAACATCCGCATTCCCGTGTTCTACGAGTTGGACCGCGACCTTCTGCGAAGCCAGGGTTCGGTGCTGGACGTCGGCGATCGTCACTCCGCGGAGCTGATGGTCCAGGGCGGCCTCCGGGCCGCGCTGGCCGTGGAGAGCATCCTCACGGGCCGAAAGTACATCGCGCTCAGTGTCGACCGGAGCGCTCCCTACGAGCTGGTCAACGAGCCGGGCATCCGGGCGTTCGAGATCCCGACGGTTGAGACCGGACTCGAATGGCTCGAACGGGATGTCCAGGGGCTGATGGCCAAATTGACCGAGCTCGACGTGGAGGGGCTGGTCGAAGCGATCACCGGCGCGGCGAACGAGATCGGCGACCTCGCCTCCGGAAGCGCGACCCGCGAGGCACTGGCGGACCTTCCGAGCACCCTGGCCGAACTGCGCGAGACGTTGACGTCGATCCAGGTCCTCGCGGCCCGCGCCGACACGACGATGCAGGCGGTTCGGCCTCGAATCGACGCCAGCTCGGACGAAATTCAGGCCGCCGCCGAGGAGCTCGACGCGACGCTGGGGAACCTGAAGGCGGTCCTCGAGCCGGGTTCGCCGCTCCTCATCGAGCTGGAGGGATCGCTGAACGAGATCGGCAGGGCGGCCGCGGCACTGCGGGAGCTCGCCGATTACCTGCAGCAGAACCCGAGCGCGCTGGTGCGCGGCAAGGACGTGGGAGGCGACCGATGAACAGGACCCGCGGCGTTCGGCTGCTCGTGGTCGCTCTGGTTGCGACGGGTCTCACGGCGGCCTGCTCTCTGAATCCGAAGGAAGACCCTACCCGGTACTACACGCTGGCGAGCCTTCTGGACGGTCCCGATCTGCTGCAGTCCGCCGGCCTGAACGCGGAGGGGGAGGACGGGCTGCCGGCTCTCGATCTGCAGATCGGCGTCGGACCCATCTCCTTTCCCAGGTACCTGGAGAGGAGCCGGATGGTGACGCGTCTGGCCGATAGCGAGCTGCAGTACCTGGAGACCGAACGTTGGGCCGAACCGCTGGATGAGGCGTTCCAGCGCGTCCTGGCCGCGAACCTCTCGAAGATCCTGCGCACGGACGATGTGATCTTCCACCCGTGGTATTCCACGGTCCATCCGGACTACTCGGTCGCCGTCCACGTGGTGCGTTTCGAGCGCGACCCGCAGGGCACGGCTCACCTGGCAGCCCGCTGGGAGCTGTGGGGCGCATCGGGAGACCTGATCGCGACGGAGGGGTTCAGGGACGTGGAGCCCCCGGATTCACCATCGATCTCGGGTTCCGTGCAGGCCCAGGACCGGCTGCTCGCCAGGTTGAGCCGACGGATCGCCGACGAGATCAGGCACTCTTCTTCGGACTAGCCGTCGTCCCGCGACGTCCGGAATGACGGGCCGGCGATGATATGGTGACCTGGCGGCACCCTAGAGGAACCGGATGATTCGCTGTATGTTTTCAGACTGCATTGGCAGCGGTAGAACGACGTACATTGGCGGGTGATGATCGACGCGCATTCTGACCTGACACTTCTCCGGTCGAACTGGCCGGAGTACGCGGACCCGGCCAGGACCCACGTGGTCGAGGTCGCCGGTGTCCGCATCGGCGGAACCCAGCCGGTAGTCATCGCGGGTCCGTGCGCCGTCGAATCCTACGAGCAGACCCTGAGCGCCGCGCGGGCGGTAGCCGATGCGGGCTGCCGGTTGTTGCGTGGCGGGGCGTTCAAGCCGCGCACGAGCCCGTACTCGTTCCAGGGCCTGGGGATGGAAGGTCTCGAAATCCTCAGGACCGTCAGCGCGGAGACCGGCCTCGCGGTGGTCACGGAGGTGCAGGACCCGCGCCTCGTCGAGCAGGTGGCCGAGGTAGCCCACATGCTTCAGATCGGGTCACGCTCGATGCAGAATTTCCCGCTGCTGGTGGAAGCGGGCCGTGCGGGGCGACCGATTCTCCTGAAGCGGGGATTCAGCGCCACCCTCGAGGAATGGCTGTGCGCGGCCGAGTACATCGCTCGGGAGGGCTGTCGTGACATCGTGCTCTGCGAGCGCGGGGTCCGGCGCAACGCGTCGTGGAACGAGGCTCGATCGGAACTGGACGTGGACGTATTCGGGCCGGCAAGGCGGGCCACGCCGCTTCCCGTGATCGGGGATCCGTCTCATGCGACGGGCGACTGGACGAAAGTCGAGGAAGCGAGCGCTGCCGCCCTCAGCGCCGGCGCGCACGGACTGCTGATCGAGGTGCTGCCTCCGGGAGTCGAACGCTCAGACCTGCAATGCGATCCCTCCCAGGGAGTGCCGGCAGCCGTCCTCCGCCGGATCGTGGAGCTCGCGAACGGCCGCCGCGTGACCCTGGCGGCCGCCGGGGCGGTGGCGTCCGTGGCGGAACCGTGAGCCGGGGGAGCCCCGCACGTCCCCGAATGGTCGCAGCCTTCGGCGCGGCGCTGGCCGTCATCCTGGCCGGCTCCTGTGACGGCAACGACCCGATCTACGGGGTGTCCGGAGAGTCGGAATCAGCCGGAGACACCCTGTTCTCCGCGCTGTCGGGCAACTTCCAGAACGGAAGGACCTCGGAGGCGTTTCCGGAACCCCTGGTGGTGCAGGTCCTCCAGGACCTCGGCCTCGTGGACGGCGTGCAGAACACCGTGAACATCCAGCCGGTGGAGAATCTCGAGATCGGGTGGGCGATCACCGGCGGCGTGGCCACGCTCTCCAGTCCCGTCGCCTTCACCGACTCCACCGGACAGGCTTCGGTGGTCGTCACGTCGGGCCCGCTTCTCGGGGACATCGAGGTGACGGCGACGATAGGCGGACAGGATGGCCCGATGCGGGTATTCGACCTCCGGACCTCGGTGTATCTGATAGAGATCCTGTTCGACGGGTTCGAGGTGCCCCTGGGCGGCGACAGCATCGAGGTGGTGATCGGAGACACGATCGAGTGGGTGAACCGGGACGCCCTGAGTCACGCGGTGCGCTCCACGTCGGTTCCGGATGGCGTCTCCGGGTTCGCGAGCGGAGACCTTCGGAACAGCCACAGGTACCGTCTCGTGCCCAAGGTCGAGGGGCTGTACGACTATGATGACCCGCTCAGCGCGTGGGTTCCGGCCCCGACGGGGAGGATCTCCGTCGTAGGACGTGGGGTGGGTGGGCTCCGAACCGTCACGAGCACGACGGGCACCAACATCGATCCGGCCTACGTCGTCACGATCGACGCGACGCGATCCTCCGCGATAGGCCCGGAAGACGAGATCACCTTCCCGGCCCTCCCGGCGACCCCTCACGTCGTCCGACTGGTCGAAGTTCAGCCGAACTGCACCGTCGCCGGCGACAACCCGCGCTCGGTGACGGTGGTGGCCGCCGACACGGTCAGCACGACGTTCCAGGTCACCTGCGAGTGATCGCCGCGCGCCGATTCCTCGCCATCCTGTCGCTGATCCTGCTGACGGTCTCGCCCGGGATCGCCCAGGATCGGGCCGGCCTCACCGTCGGCGCGACGGACTCCGACCTGACCGGCGACGACATCGTTGCGGCGACCGATGCCCGGTGGGGGTATCACATCGGCGGCTTCGCCGAGACGGACGTCAGCGAGTCCCTGTCGCTCAATCTCGGCGTGAACTACACGCAGAAGGGCGGAAGCGGGCTGCTGGGAACCGGCCTGCTGGACTCCGAGCGCGTGGAACTCGATCTGAACTACGTCGAGCTGCCCCTCCTCGTCGAGCTGAAACTGCCGCTCGGCTCGACGTGGTCGCTGATGGCGTACGGCGGGATCGGTGCCGCGTTCAACGTCAGCTGCAAGGCGGCCCTCGGGGGAGGGGAGAAGGAGCCCTGCAAGGACACCGGTCTCGGCGGGCCGAAGACCGAGTGGGGTGTTCCCGCCGGCGGAGGGCTGGCGTACCGCCTCGCGAACGGCGAATCGATCGTGCTCGACGTGCGCTATACGTGGGGCCTGAACGACGTCGTGTCGAACGCGGTCGTCAGGACGGGGACGTGGCAGTTCCTCGTTCGCCTCGTGGGAGCCTGAGCCGGCGGACGATCGCCTCCAGGCTGGGCTCGACCGGATCGGGCCGCCTCACGGCCCGCGCGGCCGCGGGCACGTCCTTAAGGCCGGAGCCCGTGACCATCAGCACGATGGCCTCCTCGCGACTCACCACGCCGCTCTCCAGGGCCACGCCGAGGCCGGCCACGACCGCGGCCGCAGCCGGCTCGGCGAACACGCCCGTCGCCGCTGCCAGGTCGGGGATGGCGGCCAGGATCTGCCGATCGGACACCGTGACCGCCCCACCGTCGGTCTCCCGCAGGTGTCGAAGGCACAGGCGGGCGTTGCGAGGCGCTTCGACAGTGAGACTGTCGGCCACGCTGTGCGCGCCCGGAACGGGTCGCGCTTCCTCCAGCCCGCTCATCCACGCCCGTGCGATCGCCCCCGAACCCTCGGGCTGAACGGCGATCAGGCGGGGCGCCCGTGCGGTCAGGCCAGCCGCGACCAGATCGGCGAACCCTCGCGCGAGACCGGACAGGATGACGCCGTCTCCGACAGGCACCACGACCACGTCGGGAACTTCCGGGCTCATGGAGAGAGCGATCTCGAGCGCAGCCGTCTTCTTCCCTTCCAGCGTGAACGGGTTGAGCGCCGTGTTCCGGTTGTACCATCCGAGCTCGCGACAGGCCTCGAGGCAGAGCTCGAACGCTTCGTCGTAGCTTCCCTCCACGGGCAGGACGCGGGCGCCGTACGACAGCATCTGCACGAGCTTCGCCTCCGGCGCGGAGGCCGGCACGAACACGATCGTCTCGAGGCCCGCGGCGGCTCCCACGGCGGCGAGCGCCGTTCCCGCGTTTCCGGTCGATGCGGCGGCCACCGTCTCGAAACCGTATTCCCGGGCCTTGGCCGCGACGAGCAATGACGCCCGGTCCTTGGTCGATCCGCTCGGGTTTCGGGTGTCGTCCTTGATCCACAGGCGGTCTGCGCCGAGCGAAGCAGCGAGCCTCGGCGCCGGGAGCAGCGGTGTGCCTCCGGCCCGGAACGCCGGGAAGCTCTCCGGGCCGACCACGGGAAGGAAGGCGGCCAGAAACCTGGGGTCGGAGGGATCCCGATCGGGCCAGTCGGTCGGGAGGTCGGAAGCGACGACTTCCAGCACGCCACGCGTCGAGCCGCCGGCTTCCTGAAACTCGGCGCACGCCGGACATACCAGGAGGGTTGGATCCTCCTCGTATTCCTGCCGACATTCTGAGCAACGGAACACGAATCTGCGCATCTGAGTCCGTCTGGATCGGGTCTCTTCCAGGCGGCTCACATCGTGAGCGCCATCAGCGCCTTCTGCACGTGCAGCCGGTTCTCCGCCTCGTCGTACACGGCCGACTGGGGGCCGTCGATGACCTCGTCGGTCACCTCCCGGCCGCGGTCCGCCGGAAGGGGATGCATGTAGATCATGTGGTCACGGCCGAGGGCCATGTGGGCGGCATCGCACCGCCACGACGGATAGGCCTCGATCAGGCGGATGCCCTCGTCGTGGTCCCGGGTGTGGACCAGCGGTCCCCATGACTTCGGGATGACGACGTCCGCGTCCTCGAAAGCGTCCTCGAAGCGATTCGTGATCTCGAATCGAGCGCCGGACTGCTCCGCGTTGAGGCGCGCCTGAGCCTCGATCTCGGGGAGCAGCTTGAACTCGGGCGGATAGGCGAGCGTGACGTCGATCCCGAACCTCGGCATCATGAGGATCAGGCTCTGCGGCACCGATATCGGACGCACGTAGTTGGGCGCGCTCGTCCACGCCACGCCGAGCTTCAACCCGCTGGTGTCGCCGAACTTTTCACGGATCGTCAGATAGTCGGCCAGGATCTGGCAGGGGTGATACACGTCGCACTGCATGCTGAGGACCGGAACCGACGCGTGCGCCGCCACCTCGGACAGGTACGCGTTGCCCTCGCCGAACGCGCAGTGTCGAATCGCGATCGCCTCGCCGTACCGGGACAGCACGTTAGCGGTGTCGCGCGCATTCTCTCCGTGGCTGATCTGCATCCGGTCCGGCGACAGGTAGATGCCGTGACCCCCGAGCTGCGTGATCCCGGTCTCGAACGAGTTGCGGGTCCGTGTGGACGAATCGAAGAAGATCATGTAGAGAGTCTTGTCCTCGAGGATACGCGTCGGAAGGCCGGCCTTCCGGTCCGCCTTCAGCTGCGCCGCGAGCGAGAACAGCGTCTCCAGCTCGTCCACGCTCCAGTCCTGCGTGGAGAGAAAGTCCCGGCCCTTCAGGCCGGCCGACTCGATACGATCGTACACGGGTCGTCAGGCTCCCTTCAGTTCTGAGGCCATCGCCGAGAGCGCATCGGGCATCAGGCTGTACGCCGCCGTCGCGGTCACGAGGTCGCTCACCGCGACCCACTCCTCGGTCGTGTGGGCCAGCTCCTCACGCCCGGGCGCGAAGCCGGCGGACGGGATGCCGTGCCGACCCATCGTCGCGACCCCGTTGGTCGAGAATCCCCAGCGTGAGACCCGCGGCACGAGGCCGGTCACCTCGGCGACGGCCTTCGACATGCCTTTCAGCAGCGGGTGGTCCTCCGGGAGCACCCAGGCGGGGAAGTACTTCTCCTGCCGGGCCCGCTCGCCCGTCCAGCTCGTCTCGTCGTACTCCAGGAGCTCGACGGTCGCATCCCCGAGTCCCGGGAGCGCCCTGAGCTCCGCCAGCGCCTGCTCCGGAGTCTCGCCGGCCGTGAGACGTCGGTCCACGTAGAGACGCGCCGCCGCCGGCACCGCGTTCAGCGACGCCGAGTCGCACTCCAGGAAGGACGCGACGGCCGTGCCCTTGCCCAGGAAATCGTCACGTGGAAGGCGCTCGTTGAGCTGCTCGATGTCGCGCAGGATCGGCGCCAGCTTGTAAAGCGCGTTGACGCCCTCCTCGGGGTGCGCGGCATGCGACGAGACGCCTCGCGCCGAGATCACCGCCTCGACCCTTCCGCGCTGGCCCCGGTAGACGCCGAGGTCCGTGGGCTCACCGATGATCACCACGTCGGGCCGGATCCCCTCGTTTTCGATCAGATGGAGCAGGCAGTAGCCGTCACAGTCTTCCTCCATCACCGAGGCCGTCAGATAGACCGTCACGTTCTCCGGAAAGCCACGTGATCGGGCAATGAGCATACCGTAAGCCATGCAGGCGACGGCCGGCAGCTCGTCGACCGCCCCTCGACCCCACACCTTGCCGTCCTCCAGCTTCCCTTCGAACGGGTCGTGCGACCACGCATCGGGATCCCCGACGCCGACGCAGTCGATGTGACCGTCCATCAGTATCGTCAGCGGGCCGTCGCCGACGCGGGCCACGACGTTGCCCAGTCGATCGAAGTGAGCCTCGTCGAAGCCCAGCCGCTCGTACTCGGTCAGGATCCTCCGACAGCGGTCTCCCTCGTGGAGACTCTCCGCCGGGATCGCGATCATCTCACGCAGGAACCGCACTATGTCGGATTCGTGACGGGCTGCCGCGCCCAGCGCGGACTCCCCCCGCTCGCTCACGCCCATGCCTCCCACCCTCCTGCCGTCAGGTGTGCTGCCGGGCGGCGGCCCGGCTTCGAAGAGCGGCCAGCGCTCCCGTGTCGTCGTTGAAGGCGTCAATCGCTTCGTCCCACTCGGCAATCCTCGCCTGCAGGTCGATCCAGAAGCCGGGGCTCCACAACGCGTCCAGCTCATCCACCGTCCGACCCTGCTGTTCGACCCACGTGAAGTACTTGAGATTGTGGATCGTCTTCCGATCGGGATACGTCAGCTCCCGCACGTGGTCCGTCGTGGTGCCCAGGAGCCGACGTTCGAGATCCACGGCCGCGGAGACCGGATCGTACTCTCCACGCTCGACGCGCAGCTCATCCAGCCGCGTGCGATACAGGCTCACGGAGTCCGTGAACGAGGTGAACAGGACGTCGTGTTCGTCCATGTCGAACCAGCGGGCCGTCTTGATCGCAGCGATCAGGTTGCCGATCGACGATATGCCTAGCAGTGGCAACGAATCCACCGCAGCGGAGGGAATGCCCCGGGACAGCAGCAGCTCCCGGCCCGCCGGCTCGTTGAACAGGCGGAGCAGGCGCATCGTCGCCTCGTCGTCGATCGCCGCCACGAAGTCGGTGTTCCGGACGTTGTGGATCCAGGGAACGTGCTTGTCCCCGATTCCCTCGATCCGGTGCCCTCCGAAGCCGGCCCGGAGCAGCGTCGGGCACTGGAGGGCCTCCGCCGCCGTGATCCGGAGGCCCGGATGGCCCTGCTTCAGGAAGTCACCGGCCGCCAGCGTGCCCGCCGAGCCGGTTGCGCTCACCCAGGCCGCCAGCCTGTCGGCCGGGCCGGCCAGCCCGTCGAAGGCCGCCTGTACGGCCGGGCCCGTCACTCCGTAGTGCCACAGGTAGTTCCCGAACTCATCGAACTGGTTGAAGATCACCGCTTCCGGTCGGGTCCGGCGGATCTCCCAGCAGGCGTCGAAGATCTCCTTGACGTTGCTCTCACAGCCCGGCGTGGCGATGATCTCCGCGCCCATGCTCTCGAGCCACTCGAAGCGCTCGCGGCTCATCTCCTCGGGCAGGATGGCGAGGGTGGAGCATCCGAGCAGCACGCTGTCGAAGACGCCGCCGCGACAGTAGTTGCCGGTGGAGGGCCAAACCGCCCGGTGGGCCGTCGGGTCGAACTCGCCGCTGACCAGCCTCGGGACGAGACAACCGAATGCCGCACCCACCTTGTGCGCACCCGTCGGGAATCGCTCCCCGACCAGACCGACTATCCGCGCCCGGACGCCGGACAGCTCGGGTGGGATCTCGATCGCGTTGACCTCGCCGAACCCGCCGGATCGCGTGTCGTTCCGCCACGTGATGCGGAACAGGTTCAGCGGATCAGCCGCCTGCATGTCGATCTCCAGCAACGCTTCCCTGACGGCTGCGTCCGCGGTCGACGGGTCTCTCTGCTGCGCGAAGGTGGGAATGACCACCAGGCGCTCGCGGCAACGGGCGACGGCCCGTTCCCGTGCGGCCTCGTCGACGATCTTCATCTCGCGCTCTCCTCTCCGGCTACCGCTGACGGACCGAGATAGGGCGTGTTCCATCCGAGCTCGTGAAACCGCTTCCACAGCGCCGGGGCGAGGTTGCGAGCCCTGGCGGCCAGGGCTGCCGGGTCCGCGGCGGCGTGGGTGAAGTCTTCCAGCAGCACCCGGCCTCTCGCCACCGTGTGTCGGACCCGAAAATCGGAAGCTCCGTATGCCAGGTGTCCGAACCAGTTCTCGGCGTCGATCGTCGTCGGCGGGGCCGAATCCACCGCGATCACATCCGCGGGAGCGCCGGGAGCGAGCTGCCCGAGCAGCGGTTCGTCCAGGAACCGGCCTGCCACGCGGGCGTTCGTGGCCAGCAGCCCCGGCAGGACGTCGAAGCCGAGAGTCGGGTCTCCCGATCCGCCTCGAAGGCCGAGGAAGGCAGACCTGACGGTCCTCAGCACGTCAGACGACATCCCGTCGGTGCCCAGCCCTATGGCGCATCCCCGTCCCGCCGCCCGCGGGATGTCCATGCGACCGACCGCGTTGTTGGCGTTGGACTCCGGGTTGTGAATCAGGGTTGCTCCGGCCGCAGCGGCCAGGTCGTAGTCCGCGTCCACGACGTGGATCGCGTGCGCCAGGAGCGCCCGGTCGTCCAGCATTCCAAACCGCTCGAGCCGCTGGATCGGCGTGGCGCCGAAAGTCTCGCGGGAGAATACGTCGTCGATCGGGTGCTCCGCCACGTGGATATGCACGCCGGAGCCCGGCGGGCGCCTCTCCGCTACGGATGCCAGAGTTTCATCAGAGAGCGTGAAGCTGGCATGGAGCCCGACCACCGCCCGGATTCGGGGATCCTCCGTCCGATCCGCGAGGAAACGCAGGTTCTCCTCGATCCCCCGCGCCGCGCCATCCGGTCCATTCCGGTCACTCACCTCGTAGCACAGGATGCCCGAGATGCCGGCCTCCGACAGGGCGGCTGCCAGCAGGTCCAGGCTGCCGTCGATCGAGGAGGGCGAGGCGTGGTGGTCGAACACGGTGGTACAGCCCCAACGGACGCACTCTGCGGCGGAGAGCCGGGCGGACAGACCGATCGTGTCGCGGTCGAGGGCGCGGTCCAGTCTCCACCAGAGACGGTCGAGGATCTCCGGGAAGTCACGCATCTCGATACGCGGGTCGAGCCCTCGGGCAAGCGCCGAATAGAAGTGGTGGTGCAGGTTCACCAGCCCTGGCAGAATGAGCCCGCCATGGGCATCGAGGCGCCGCGCGTCCGGATGGGCTGCGAGCACCTGCGCCTCGGAGCCGATGGTCACGATGCGATCGCCGATCCAGGCGACGGCGCCGCTCGGGACGACGGAAGGATCTTCCCAGCTCGTGAGCAGGTGTCCGTTCCCGAGCACGGTGACGTAGCTCATGGGGTCACGCCGGCTCTCGCCTGATCCGGCGTCCGAAGCCGGCAGGCTCGAGGAACTCCTCGCCGGCGGCGTCCCGGTGGTACACCCGCACCCCACGAACGAAGGTGGCCGTGACCCGACCCGCGAGCCGCCGGCCCTCGAGCGGAGTGTATCGGTTCAGGTTGTGGAGGTCCCCGGCACGTACCGTCCACCCGTCCGTCTCATCGATCACCGCGAGATCCGCGTCGAATCCGGGGGCGATGCGCCCCTTGCGCCCGCCGATGCCGAAGAAGGACGCCGGGGCCGCGCACACGACTTCGACCATCCTCGCGAGCGAGATGCGTCCCCTTCGGTAGCCTTCCGAGTACAGGTAGGGCAGGAGCAGCTCCACGCCCGGAACGCCTCCGTAATCTGTCCAGATCGAGCCGGTTCGCTTCTCCGCCGGCCATTCTCCCGCCGCGTGGTCGGTTGCCACGTGCTGGATGTCTCCGTTCGCAACGCCTTGCCACAGGCGTTCGCGATCCTCTTCCGTCTTCACCACCGGGGCCGTCTTGAGGAGCGCGCCCTGAGACTGCAGGTCCCCCTCCGTGAACTCCAGGTACTGGGGACACGTCTCGCCGGACATCGGCAACCCCTCGCCGCGAGCCTCCGCGATCACGTCGAGGGCTTCGCCCGCGCCCACGTGCACGACATGGATGCGGGCCCCTGTCCTGCGGCAGAGCGTCCTGAGGGTCGAAACGGCCGAGACCTCACCCGCGGCCGGCCGGGACGCCGCGTAGTCCAGCGGTTCGTTCCGTCCCTCTTCGATCAGCCTCCGCGTGATCTCCAGGACCAGGTTCCTGTCCTCGGCATGCACCCCCACCGGTATTCCGAGACGTCGGGTCTCGCGCAGGGCCTGCTCGAGGCCCTGTGCATCCAGGTCCCTGAAGGTCTCCATTCCGCTCAGCATGTAGAGCTTGATCGCCGCCACGCCCTCCGAGACGACTTCCTCGAGGTGCGCAACCCAGTCGGGCTCCTCCATCGCGTTGGCCGAGACGCCGCCCCACAGCATGTAGTCCACTCGCGCCTTCGGGGCGATCACGGCGAGCTTCTCGCGCAGGTTGGCCCCGGAGGTCACCGGAGGCAGCGACGTGCACGGCATGTCCACGACGCAGGTGACTCCGCCGGCGGCGGCGGCGCGGGTACCGGTCTCGAAGTTCTCGCGATGCGTGAATCCCGGGTCGTCGAAATGCACGTGGCCGTCTATCGCGCCGGGAAGGACCAGCTGTCCCTCCATGTCCAGGCGAAGCTCGTCGGCTTCCGCCGGCCTCTGGTCCGGAGGAGCCACCGCCACGATCCGCTCGCCCTCGATGAGCAGGTCGGCGGGGATCGTGTCCGGTCCGCCGACTTCCGGCCCGTCCGGCACGATCCGAAGGTTGTGAAGGCGCGTGCGCATGGATCCACCTATCGTCCGACGGGATTCACCGGATTCGGACGCTTCGCCCTGTAGATCGACTCCCAGGCCGTCCGCATTCGCCACAGGTCCGCCGTATCCAGGGGAAGTCCGTCGGGGTTCACCGAGCCGCCGAGGATCCGCTGAGACGTCCAGGACAGCTCGAGATTCACGTCGTCCCCGATCAACTCGGCGCGATCGGACGCCTCGTCGATCGTGAGGCGGAGCTCGCGACCCCCGATCCGCGCCAGCAGGCCGGCATCCGAGCCCCAGAATCCATCGTCCGAGGACCTCTCGAACGCCTCCGCCGAGGGAAACAGGCGTTCCTTGACGCGGAACGGAGCCCCGCTCTCCGGACAATATACCTCGCAGTTCGAGCATTCGTTGCACGCGCCGGCGAACAGTCCCAGCTGATGCTCTTCGGCGATCGAGAACCCGGTCCCCGGGGCGAGCGACAGTCCGCCGGGTCCGTGGCCGATCACGTGGGTCTGCACCGATCGCGGTGTCGCTTCCCAGGCGAAGATCGCGTCGTTGGGGCAGGCCGAAATGCACAGGTCGCAGTTGATGCAGTCGTACAGCTCGAGAGTGCTGTCGATGCGCCTGGGGGGCTTCCGGTTCGCGTCTGCATGGTAACGGCGCTCGCCCACCAGGGCGGGCACGATGTCCCGGCCGTTCAGCCGGCCGGCCCGCCGGGTGATCCGCAGTACGGCCGACTCGGGGTCGTCGCCGGCCGCCCCCGACTCCTTACGGATCGCACCCGGGAGATCGTCCGGATAGGCCGCGAGGGCCATGAGTCGGTCGATGCCTTCCGGCGGGAGGCCGCCCGGCGACTCGCTCACGGCCTGCGCGGCGTGGCCCCGCGCTGCGAGCACGTAGGCCTCCCGCGAGCTCACTCCGACCCGCTCCATCTCGCGCGCCAGGGCTTTCAGGTATCCGGGGAGCCGCCCGAAGCCCCCCTGCTTGAGGAGGTCGGTGCACGTGGTGACCGGGACCATTCCGCACGCTACGGCCGCGGGAAAGTTCTTCACGTCGATGCCCGCCGAGAAGGAGACAGGAAACTCGAAGCCGAGGTCTTCCCGAAAGCGCTGCATCAGGTTCATGGAGATGACGTGCAGCGGCGCTCCCGACACGTACATCCAGGGGTCGGCCTGGGTGGGGAACATACTGGCGTCGTTCCGGACGACCAGCGTGTTGGTGAACTTCGCTCCCACGCTGGTGCCCCGCGCTTCGGCCGCCTCCCTCAGGCGCGTCAGGATGCCGATCCCGTCGACGTACTGGAGATCCACGTCGAAAGCCTCGCGGCGCAGCTCCAGGTGGTGATACCCGAGCCGGTCGTGCAGGATGGTGCGGACTTCGTCGAAGCCGAGAAGCGTCGGATTCAGCTTGATGATGACATGGAGACCCAGCTCCTCCAGCAGATAGCGGGCGATCGACTCGATCTGGTCGGCGGGACAGCCGTGAAACGTCGACAGGGTGACGCAATCCGAAATCGGCTGCGGTGGCTCCAGCCCCCGGAACCGCGCCAGATCGCCCTTGAGCTCCGAGCGCAGCTCGTCGAACAGGCGCCGGGGCTCCATGAGGCCCCGAATGAATCCGGTGACCTTCTCGCTGCGAATGCCCTCGAGATCGTACCCGACGCTGATGTCGAACACCGTCTCGAGACCGTGTTCCGTCGGAAACCGACCGAACGCCCGGGTCTCCTTGAGGATCTCGATCAGATAGGCGGCCTTGGCGTACTCGCGCAGCGACTCGCCGACCGTGAGCTCCTGCGACCACTCGACGTTGTAGCCGATGTTGGGCGCATGAATGCAGGGACGGGGGATGTCGAGCCGATCGTTCACCTGCACTGTCTTGAGCTCTATGATGCGACTTCCCGCCAGCCACGCGAGGACGATGTTCTGGGCGAGCTGCGTGTGAGGGCCCGCGGCCGGCCCGACCGGTGTCGCCGCACGCCGCGCGAAATGCAGCGCGGAGAAGTCGAGGCCGGGGTCGGGCACCCACCACTTCCGGTCCGGCAGGTCGAACACGGAAGCGCCGGCTTCCGCCTCACGGCACATCCGGCGTGCCAGGTCAATGAACGGGATCGGGCACAGATCGGCCACTACGCCTGCCTCAAGGGGTCGCGGGGACCAGGTCGGAGGCCGCGAACGAATACTCCTCGTCCGCGATCTGCTCCGAGATGTCTATCCGGGCCGACGTGGGATACCCGAGCGAAGCGTCATACGTGACCTCGAATACGGCCGGGTCGCTGGCCAGGTCCCGCGCGAGTCGGTCGAACAGGTCGTCGATCGTGGCGTAGACGTCGTAGGTCTCCGGTGGTGCGGGGATGTCGGACTCCAGCAGCTGCACGGCCGAGACCTTTCCCTCCGACACGCTCACCCGGGCGTTCTCCAGCAGCTGGGGCGGGCAGAAGCAGGACATCCGGTATGTGTACGCGTAGTCCTCGAGTCCGGCCGATTCCCAGCGCGCGCGGGCGGTGGCGAGCGACTTCGCCTCCGGGCCGAGCGGCTCGTCCCCGCACCCGGCCGCAGCCATCCACGCGAGCAGGATCACGAAGCCCGGGACTCCCCGAAGGCGCCGGTTCATGCGGTCACCTTTCGGCGGCTCTTCGGCACCGACGGGAGAGCTGCCGGCGCGTCGCTCATGGGGAGCTCGAAGCGTCTCTTCCCGTCGAACGCGTGGAGCGCTCCGGCGACGGCGCCGGCCGTCGGGACGAGGCCGATCTCGCCCACCCCCTTCGATCCGTAGCCTCCCACCTCGTCGGGGACCTCGACCAGGATGACCTCGATCTCCGGTGTCTCCCTGGCCTTTAGAATTCCGAGGTCCCTGAGCAGCAGGGAGTCCGGGATTCCGTCGGTGCAGGGAAAGTCCTCCGACAGGGCGTAGCCGAGGCCCATGTGCACGCTCCCCTCGATCTGTCCGGCGCACAGCACCGGATTGATCGCCCGTCCCACGTCGTGCGCCGCCACGACCCGCTCCAGGCGCCCCTCATCGTCCAGGATCACGACCTGCGTGGCGTAGCTGAAGGTCATGTGCGTCACCGGGTCCGCGACATCGTCGCCCGGCTTCGTCGTGAAGTCGCACACGTACTCGCCTGGATACTCGCGACCTTCGAGGGCTCCCAGATCGCCGGTCGAAGCGAGGTCGGCGGCCAGCTTCTCGGAAGCGATGCGGCCGGCGGCCGTGAGAAGCGCGGTCGCCCGCGAGGCCGTCGTCATGCCGCATACCACGCGGGGATCGCTGGCCGTCCGGACATCCATCGCGTGCACCGGCAGACCGGTCTCCTGGTGGACGACCTGGCGAAGGACCGTGAACAACCCCTGGCCCATCTCCGTGTAGCCTGTCAGGATCTCCAGGCGCCCGTCCCGCATCACCCGCAGGAGCACCCTCCCGGAGTCGTCCTGCCCGTTTCCGATCCCCGTGTTCTTGATTCCGCAGCCGATGCCGGCGTATCTGGCCTCCTTGTACACGTCGCGGACCGCCTCCAGCGTCTGCCGGATTCCGCAGCTTTCCCGCATCACCTGCCCGGTCGCGAAGCGGTCTCCCGGCCTCAGTATGTTCCGCTCGCGGATGTCGTAGCCGTCGATCCCCACCCTCTCGGCGAGCAGGTCCATAACGCCCTCGATGGCGAACGACGCCTGGTTGGCCCCGAACCCCCTCATCGCACCGCAGGGAGGGTTGTTCGTGTAGACGGTCTTCGCCTCGATGTCCACCGCCGGCACCCGGTAGGGGCCGCAGGAATGTCCAGCCGCCCTCTCGAGGACCTTCATTCCGACGGAGGCATAGGCTCCCGTGTCGCCGATGATGCGGGCGCGCACGGCCGTGAGATGCCCTTCCGCGTCAACGCCCGCCCGATAGTGCAGTCGAATCGGGTGGCGCTTGGGGTGCAGGCGGATCGACTGTTCGCGCGTCAGGATGGTCCGCACGGGTCGGCCGGTGAGGCTCGCCGCGAGCGCCGTCTGGGCCTGAATCGACAGGTCCTCCTTGCCGCCGAACGCCCCGCCGTTGCTCACCAGCTCCACCTCGACGGCTCCGGGTTCGACGCCGAGCACCGATGCGATCTGTGCCTGGTCCTCGTGCACGCCCTGGCCCTGCGTGTAGACCTTGACCGCGGCTTCGCCCGCGGGACCGCCGATGCTCTCATCGCCGCATCCGGACGGCACCGCCAGACACGCTTCCGGTTCCAGGAAGGCGTGCTCGATGCGTTGCGTGATGAAGGAGGCCTCCACCACGTGCGCCGCCGCAGCGAGTCCGGCATCCACGTCGCCGCGAGCGAAGGCGCACACCTCCAGGAGGTTTCCTTCCTCGTGAATGACCGGTGATCCCTCGGCCAGGGCCGTCATCGGATCGGTAACCGGTTCCAGGACCTCGTACTCGACCGCCTGTTCGAGCGCTTCGGCCGCCCGTGCAGCGTGCAGCCGCGTGTCCGCCAGGACGAGCGCCAGCACGTCCCCCACGCAGCGAGTGATCTCGCCTTCGCTCACGAAGACGGGCCAATCGGCCCGAATCAGACCGACACGCCGGCTTCCGGGGACGTCCGGCGCCATGACGACCCGTGCGACGCCCGGCATGTCCAGCACCCGCGAAGCGTCCACGCGCAGTACGCGAGCGCGGGGGTAGCGGCTCAGGACCGCGGCCCCGTGAAGCATGTCGTCGACGCTCATGTCGGCCACGTACGCCTCCTCACCGAGCGTACGCCGCTCTCCCCGATAGCGGAGACCGCTTCCTCCGACCCCGTCCGCATCGACAGCCGCTTGGGGTCCGGTGCCGCGGGATGGTCGGAACAGGCTCGCGCGCCGCGGCCTCCGATCACTTTCGAGCTGGCCGTCCGGCCACGCCTCGGCGGCCGTGAGCACCGCGTCCACTATCCGCTGGTAGCCGGTGCAGCGGCACAGGTGGCCGGTCAGGGCCTTCCGGACCTGCTGCTCGTCCACGTCCCGGGTACGGTCGAGCAGGGAGGCGACGCGGGCGGCTATGCCGGGCGTGCAGTAGCCGCACTGCAGCCCACCCTCGATGACGAAAGCGTCCGCCAGGAGACGGCGACGCGATTCGGAAATCCCCTCCAGGGTGGTGACAGCCGTGCCCTCCACGGATTCCGGCTTCCGGAGGCAGCTCAGCACCGCCCGGCCCTCCACCAGCACCGTGCAGCAGCCGCACGCTCCCTGCGGGGCGCACCCGTCCTTCGGCGACGTGACGCCACACCGGTCACGCAGCACGTCGAGCAGGTGCATGTCCTCCTCGTACGTGACCTTCACGTGTCGGCCGTTCAGCTGGAACGACAGCTCTGGCATCAGATCCCCGGCCTCAAGTGATTGAAGGACAGACGTCGCGGAGACGCCAATAGAGCAGGCGCGCCAGCACCTCGAGACGATACTCGGCGGTCGATCGGATGTCGTCGATCGGCGTCACATCCGATTCCAGGGCCCCCATCAGGTCGGCCGGGCCCGAAACAGGGAGGCCTTCCGCGAGGAGTGACTCCAGCGACCGGCAACGACGCACGGTCGGGGCGACGCTGTTGGCGACCACCCGCCATTCGCCGTCCCGACGCGTCACGGCGACCCCGACCTTCGTGATGGCCTGGGCGGACCGGGATCCCACCTTCTCGAACCACTGAAGGTCGTACGTCCGGCGGGGGACATGGATCCGTGTCAGGAGCTGGTCGGGAGCCAGTCTCATTTCCTTGTAGCCCAGATAGAAATCGGCCAGAGGCAGCTCGACCGTTTCACTGCGCGACCTGAGCTCCAGCACGGCGTCGTAAGCCATGAGCACCGGCACCCCGTCCGCAGCCGGCGAGGCGTTCACGATGTTCCCGCCCCACGTGCCCCGGGTCTGGATCTGCACCGCCCCGACCTGCCGCGCCGCCTCGACCAGCAGCGGCAGCTCCTCCCCGGCCCGGCGGTCGCGAATGACGTCCCAGTAGGTGGTTCCCGCTCC
>Ga0210121_1000023_pt1 | contig 39834 bp, 38 predicted proteins | sample Joice_ThreeSqB_D_FD_184873 | JGI IMG/M metagenome (GOLD analysis project Ga0210121, IMG submission 184873) | Wetland microbial communities from San Francisco Bay, California, USA, that impact long-term carbon sequestration - Joice_ThreeSqB_D1... | ecosystem: Environmental > Aquatic > Marine >... | reverse complement strand
CTCCTTGTTCGTCAGGTAGAGGTTCCCGTACGCGCGCTCGCCGATCCGGATCGGCACGCCCAGGAACGACCGCATGCCGGGGTGCACGCCGGGCATCCCCACCGCCCGTGGATCCGCCGCGAGGTCCCTGACGCGAATCGGGGCCCTGGCGTGGGTCACGGCCCCCAGCAGACCGAGTCCCTTCGGGGGCCCGCCCATCTTCCGCCGCTGCTCCTCATCGATCCCGCTCGTGATGAACAGCTCGAGTTCCTTCCCCTCGGGCCCCAGGACTCCCATCGCGCCGTATTCGGCGCTGGTGAGATTCCGGGCCCGGTCGGCGACGGTCTGGAGGACGGCGTCGAGCTCGAGATCCGACGCCACGGCCACCTCCGCCGCGTGCAGGTCCTCGAGTATCGTGATGTGGTCTTCGCTCTCGGCTCGCAGGCTGTCCGAAAGCTCCGCCCGGGCCGTCTCCGCCTCCAGGAGCCTCGCGTTCTGAATCGCGAGACCTGCCAGATGGCCGAACGCGTACAGGAGGTCCGCCCCCTCGGTCAGGAATCCGGGAGCCGGCCGGCCCACCACGATCAGCGTGCCGAGGGAGCCGGACCGCTGACGCAGCGGCGCGGCCAGCACGGTGCGGGGCTCGCCGGGGTCGAGGACCAGCGCCTCGTAGAAGGGCTCGTCGGGAACGTCATTGTCGATGACGGCCCGGCTCTCGCGGATCGCGACGTGGCTCAGCGTGCCTTCGATGGGATACCGGGCCCCCCTGATACCTTCCAGCGAGCCGCTCGCCCCCGCCACGAACAGCTCCATCGCGTCCGCGTCGTAGAACGTGACGGCCGCGCCCGATCCGCCGAACAGGACGCGAGTGCGCTCGGTCACGATGGACAGGATCTCCTGGAGGTCAGGAGCCTCCAGGATCGCGCTCCCCGTCTCGCACAGGGCGCCGAGACGGGTGCCGATGTCGCTGGACGGTGCACTTCCCTTGCTACCCAAGTCGGCTCGTGGGTTGGGGATGATCGAGCGGGACGCCCGCGGCGGCACCGCTGCCCGGAATGTGGCCCTTCAGAGCGGACCCACGCGGATCCGAATGTGAGACAATATTTCACACCGCGGATGGGGCCGCCAGAGTCGCGGAGGGCGGCGGCGGCTCGCGAGCACCCGCGAAACCGCCTCCGCGCGGAAGTTCAGGAAGCCGAGCGGGGCGGTCCCAGAATCTCGGCGTACACCACCGCACGCGCCGCCAGCGGAAGGCCCTCGAGCCTCGCCAGCGCTTCACCCGCGGATGAGCCTCGCTTCCCGCGGCCGGAGCGGCCAGACGCATCCGCCGGCCGACGCTCGGATGGCGATCCCTCCGTCGCCGCGGGCCGGACGCGCGGGGCCCGCACCTCTGTGGCGTCCCAGGACGGCGGGGGCTCAGCGGCGGCCGGCACGTCCTCCCGGGAGTTCTTGACCTCGAAACGGCGCGCGCCCCGCGGCACCTCGGCCCCGAGCTCCGCCGGATCGAGCATCCGGGCGATCTCGGCGTAGGCCTCCCGGCGCTTCCTCCCCGCGGTCGTCCGACCGGAGAGGTTGGCCGGACGGGCGACCCGGGTCCTCGCGGTCGAGGGAACCGTCGGAGTCACGGTCGAGCCGCCGGAGCCGGCGGCTCCGCCCGACAGCCCCTGCTTCTCTTCCCATCGCCGCAGCGCTTCGATCGCCCTCTGCTGGGCTTCGAGGGACTTCTGCCGCGAGGTGCCGACCACGTCGATCGGACCGCCGCCCGGGGACCCGACTTCGTACGGGTCCCGACCCGGAAGACGGCGCCGGCTTCCAGCCGCCCCCCGGAACATGATGAAGACGATCACCGCGATGATGACGAAGAACTGCTCCATGTCAGATCTCCGCCTCTTCCTTCGTCCCCGCGATGGAGTCGCGCATGCGAGTGTCCGACTCCATGTTCCGGAACCGCATGTAGTCCATCACGCCGAGCGATCCCGAACGGAAGGCCTCTGCCATGGCGAGGGGTATCTCGGCTTCGGCCTTGACGACCTCCGCCCGCATCTGCTCGACGCGCGCCCGGTTCTCCTGCTCCGTGGCCACGGCCAGGGCCCGTCGCTCTTCCGCCTTCGCCTGTGCGATCTGCTTGTCCGCCTCCGCCTGGTCGATCTGGAGCTCGGCTCCGATGTTCTTGCCGACGTCCACGTCCGCGATGTCGATCGAGAGGATCTCGAAAGCGGTGCCGCTGTCCAGTCCCTTGGCGAGCACGGTCTTCGAGATCTTGTCCGGGTTCTCCAGCACGGCCTTGTGCGAGTCCGCCGAGCCGATCGTGCTCACGATTCCCTCGCCGACCCGGGCCAGGATCGTCTCCTCGCCCGCTCCACCGACGAGCCGGTTGATGTTCGCGCGTACCGTGACCCTGGCGATCGCGATCAACTGGATGCCGTCCTTCGCCATCGCGGCCACCTTCGGCGTGTTGATCACCTTCGGGTTCACGGACACCTGGACCGCCTCGAGCACGTCGCGGCCGGCCAGGTCAATCGCCGCGGCCTGCTCGAATCCGAGATCGATGTTCGCCTTGTCGGCCGAGATCAGGGCGTTGCCCACGCGCGCGACATCGCCGCCGGCCAGGTAGTGCGCCTCCAGCTCGTTCACGTCCAGGCTGAGCCCGGCCTTCGTGGCCGCGATCAGGGGACGGATGATGCCGGCCGGATTCACCTTCCGGAGGCGCATTCCGATCAAGCTGCCGAGTCCGACGTGCACTCCACTGGCGAACGCCTCGATCCACAGTCGAACCGGAACCGCCCAGGTAATGATCATCAACAGGAAGAATGCGAGAAATACGACCAGAATCGCCCCCACCGCTGTGCTCTCGGTCATGGCTTCAACTCCCGTTGCTTGTGGCCCGCCTGGTTCCACCGCGGGCTCGGATTGGTTTCATCTGCCGTAGTTACGTACACCCGGTCCACGGATTCATTCGCAGCCGGACCGCGTCCAGGATCAGGCCGTACCGGCCGGATCCGCCGAATCTCCATGCTCCTCCGGAGCCACCGCTTTGCCCTCGGCCTCGTCCGGTTCCGCCGCGCGGACCACGTGGCGGTAGCTCTCCGCGCGCAGAACGACCACCATGTCTCCCTTCTCCACCCACGGTCCCTCCGTCACGACGTCGACTCGCTCGCCGTCGATCGACACCGTGCCGGAGGGCCGGAGATCGGTGAGCGCCTTCCCGATGCGGCCCTCGAGGTCGTGCCGGTCGGGCGCGGACAGGTAGCCGGCTCCCTTGGAGGTGGCGCGGTCCAGCAGGACGCCCCCCATGCTCCGGCTGTGCGGCAGGTGCCGGAGGACGGCATACGCCAGCGCCCCGACCACCAGGATCGAGACGGCGATGATCCCCAGGGTATTGATCACTTCGGACACGGTCGGTTCACTCCCCGGCAGGCTCGACGCGCGGGCGGTGAGAGGAACGCCGCCCGGTGCGCGGCGAAGCGCGCCAGCATCGGGTTCGCTAGCAGGTCGGCCTCGAGGATACCCGCGACGGCCGCGTTCTCATCGGCCGGGGTGCGCCCGAACGGGGCGCGCGGTGCCGGGCGGGTGCTCGTGACACGCAAACCTAGCGCCCGCGCCCGCGCTTACCAAGACGCGCTGCGCCCGGCGACGCCGGCCGCGTCCGATTGTGGCTGCGCCACATCACTAGCTAGGTTGGAATGTTGCGAGAAGGACGGCATCCCACTGAACGGAGAGACGCACGAAATGGCGGACAAGCTGATTCGATACGAGGTCGTGGACGGCGTGGCGGTGATCACGATGGACGATCCGCCCGCGAACACCTACACGCACGAGATGATGCGGGAACTCGACGAGGTGATCGTCGCGGCCCGATTCGACGAGGCGGTGCACGTCCTGGTGATCCGGGGCGCGGGCGAGAAGTTCTTCTCGGCCGGCGCCAACATCCAGATGCTCCAGACCTCCGATCCCTACTTCAAGTACTACTTCTGCCTGCACGCCAATGAGACCCTGACCCGGCTCGAGCAGACGCCGAAGCTGGTGATCGGGGCGCTCAACGGGCACACGGTGGGCGGCGGTCTGGAGATCGCCCTGGCTTGCGACCTTCGGATCGCCAAGGCGGGCGGCGGCAAGATCGGCCTTCCCGAAGTCACGCTGGGCGTCCTCCCGGGAACCGGCGGCACGCAGCGCCTCGGACGACTGCTCGGGAAGTCGAAGGCGATCGAGCTGATGGTGGAAGGGACCACGTTCGATTTCGATACGGCCCTGGAGCTGGGGCTCGTCAACAAGATCTTCGAGGCGGAGGGCTTCTTCGACTCGGTGATGGAGTACGCCCGTCAGTTCGTGCCGCCCAACAAGGCCTCCCGGGCCGTGGGGCGCATCAAGCGCGCGGTGTGCAGCGGGGTGGAGGTTCCGTTTTCCGAGGGGCTGGCGATCGAGCGCGAGCTGCAGCAGCTGCTGTTCCAGGGAGCGGACGCCCGCGAGGGGCTGGACGCCTACGTGGAGAAGCGGAAGCCGGAATTCACGGGCACCTGATCGCATCGGCCGAGCCCGGCCCGCGCCATGTCGCCGGGTCGGGCGACGGCTTCCATCCGCAAACGCCGAATCCCCCCGAAAGGTAGTCATGGAGCTGCGGACCAGATTGTGGATCGGTGGCGAATGGGTGGACGGAAGCGACCGCTTCCCCACCGTGAACCCGGCCACCGAGGAAGTGATCGCCGAGATCGAGGAAGCGGGGCCGGAGGAGGTGGACGCCGCCGTCCGTTCCGCGCGCGAGGCCTTCGAGGACCCCGCGTGGCGCGACATGGATCCGCACCGGCGCGCCGCCCTGTTGTGGAGGCTGGCGGACCTGGTGGAGGAGAACCTCTCCTTCATCGCGGAGATCGAGACGCGGGACAACGGGAAGCCGTCCTTCGAGTCGGCCAAGGTCGACCTGCCGTTCGTCGTCGCCAACTTCCGGTACTTCGCCGGGTGGGCCGACAAGCTGTCCGGCGACGTGATCCCGGTGTCGGGACCGTTTCTCAACTACACGCTGCGCGAGCCGATCGGCGTGATCGGCGCGATCGTCCCCTGGAACTTCCCTCTGAACATCGCGTCGTGGAAGCTGGCGCCCGCATTGGCGTGCGGGAACGCCGTCATCCTGAAGCCGGCGGAGGAAACGCCTCTCACCGCCCTGCTGCTCGGCGAGCTCGCTCTGGAGGCGGGCTTCCCGCCCGGCATCGTCAACGTGATCCCGGGGCGGGGTCCGGTCACCGGGCAGGCCATGGTGGAGCACCCGGGGATCGACAAGATCGCGTTCACCGGATCCACCGAAACGGGGCGCATCGTGATGCGGACGGCGGCCGGGAGCCTCAAGAAGGTGTCCCTGGAGCTGGGCGGGAAGTCGCCCAACGTGGTGTTCGCCGATGCCGACCTGGAGGCGGCGGCGCGCGGCGTCACGACCGGGATCTTCTATGGCAAGGGCGAGGTGTGCGCGGCCGGTTCCCGGCTGCTCGTCCAGTCCTCGGTCAAGGACGAGTTCATGGAGCGGCTCACCGAACGGGCCGCCTCGATGACGGTCGGCGACCCGACCCACCCGAAGACCCGACTCGGCGCCATCGTGTCCAGGGAGCAGCACCAGCGGGTTCTGTCCTACATCGAGGCCGGGATCTCCGAGGGAGCCACACTGAGAACCGGGGGCCGGCCGGCCACGGTGGACGGACGCGGCTACTTCGTCGAGGCCACCGTGTTCGACGATGTGTCACCCGACATGAAGATCGCGCGCGAGGAGATCTTCGGACCGGTGCTCGCCAGCATGGCGTTCGAGGACCTGGACGACGCGGTGGAACAGGCCAACCGGACGATCTACGGCCTCGCGGCGGGCGTGTGGACCCGGGACGTGGGCCAGGCGCACCGATTCGCGCGCGGCGTGCGGGCCGGGACCGTGTGGGTCAACACCTACAACCGCTACGACCCGGCCTCGCCGTTCGGGGGCTTCAAGCAATCCGGATTCGGGCGCGACCTCGGTGAGCGCGCGCTCGAGGAATACACCCAGATCAAGAGCGTGTGGGTGGCGCTCGACTGATCGGACGGAGCGATCGATGACCGACCGGAAGCCGGACCCTCGGGACGCCCTGATCTGCGGAGCCGTCCGCACTCCCGTCGGGCGTCACGGAGGAGCGCTCGCGCGGGTCCGCCCCGACGATCTCCTGGCACTCGCGATCGGCGAGCTGGTGCGCCGGACGGGCGTCCCGACGGACCGCATCGAGGACGTCGTGATGGGCTGTACGAACGGGGCCGGCGAGGACAACCGCAACGTGGCGCGCATGGCCTCGCTGCTCGCCGGGCTGCCGGTGGAGGTGGCGGGCCAGACCGTGAACCGCCTGTGCGGCTCCGGCCTGCAGTCCGTGATCACGGCGGGGCACGCAATCCGCTGCGGCGAGGGCGACGTGTTCATCTCGGGTGGGGTGGAGAGCATGACGCGGGCCCCGTGGGTGACCATGAAGCCGGATTCCGGCTGGGTGCGCGCGGCCCCCGATTCGGCCGACTCGACCATCGGGTGGCGGTTCACGAATCCGCTCATGCCCCCGGAGTGGACGATCTCGCTCGGTGAGACGGCGGAGGTGGTGGCGGAGCGCTACGCCGTCACGCGAGAGGACCAGGACGCGTTCGCGGTCGAGAGCCAGCGCCGCGCGGCCCGGGCCATCGAGGACGGCCTGTTCGACGCCGAGATCGTCCCCGTCGAGATCCCGCGCCGCAAGGGAGAGCCCGAGATCGTATCGCGCGACGAGCACCCGCGGCCCGAAGTGACGCTGGAGGGGCTCGCTCGCCTTCGACCGGCGTTCCGGGAAGGCGGCACGATCACGGCGGGATCGTCGTCGGGCATCAACGACGGCGCCGCCGCGATCCTCGTGGCCAGCCGGGAGGCGGCCCGCGAGCTCGGACTGCGGCCGCTGGCCCGGATCGGCGTGGCGGCCGTGGCCGGCGTCGATCCTTCCTGCATGGGCATCGGGCCCGTGCCCGCCGTCCGGAAGGTCCTGGCCCGCTCCGGGCTCGACATCGACGACGTGGACCTCGTGGAGCTGAACGAGGCGTTCGCCGCCCAGTCGCTGGCCTGCATCCGCGAGCTCGGACTCGACCCCGGGCGGGTGAACGTGAACGGCGGGGCGATCGCGCTCGGCCACCCGCTGGGCTGCACCGGGGCGCGAATCCTGACGTCACTCGTGTACGAGATGGAACGGCGGGAAGCGGATACGGCCCTGGTCACGATGTGCATCGGCGTCGGCCAGGGTATCGCCGCGTTACTTCATAGAGAACATGAAGCGTGACTACTGAACCACATGTTTTGATAGATGTTACTGATTCTGTCGGTACGGTCACGCTGAACCGCCCGGACCGGCTGAACGCGTTCTTCGGGTCGATGCGAGACGAGATCGCGGAAGCGCTCGAGGAGCTGGCCGGCAGGCCGGACGTCCGCGTGGTCGTCGTCACCGGGCGAGGCCGCGCGTTCTGCGCGGGAGCGGATGTCTCCTACATGGCCGACCTCCTGGAGCGCGGGGCGTACGACGAGGCGAATCTCCTGGTCACGGCCGGACGCCGGGTGATCCGGTCGATCCTCGAGATGCCGAAACCGGTGATCGCGGCGCTGAACGGCCCGGCAGCGGGCGGCGGGGCCAACCTCGCCCTCGCGTGCGACCTTCGCATCGCCTCCGACCGGGCGCTGATCGGACAGACGTTCAACCGGATCGGCCTGGCCCCCGACTGGGGCGGAAGCTGGCTCGTCCCCCGACTCGTGGGACGGGGCCGCGCCGCCGAGCTGTTCTTCCTGGGGGAGATGGTCGACGCGGCGGAGGCCGAGCGGATCGGGCTCGTGAACCGGGTCGTCCCTCACGCGGATCTCGAGGACGCGGTCCGCGAGGTCGCCGGGCGCCTGGCCGCGAAACCGGCCCTGGCACTGTCGCTCGCGAAGGAGGCGCTTCGCCGCTCCCTGTCGGCCAGCCTGGACGAGATGCTGGACTTCGAAGTCCGCGCGCAGGACGCCGCCTTCCGGTCGTCCGACGCGCTCGAGGGAACGCGGGCGTTCGTCGAGAAACGTGAACCGCGGTTCGGCCGCGGAGGAAGCGTGGTGGGGGATGAGCAGTCGTAGCCGGGTGAGGCGCGCCACGCCGGAGGACCTGGACGAGATCCTGGCGTTGTGGGTGCACTACATTCGCGTCCACCGGGCGAATCCGGCGTACCGCAACATGCCGCCCGATGCGCTCAGGAAGAGACGCGCGGTGTTCGAGCGGCACATCCTCGACGAGGCCTCGGAGGTGTTCGTCGTGACCGGCCCCGACGGCTCCCTGGAGGGGATGCTGTCGTGCTTCGAGGAGGACAACGCCCCTTACTTCCAGCCTCCGAAGTACGCGAGGATCCAGACGCCGTACGTGCGCCCCGAAGCCCGGGGGCACGGACACCTCCGTCACCTTCTCGACGAGGCGTACCGCTGGGCCCGTGAGCGGGAGCTCACCGAGGTGAGGTTCTACGTGAGCGCGATGGCCGAGGCGGCGAACCGCCTCGCCGAGCAGCACGGGTTCGAGGCGATCGCGGTCATCCGCCGCCGACCCATAGAGTGGAACTACCCCCGGTCCCGGAGCTGGGACGAGTGAGCTGCGACACGTTTGCCTCCCTCCGGGGCCCCGTGGCGGTGATCGGCGCGGGAACCATGGGACACGGGATCGCGCAGGTCGCGGCGATGGCGGGCTGCGAGACACGCCTGTTCGATGTGGATCCGGCGGCGCGGGAACGCGCTCTGGAGCGCGTCCGGACCAATCTCGAGCGCGGGGTCGAGCTCGCCAGGGTGGAACCAGCGACGCGTGACGCCGCTCTCGGCCGGCTCACCGCGACGGGCGATCCCGCGGAAGCGGCGACGGGAGCGGATCTCGTGATCGAAGCCGTGCCGGAGGACCTGGACCTCAAGCGCCGCGTGCTGTCCGAGTTCGCCGCGCTCGTCGGCGCCACCGCGGTCCTCGCCTCGAACACGTCTTCCCTCTCGATCAGCCGGATCGGCGCTGGAGTACCCGGACCCGAGCGCGTGGTGGGACTCCACTTCTTCAACCCGGTCCACATCATGGCGCTGGTGGAGGTGGTGAGGGGAGATCGCACGGCCGAGCGCGTCGTCGAGCAGGCCAGGCAGTTCGCCGAGTCGCTCGGCAAGGAGCCCATCGTCGTCAACGACTCGCCCGGCTTCGCTTCCTCACGGCTCGGGGTCGCGATCGGCCTCGAGGCCATTCGCATGCTGGAGTCGGGCGTCGCGTCCGCGCCGGACATCGACCGCGCCATGGAGCTCGGATACCGGCACCCGATGGGTCCGCTGCGGCTCACCGATCTCGTCGGACTGGACGTCCGGCTCGAAATCGCGCGCTACCTGCACGCGGAGCTCGGGGAGCGGTTCCGCCCGCCTGCCCTGCTCGAGCGGCTGGTAGAGGAAGGCAAGCTGGGACGAAAGACGGGACAGGGATTCTACACGTGGTGATACGGAGGTGAGCGAGATGAGCGAAGTGCTGCTGCTCGAGAAGCTGGAAGGTCGGATCGGCGTTCTCACGGTGAACCGGCCGGACAAGATGAACGCTCTCAACCGGGAGGTCAGGGAGTCGCTGTTCGAGACGCTGGAGGCGCTCCGCCACGACGACGAAGTGCGGGTCGTGGTGATCACCGGCTCCGGTGACCGCGCCTTCATCGCGGGAGCCGACATCGCCGAGTTCAAGGACGCCGGCGCGGTGGAACAGTACCGGTCGATGCAGGAGAGCAACATCTACTCGCTGATGGAGGACTTTCCCAAGCCCATCATCGCGATGATCAACGGGTACTGCCTCGGAGGGGGCTGCGAGCTCTCGATGGCCTGTGACATCCGGATCGCCTCGGACCGGGCCAAGCTGGGTCAGCCCGAAGTGAATCTCGGCATCATCCCTGGCGGCGGCGGCACGCAGCGCCTCCCACGGCTCGTCGGGGAGGGGCGGGCGGCCCTCCTCATCATGTCGGGCACGCTGATCGGGGCCGACGAAGCGCTCGACATCGGGCTGGTCGATTCGATCTTCCCGGCGGACGAACTGCGCGACAGGACGCTCGAGATCGCCCGCACGATCGCGTCGAAGTCACCCATCGCCCTGCAGGCCGCCAAGGAGAGCATTCTCGCGGCCCGCCGCATGCCCCTGGACGAGGGCCTCAAGTTCGAGCGCGCCTGGTTCGGATTGCTCTTCTCGACCCAGGACAAGAACGAAGGGGTCGGGGCCTTCCTCGAGAAACGCGATCCGGAGTTCACGGGCCGCTAGATGCCGAACGGCCCTGACCTTTCCGGGTCAGGGCCGTCTATCCGGCTGGTCCAGGCGCTGGCGCGGCCGGGCCCGCAGGGCTCAGGCCTCCTGAACGACGCTCACGACCTTCCGCCCGCCGCGCTGATCGGCGAACTGCACGACGCCGTCCGTCAGCGCGAACAGCGTGTCGTCGTTGCCCCGGCCGACGTTGCGGCCCGGGTGAATGCGGGTTCCCCGCTGCCGGACCAGAATGTGGCCGGCCCGTACCACCTGACCGCCGTACTGCTTGACGCCCAGGTACTTCGGATTGCTGTCGCGCCCGTTGCGGCTCGAGCCTACACCCTTCTTATGCGCCATGACTACGCCTCGTCGCGTTCCTTGATGGCCTTCTGAACGTCGCTCTTCAGAATGCGGCCTTCCTTGCCCGTGCCTTCGATCGAAGCCAGGTCGATCCCCGCCTCTTCAGCCAGCTCTCGCGCCGAATCCGTCACGTCGAACCCGGCGGCCGGCTGCGGCGCGGGGGTCTCCACCACTTCCTCGGCCACGGCCTCGACGGCCTTCGGCTTCGCCTCGGCCTTCGCGGGGGCCGCTTTCTTCGGGGCTGCCTTCTTCGGGGCCGTCTTCTTCACCTCAGCCTTCGGCGCGGCGGACTTGCCGGAACCGATCTCGATGTCGAGGACGCGCACCTCGGTGAAGCCCTGGCGGTGCCCCTGCTTGCGGCGATAGCCCTTCCGCCGCTTCATCTTGTAGACGATGATCTTCTCGCCCCGTCCGTGACGGATCACTTCGGCCGCCACGACCGCGCCGTCCAGCGACGGCTGGCCCACGAAGACATCGTCGTCGCGCCCGGCGAGCAGCACCTGGTCGAACGTGACCCGGTCACCGGGCTGCGCATCCAGCGTCGGCAACCTGAGCGTAGCGTCCGGCTCGGCGCGGAACTGTTTTCCCTTGGCCTCGAATATCGCGTACATCTGCCTTCTTCTTCCGTGTCCGTTAACTGGTCCGTAGCCGTTAATAATAGGCCTGCGGCCGTGGTTCGTCAATCTGGTTTCAGCGTCCTGCCGGACGGCGGCCGGGCCCGTCGACGGATCGGCTCCAAGGCTCCTCAGGCGACCGCGTACTTGCCGGTCACATCGGTCTCCGCCGGCCCCACGAGGAGCTTGTACTCGTCGTGTCCCATCAGCGGATCATCGCGGATGTCGAGCTCGATGCTCAGCTCGGCCGAGACTCGCTTGAGGAACTTCGGCTCCTCCTCGAGCAGGTAGAGCGCCACCTCCGGATGGACCCGCACCGTGATGTCCCGTCGCTCGCCGGCTGAGCGGGCGCGCCGGATGGCGCGCTCCAGCCGGCGGACCACGGTGTCCGGGGCGAGGACGCGTCCGGTCCCCCCGCAGCTCGGGCAGGGCTGGGTCGCGGTCTGGATCAGGCTGGGCCGGACGCGCTGGCGGCTCATCTCGAGCAGGCCGAGCTCCGAGATCCCGAACACCTTCGTACGCGCCCGATCGCGCCCCAGGTGGCTGCGCATCTCGTGCTGGACGCGATCCCGGTTCTCCTGCTCGTCCATGTCGATGAAGTCGAGCACGATGATCCCGCCGACGTCCCGCAGCCGCAGCTGCCGCGCGATCTCGGCCGCGGCTTCCAGGTTCGTCTTCACGATCGTCTTCGCGGGGTCCTTCTTGCCGGTATAGCGGCCTGTGTTCACGTCGACGGCCACGAGCGCCTCGGTGTGCTCGATCACGATGTAGCCGCCCGACTTGAGGTCCACGCGGCGGCGGAAGGCCGCCCGGATGTCCTCCTCGATCCCGAACTCGTCGAAGATCGGGACGTCTCCGCCGTACAGCCTCACGCGATCCAGCAGCTCCGGACTCACCTGCCCCAGGTACGACTTGATCTCCTGGGCCAGCTCCTCCGAGTCCACCGTGAGCGCGTCGACCTTCTCGCTGAACAGATCGCGGATGATCCCGGAGGTGAGCGTGGCCTCACGGTGCACCGAGGCCGGGGCCTTCATGGAGGCCACGCGGCGCTGGATCTTTTCCCACGTCCGGCGCAGGGACTTGAACTCGGCCACCAGGGTCTTCTTCGTGAGCTCCTCGCCCACGGTGCGGATGATCACCCCGCCCTGGTCGCTCCCGATCGCCTCCCGGGCCATCTTGCGGAGGCGCGCGCGTTCCTCGCGATCGTCGATCTTGCGACTCACGCCGACGTGCTTCGAGTCCGGCATGTAGACGATGAACCGGCCGGGCAGCGAGACCTGCGTCGTCACCCGGGGTCCCTTGGTGCCGATCGGCTCCTTGGTCACCTGGACCAGGATTTCCTGGCCCCTCTCGACCGTGTCCTCGATCGGCGGGTACTTCCGGTTGCGCCGATTGCCGTTCCGGCCGCCGTTGCCGCCGCCGTTCTCGTCCTCGTCGTCCTCCACCTCGGAGACGTCCGAGGCGTGCAGGAACGCCGACTTTTCGGTCCCTATGTCGACGAACGCGGCCTGAATTCCCGGCAGGACGGCCTCGACCCTTCCGAGGTAGAGGTCGCCGACGATGCGGTCCTCGTCCGAGCGCTCGTTCATCAGCTCGACGAGACGGCCATCCTCGATGATGGCCACCCTGGACTCGCTGCCCAGGGCGTTGATAACGATTTCACGTCGCATGTTCAGTCTGTTCCCGTCTGCCCCGGCTGACCGGGGGCGCAGCCGCCGGCGCGGGCGCGCGAGCGGCTCAAGTCCGGCGCGACGCCGTCCGGTCACCCGTGGGGCCGGCGACGAAGCGCTCGTATTCCGGTTTCGGCTGTGTCCACAAAGGAAACGGGGCCGCGATCTGGTCCGCACGGCCCCGGGTCCGACCGCCAATTTAGGGCCGAAGTCGCCGCGCGGCTACCGCCCGCGGGAGCCCCGGTCCTTCAGGAGAGCTCGTTCATGAGCTCCCGGGCGATCACCATGCGCTGGATCTCGCTCGTTCCCTCTCCGATCTCGAGGATCTTGGCATCCCGCATCATGCGCTCCACGGGATACTCGCGGGAATAGCCGTACCCGCCGTGCAGCTGCACCGCATCGATCGCCGCATCCATCGCGGTCTCCGACGCGAACAGCTTGGCCATCGAGGCCTCGCGCTTGTGGGGCCTTCCCTGCTGCCGGAGGTACGCGGCGTGGTACGTCATCAGACGAGCCGCGTGAATTCGGGTCGCCATGTCGGCCAGCTTGAACTGGACGCCCTGAAACCGGTTGATCTTCTTCCCGAACTGCTCCCGCTCGTTCGTGTAGCGCAGGCTCTGCTCCAGCGCCCCCTGTGCGAGGCCCACCGCATGGGCCGCGATCCCGATCCGCCCTCCGTCCAGCGTGTCGAGGAAGATCCGGAATCCATTGTCCTGTTCGCCGAGCAGGTTCTCTTCCGGAACCACGACATCTTCGAGAATGAGCTCGCGCGTATCCGAGGCGTTCCAGCCGAGCTTGCGCAGCTTGTCCCCGGCCGAGAAACCCGGCATCGGCTCCAGGTCGTCGCTGTGTCCGAACCCGACTTCCCGCGCCCGCTCGATGTCACACGTCTGCTTGGTCATGATGAAGGCGCTCACGCCCCTGTTGCCTAGCCCGGGAGACGTGACCGCGGCGACGACGAACACCTCGCCCACCCCGCCGTGCGTGATCCAGGTCTTCTGTCCGTTGAGGACGTAGTGATCGCCGTTCCGTACGGCTGTCGTCAGCATGCCGCTCGCGTCCGAGCCCGAGCCCGGTTCGGTGAGCCCGAAGCCGCCGATCACGCGACCGCTCGCCAGTGGCGTGAGGTACTTCTTCTTCTGCTGGTCCGTTCCCCAGCGGTAGATCGGTGTGCCGCACAGCGAAGTGTGGGCGCCGACGGTTATCGAGTGGCTCGCGTCCACGCGGGCCAGCTCTTCCGCCACGATCACCGACGCCATCATGTCCATCCCGGCACCACCGTACTCCTCGGGCCACTGGATGCCGAACAGCCCCAGCTCCGCCATCTTCGCCGCGTTGGCCCACGGGAACTCCTCCCGCTCGTCCAGCCCGGCGGCCACCGGGGCGATTTCAGCCTCGGCGAACTCCCGGACCATGTCCCTCAACATCAGGTGATGATCCTCGAGGTAGAGATCGAACTCGTCCATCCGTTTCCTTCCGTGTCGAAGCCGGCTCAGGCCACGGGCCGCAGCCAGGCGTGCAGACGTTGCAGACGTGCAGAAGAGAGCGGGCGACGCTCGTCGAGCGCCACCCGCTTCAAGGTACTTCGCCGTCCCATGGGTGGAAACCGGCCTTCGGGAGGACTCAGATCGTCGGGCGGGCGTACCTCTCGAGCCATTGGAATCCCAGGTCGTCCCACCTGGACAGGTACAGCGTCCCATCGCCGAACGCCCGCAGCGAGCAGCGGGCCGGGATCGTCACGGCGGCCACGTGATCCCCGGTCGCGTCGAACACGTCCAGGACCGGCCTGTCGCCAGCCGGCACGTGCCGCTCCACCCACACGTATCCCAGCGGATCGATGCGGACGGACTCCGGATCGAACGGAGGCTTGACCTCCGGCCACTCGAAACGGTCCACGGTCGGGGTCCGTCCGCCTCCCCTTCTCATGTTGGCGTTCAGTTGCCCGTTGTCGTTGGTGACCATCATCATCATGCCGCTCGCGGCGAGCTCCTCCGCCCACGCCTCCTTGTCGGCTTCCCTGATCGGCACCGCGTCCAGCGCGACCGCGGATCCCGAGGTGATCGAGCCGTCGGGCCGTACCCAGTCCACGTGGTAGTCGCCGGACCGCACCACGGCCACCGCGCCGTCCGCTCCCACGTCCCACCCGTCCTCCGGACTCAACGGCACCGGCATCACTTCCTGGCGCACTTCGCCCGCGCCGCCGGAAGTCCGCTGCTTCACGTCGGTGAGCTTGACGCGGACCACGGGATCGGGCGTCCCGGAGCCGGGCGCCCAACGCACGATGTCGGCGGAGTCGCGGATCTCGCCGTCGCCCCGCGGCTGGTAGTACAGCCGCCCCTCGCCGTCCACTCCCTCCGGGATCACGATCGACAGCCCCATCCCCTCCTGCTGCACGACGGGTATGGTGCGCCCGAACCCGTAGTCCGGGCCGATGACCGTCATCCGACCGTTGCCGAGATCGACCAGCAGAGTCGAGTCGCCCGGCCAGGCGAACAGCGCGTCGGGCTGCCGGTACTCGTCCGGGCCCTGCCCCTTCTTCGAGATCTTCTCTGCAGCCGTCAGTCCCGGATCCAGCGCGTACAGCGCCTCCTCCAGCACGTCCGACACGAGGACCCGGCCGTCGTCCAGCTCGCGGATTCCGCCGATCAGGCTGAACGGCTCGGCATAGGCGGATGACGGTTCCTCCAGCGAAGTGACCGTCTGGCCGGCTGCCTCCCCGACGCCGGCCAGCGCAACGACTCCGGCAGCCGCGGTCGCGGCGACGATGCGGCATCTCATGCGGCTGTGCTGCATGGACGTCTCCCTGTTGGTGTCCGTACCGGCTCCGACCCGCGATCGGAAGCTCGTGCTTCCCGCACTACTCGTAGACGGACGAGGCGCTCTCACGGTTGCCCCACCGTCTCGCACCGGTCGCAACCGGCGCACCGCGGAGCGGGTTCGCCGAAGTAACGGGCGATGTAAGAACGCCGACACGTCCGGCACGAAACGTAGCCCATCATCGCCCGCAGTCGTCCCCTGGCCCGGCGCGCGGCCGCCGGATCGGAGTGGTCTGCGGCTCTCAGGAGCGTGGAGTGTACCTGCCGGTCCCGTGGCGTCACAAGAAGCAGCGCCCGGGCGGGTCGTCCGTCCCTGCCGGCGCGCCCCGCCTCCTGCACGTAGGACTCCAGGGCGCCGGGCATTCCGCAGTGAGAGACCAGGCGGATCCGCGGGTGGTCGATCCCCATCCCGAAGGCGCTGGTCGCGCAGATCACCCTGGACGCACCTTCGAGGAAGCCTGCCTGCACGCGATGCCGCACCCGATCGTCCAGGCCCGCGTGGTAGTACACGGCGGCGACCCCCAGGCGGCGCAGCTCCGCCGCGGCGTGCGCGGCGCGTGCCCGGGTCGGGACGTACACGATCGCCGCTGCCGCTGGATCCGATCGCAGAGCCCTGCGGACCGCGTCACCCGCACGGTGTACGGCCTCCGCGAGCGAACCGGTCCGGCCCGCCGCCCAGCGGATGTTGGGCCGGTCGACCGGAGCGACGACGCGGAGCGGAGCGCTCAGGCGCAGACAGTCCTCGACGTCCCGCCTCGTGGCCGGAGTGGCGGTGGCCGTGAAGGCCGCGATCGGAGGGCGCCCCGCGAACCGCACGAATTCGCCTATCCGGCGGTAGGACGGTCGAAAATCGTGGCCCCACTCACTGATGCAGTGCGCCTCGTCCACCACGACGCGGACGGGGCGGCGCTCCCGCCAGAGGTCGCGAAATCCTCGACTGCAGAGCATCTCCGGGGAGACGTACAGGAGGCGGAGCGTCCCTCTCGCCACGGCCAACCGGGCGGCCCTTCGATCGCGATCCGGGGTCGCGGAGGTCAGATCCGCGGCGGGCAGTCCCCGGCGGCGAAGCGCCGCGACCTGGTCCTGCATGAGCGAAATGAGGGGGCTGATCACCAGGGTGACCCCACCGGACATCAAGGCCGGCAGTTGAAAACAGACCGACTTCCCGGCGCCGGTCGGGAGGACGGCAAGCACGTCGCGACCGTCGAGGATGGCCTCGACGATCGGTCTCTGCAGCCTGCGAAAGCCCCGGTATCCGAAGAGCCGGAGCAGCTCGGAGTCGGCGGACCGTTGGAGTGCCAACCGCTCCGCGGCCGAAGCAGCGGCAGTGTGGTCGGGCATGATTGCGATGTGCGTCGAGGCCTCATGCGTCTCTCAACCCGCGCTCCGTGGCGCCGCTCCATCCGACCCGGAGGTCCCGGGGCAGCGACCGTTGACGGCGCGATGAACGTGGCCCGACAACGTGGCGCCGCGCTTCGGACCGGGAGGAGCGGAGGGGGAATGGCGAGACGCAAGAGGGAACTGGTCATGGACGCACTCGTCGGTCTGATGGCGGTCCTGGCTCTGTCCCTTCTCGTCCGGGAGAGACTGATCCCCTGGTTCGCCGAGCGCTCAGTGGTGGATCCCGGAGAGCCCGTGCAGCCATCGCCCGATCTCGTTCTGGCCCGCTCGGGAGACTCCGTCCCGTTCCGCAAGGGCGAGGCCTCGCTGCTCCTGGTGTTCCGCTCGACCTGCGAGGCCTGCGCGAGGGCGTTGCCCGCCTGGAACCGGCTCGCCGGGGAAGCCCACTGGTCCACCACGGCAATCGGACTGGAAGACGCGGCCACGGCCTCGGCCTATGCCGCGGACCGGCTTCCCGATGCCAGGGTCGCGGTGCCCCGTGACATCGACCGATTCGCATTCCGATTCCGCGTCGCCGTCGTGCCGACGACGCTGCTCATCGATCGTGAGGGCCGGCTGGTCGCTCGCCGCGCAGGTCCTCTGGAGGAGCACGACGTCCAGGCGCTCCGCCGCCTCGTCGGGCTCCCCGCACACTGACACCGGATGAGAGGAGTTCCCCATGAAGAGACTCTACCTCGTGCTCGCGCTCGTGGCGCTGTCGGCTCCGCCGGCCAGGGCGATGGGCGAGGCGGGTCCCGCGCAGTGCCAGGACTATTGTGCCGAGCTGGCGGCCGGCCACTGCGAGAGAATCGATTCCTGGAAGTGCGCCTGGTACATCCTCGGCTGCCTCGCGGGCTGCAACATCTCCTCGCTCTGAATCATCTGATACGTTACATGAGAATGCTGGAGGTAACACAATGACGAGACGGAAGATGGCAGTGTTCGGACTCCTGGGCTCCGTCGTCGCGCTCGGGGCGACAGCGCGACCGTCGAGCGCCGCGGAGAAGTCCTGGTGCATGACCTACTGCGACGCCATCCACGTCGGTTGCAAGAAGACGCTCGGCTGGCTGGACGACGACGCCTGCGAGGAGTGGCACGAGGGCTGCCTGGACGGCTGCCGCGTCAACGACTGATCGGCGCTTCGGCCTCGGGGAGACGGGCGCGGATTCCGCAGCGGGCTCCGCGCCCTCTCACACCTCCGTGTCGACGCGTCGCCGAACGATCCGGAGAAGAAGCGCCGACACCAGGATCCCCACACCCAGTCCGGACGTGAACTCGCTCTTCAGCAGCACCCCCGCATACCACAGCGCGGCCCCGGCCGCCGCCATGCCCAGCTGGAGACGCAGCCAGTAACGCGCCTCGGGAGTCAATTCGGTGCGCCCTCCGGGCGCGTCACCGGACCAGGGGGTCGCTCACCGGAGCGAGGTCGGTCTCGCCGCCCCACGAGATCACCCAGGCCGCCACGAGACCGGCGATCGCGTTCCCAAGGAGCACGAGGGGAAACGTGAAGAAGCCCTGCCGGACGCCCAGAAGGCCGAGGCTCAGGAAGACCGGATAGACGACGAACAGGGTATAGACGCTCGGCAGCAGGCTGAACGTCGCCCCCTTCGCCGCGAAGCCCTCTCCCGGCACGACGGGATACAGGATCCCCAGGGCGAAGCCCCAGGCGGCTCCGTGCATCGCCCGGAGCAGGTACTCGCCCGCCGACAGATCGATGTCGATCCCCACTCGAAACAGGAGGGTCAGGCCGATGCTCCCGGCGGCCTCCGTCAGGAGACCGTGCACGAGGCCGGCCAGGACGCCCCCGAGCACGCCGAGGCCGATCCTTGCCGAGAGATCCAGGGGTCCTTCCACGTCGGGTCCGTACGCCCGTCCGCCGATCGCCACCGCGAGAAGACCGAGCCCCGCCACCAGCAGCAGGATGCCGCCCTCGATCCCGGTCCTCGATCCAGTCTCGAGGAGTCCCAGGCCGGCCAGTCCGGAGACCAGCCCCACAGCACCCGTCGCTACCGCCGTTACGGACGGCCCCGTGCGGGCCGGGCTCGCATCCGCCACCTGTTCATTCATCGGGTCCAGTGCTCCCGTTCATGTCGTTTGCCGTTGCGCCTCGATCCGGACCCCGGGGCGCACCGCCCTCGCGCGCCCCCCGGGTCAATCGCTCGAGCGATCCAGAAAGCGACGCACCCCCTCCTGGCAATCTTCCGTGAGGCGCGCGATCACGTTCACCTGCGCACCCGCCCGGACGGCCGACTCGAAGCTGGCTCCGTCGATCTGGTAGAGCAAGCGCTTCGAAAGGGCCAGCGCGCTGGCGCTGCGCGTCCCGAGATCCGCCAGGAAGGCTTCGCACTCCCGGTCGAAGTCCGCGGCCGGGAACACGCGGTTCACCAGCCCGTAGCGCGAGGCCGTCTCGGCATCGATCGAGTGCCCCAGCGTGATCAGCTCGAACGCGCGCTTCTCGCCCACGGCCCGCCGCAGGATGGCCATGACCATCGCCGGAACGAAGCCAAGCTGTACCTCCGGGTAGCCGAACTGCGCGTCCGCCGCGGCGAGGACCAGGTCGCAGGCCGTGGCCAGCCCGGCGCCACCGGCGAGGGCTCTGCCGTGAACCAGGGCGACGACGGGCTTCTCCAGCCTTCGAATGAGCAGGAACAGGTCGCCCAGGGCCTGCGCATCCTCCAGGCTGGCCTCGGGACCGGCCTGCACGGCCTCCTGCAGCTCGCGGAGGTCTGCTCCGGCGCAGAAGTCGGGCCCTGAGCCACGGACGGCGACCACCCGCAGCCGCTCATCTTCCCCGGCTCGCGTCAGGCTCTCCTTCAGCTCCTCGACCAGCGCCCGGTTGAGGGCGTTACGGCGTTCCGGCCGGTTGAGCGTGATCGTCGCGATCCCCGCCTTCCCGTCGGTCTCGTGGAGAAGCTGCGATATCATGCCGTGCTCCTTCGTCACTCCGTCCCGGCCGGGCGGCCGGGGATCTCGCCGGCGAGGACCCGGTCGCACGTGGCCACGACGGCCTCCGGGACGTCCACCTGGAGGTCCAGGATGCCGGCCCCGAACGTCTTTCCCTGCGCGTCGAGCATGAGAGAGACCGTGCCGCCGCCGCCCAGCGACCCGTGCAGCAGGAAGTTCAGCGCCAGGAGATTGGGCAGCTCGAATCGCTCCACGTCGCCCCTGCACACTCCGGCGAAGTGGGACTTCACGCGTGCGGGAGTGAGCTCGCGAACGAGGTGTGGATACGCCTCGGGCGCGAGGGCGATCACGCCGACGTTGGCCGTGTCGCCCTTGTCGCCCGATCTGGCGAACGCGAGTCGGGCGAGCGGGACCTTCACCGCGCCACTCCCCTCTCCGCGGCGACCTCAGGCATCGGTCACCTCCACCCGGAGCTCGCTCTCGACGACGGTCCGGTCGATCAGCGCGGGCCAGTACGCCATCACCTCCTGCACGCGCGGTCGACCTCCCGCGAATCCTGTGACCGTGGGAGGTCCCGCCAGGATGAGCGGAGCGATCTCGCGGGTGAACCCCTCGACGGGCGAGCGGCTGCCGGCCCTCACGCCGACCCGCAGCCCCACCTCGGGCAGCTCCGCCGCCCACCGTCCGGGCTCGCGACCCAGGCAGGCGCCGGCTCCCACGTACTCGGTCCGGATTTCGTCGAATTCGAGCCCGGCGCGGTCCAGCCGCGCCCGCAGCACTTCGTCCGCCCGGCGAGCCTTGGCCAGCGCGTCCGGCGCCGCGTACGTGAGGCTTCCCGTCGCCTTGAAGCCCGCGTGATAGGCGATCGACACCTTCAGCAGGTCCGTGCGTGGCCCTCCCCGCACGCCGCTCACGCGGACGCGGTCCTCACCCAGGTCGGTCACGCGCGCCGTTCCGAAATCCGCGACGCAGTCCGGCGTGATGTAGTCGGCTGGATCACCCATCTCGTACACGAGCTGCTCCGTGACGGTCGCCCACGTCACGCGCCCGCCGAGCCCCGCGTGCTTGGTCACGACGAAGGAACCGTCGGCGGCCGCCTCGATGATCGGGTAGCCCGGAACCGCCATATCCACGCCCTGCCAGTCGAACAGCGTATTGCCGCCGGCGGCCTGTGCCCCGCACTCGTTGATGTGCCCCGCCACCACGCCGGCCGCGATCCGGTCCCAGTCGTCCGCCGCCCAGCCGAATTCGTGCACGAGCGGTCCGTAGGTGAGCGCCGTGTCGGTGGATCGTCCGGTCACGACGACGTCGGCCCCGGCGGCCAGCGCCTCGAGGATCGGGCTCATCCCGATGTAGGCGTTGGCGCTGTAGACGCGGTCCCGGATGTCGGAAAGAGGAGCTCCGCTCTCCATGTTCCGGAGCCCGTGGCCCGCCTCGAGCAGACCGTCCAGCCTGTCCATCAGGTCGTCGCCGGTGACGATCGCGATCCTCAGGGGACGCGCGGTCTGCACCCCGGCGAGTCCCGCCACCAGAGCGTCGCGGCACGCCGCCGGGTTCACGCCGCCGGCGTTGGTGACCACCCGGACTCCCCCCGTCACCAGCTCGGCCGCCAGGTCCAGGATCAGAGGGACGAAGTCGCGCGCGTATCCCGCCGCCGGGTCCTTCACGCGCTGCTTCTGCATGATGGACATCGTGATCTCGGCGAGGTAGTCGAGCATCAGGTAGTCGATGCCGCCCCCGCGCACCTGGAGCTTCGGGGCCTCCAGCCAGTCTCCCCAGAACCCCTGGCCGGAAGCCACCCGCACGACTCGATCGGCCGTCATGCGTCGTCGGGCAGCGTGAAGGGACCGATGTGGGGCGCCGGGTTCTCCAGAGTCGTGCGGAGGGCCAGGTCCAGCACGTCGCGCGTCTCCTCGGGAGCGATGATCGCGTCCACGTAGCCCCGCGCCGCGGCGTACCGTGCGTCGAGGTTGCGCTCGTACTCGGCCCGGGTGGCTTCCATCGCCGCCTCGGTGTCGGGGTCCAGCGGCACGCCCTCCTCGCGGGCGCGGTCGATCTTCGTTCCGTGGACGGCCCGCACGGCCGACTCGCCCTCCATGACTCCCATCCGTCCGGTGGGCCACGTGAAGATGAAGTCGGGATCGAAGCCCTGGCCGGCCATCGCGTAGTACCCGGCGCCGCTCGCGTGTCCGGTGGTGAGCACGATCTTCGGCACGCGCGCCACCGACATCGCCTCCACCATCCGGGCCCCGGCCCGGATGATCCCCGAGTGCTCCGCCTCCGTGCCGACCATGAAGCCGCTCACGTCCTGCACGTAGAGGAGAGGAACCCCGTGCCGGTCGCACATGTCCATGAAGTACGCCACCTTCTCGGCGCTGTCGGCGTAGATGATCCCGCCGAACTTGGGCGGACCGCCCCCGGGATCCTTGAACATGCCCCGTCGATTGGCGATCACGCCGACCCGCCGGCCGCCCAGCCTGGCCACGACGGTCAGCATCTCGGGCGCGTATCCGGCCTGGAATTCGTCGAACTTCCCCGCGTCCAGGAAGGTCTCGAGCACCGCCTCCACCTCGTACGGCTGCCGGTGGTCCTGAGGCATGAAATCGTACGCGTCCTCGGCGGAGCGCGCGGGTGGCCGCGGCTCGTCGACGGGCGCCGGCGATCGCGCGGGTGACAGATCACCGACGAGGTCGCGGATCTTGACGATGCACGCCTCGTCGTCCGGGACCTCGTAGTGCGCGACGCCGCTGATCCGGTTGTGCGTGGCGGCACCGCCCAGGATCTCGGCCTCCACGTCCTGACCGGTCGCTCCCTTCACGAGGTTCGGCCCGCCGAGACCCATGAAGCTGGTTCCGTCCACCATGACGATCACGTCCGACAGGGCCGGAAGATACGCGCCACCCGCGATGCACGGACCCATCACGGCCGAGATCTGCGGGACGTCCAGGTAGTGCCGCATGATGGAGTTGTAGTAGAACAGGCGGCTCGCCCCGTACTTGCCCGGAAACACCCCGCTCTGGTACGGGAGGTTCACTCCCGCGGAATCCACGAGGTAGACGATCGGGACGCGGCACCGCATCGCGATCTCCTGCGCCCGCAGCATCTTGGGAATCGTCTCGGGCCACCAGCTGCCCGCCTTGACGGTGGCGTCGTTGGCCACCACGACCACGGGTCGACCGCCCACCTCGCCGACCCCCGTCACGACGCCCACTCCGGGGGCCTGGCCGTCGTACTGGTCGTGCGCCATCAGGAGGCCGATCTCGAGGAAGCCGCCGCCCGGATCGATCAGCAGCTCGATCCGCTCCCGTGCCGTCAGCTTCCCCTGGTCGTGCTGGCGTGCGATGCGATCCGGACCGCCACCCTCGCGAAGCCGGTCTTCGAGCGCACGGACCTCCTCCACCATCGTGCGCATGCGGGAGGTGCCGGGCATCAGGCCTCTTCGTCCGCTCGGTTCGTTTCGAACCACTCCCGGATGTAGGCCGCCGCTTCGCCGGTCGACGTTCCCGGTCCGAACAGCCGCCCGATGCCGCGGGACTGCAGCTCCTCCACGTCCTCCGGCGGGATGATCCCGCCCCCCGTGATCAGCACGTCGTCCATGCCGTTCTCTTTCAGGAGGTCCTGCACGCGGGGAAACAGCGTCATGTGCGCCCCGGACAGGATCGACAGGGCCACCACGTCCACGTCCTCCTGCAAGGCCGTGGCGGCGATCTTCTCCGGGGTCTGGTGCAACCCGGTGTAGATCACCTCCATGCCCGCGTCGCGCAGAGAGGCGGCAATCACCTTCGCACCGCGGTCGTGACCGTCCAGCCCGGGCTTGGCCACCAGCACGCGGATCTTTCTCTCAGCCATGACGGAATCGCTCCGGGTGGAGACGCGGTCGGCGACGGGAGGATTCGTCCGTCCCGCCGTCCTCAAGGTACCGGGCGAGCGCCCGGGTCAAAAGGCCACGGGCTCCTGAAACCGACCGTACACGACCTCCAGGGCCGCACGGATCTCCCCCAGCGTCGCGTAGCGGCGAACGGCGTCCAGCATCGGGGGCATCAGGTTCTCGCCGGCCCGTGCAGCGATGGTCAATGCCGCGAGCGATCGCTCGACCGCCGCACCGTCGCGGCTGCGCCTCAGGTCCGCCAGGCGACGGCTCTGCGCTTCGCCGGCCGACTCCCCGATCCTGAGAATCTCGATCCCGGACTCGTCGTCCTCGACGAAGGAATTGACGCCCACAATGGGGCGGCTCCCCGCCTCCACTTCGTCCTGGAATCGCCTCGCGGAGCGGGCGATCCTGGCCTGGAAGTAGCCGGACTCGATTCCGGCCACGACGCCCCCCAGCTCGTCGATCTCGGCGAAGATCTCCTCCGCCTGCCTCTCCAGGTCGTCCGTCAGGCTCTCGATGAAGTACGAGCCCGCGAGCGGGTCGATCGTGTTCGGAACGCCCGTCTCGAACGCCAGGATCTGCTGCGTCCGGAGCGCGATCCGCACCGCGTGCTCCGTGGGCAGAGCCAGTGTCTCGTCCATCGCGTTGGTGTGCAGCGACTGGGTACCGCCCAGCACGGCGGCCAGGCCCTGGTACGCGACCCGCACGATGTTGTTGTGGGGCTGCTGCGCCGTCAGCGTGACGCCGGCCGTCTGAGCGTGCGTGCGCAGGCGCCAGCTCTCCGGGCGCTTCGCGCCGTAGATCTCCTTCATGTGCCGGGCCCAGATGCGACGTCCCGCTCTGAACTTGGCGATCTCCTCGAAAAAGTCGTTGTGCACGTCCCAGAAGAAGGAGAGACGGGGGGCGAAATCGTCCACGTCGAGCCCGTGGGCGATCCCTTCCTCCACGTAGGTGAATCCGTTCTTCAGGGTGAAAGCGAGCTCCTCGACGGCCGTCGCGCCCGCCTCCCGGATGTGGTAGCCCGAGATCGAGATCGTGTTGAACTTCGGCGCGTGCTCGGCCGACCACTGGAAGATGTCGGTGATGACCCCGAGGGCCGGCCGCGGCGGGTAGATCCAGGCGTGCTGCGCCTGATACTCCTTCAGGATGTCGTTCTGGATCGTCCCCGTGACCTTCTCGAACGGCACGCCCTGCTTCTCCGCCGCCGCCAGGAGGAAGCAGTAGAGCATGATCGCCGGCCCGTTGATCGTCATCGAAACGGACACCCTGTCGAGCGGGATCCCGTCGAACAGGGTCTCCATGTCGGCGAGACTCGAGATGGCGACGCCGCACTTGCCGACTTCTCCCTCGGAGAGCGGATCGTCCGAGTCGTAGCCCATGAGCGTCGGGAAGTCGAACGCGACCGACAGGCCGGTGGTGCCGCGCGCGAGGAGGAACTTGTACCGCTCGTTCGTCTCCTCCGCCGTCGCGAAGCCCGAGAACAGGCGCTTCGTCCACAGGCGCGTGCGGTACATGGTGGCATAGGGACCGCGCGTGAACGGGTACTCTCCCGGCAGACCCACATCCTCGAGGTAGTCGCCGTCACGCCTGTCGAGCGGCGTGTAGAGGGCGTGGATCGGCTGTCCTGACACGGTCGTGAAGTCCGTGTCCTCGCGCAGGGGCGTCCCGGCGGCCGCCGACTCCCAGGCGGCCAGTCGCGCCTCGAGCTCGGCCAGCTCCCGGCGCCGGCGCTCCACTTCCCTCTCGAGGTCGACGGAGTCCGGGACGTGCCTATCCATCACGTGGCTCATCAGAGTTCCTTCCTCATCGCATGGGGCATGCCGCGGGGAGGAGCGCCAGGCTGCCGGCACGGCCGCCCCGGGCCGCTCGCGGTGGGCGCGGACCTGCGGAGTGGCGGCCACCGTGCTCGAATATACGCGATGTACGCGAAGCCGTTCCAGTTGGATGGCGGAAGGGCGGCCTGGACGGGAACTGATCTCAGCCCGGTGATCCCCCGAGTCGGTTGGCAAGCGCGCGCGCGATCTCGTAGGGCGAGGCTTCCGCCAGGTCCTCCCGGAAACTTGCGTCGCCGACCCACTCCTCCCACAGGGCCGCGGCCCGACGCTGGACGGATCGTTCGAGCACCCGGCGCGTGTGCTCGAGCGCCGCCAGGCGTCGCTGCTCGGCCAGCATGCCCGTGCTCTGGAGCCACTCGAAGTGCAGGTCCAGACGGTCCACCAGCTCGGCGACTCCCTCTCCGGCCGACGCCGAGCACTTGAGGACGGGCGCCTCCCAGTCCGCGAACGGCTCGGCCGATTCGTCCGGCGCGGCGGACCTTCCTTCCGCCGGCCCGCGTGTGGCGAGTGCGGACAGATCCACGCCGTGGTGCGCCGGCGCCGCTGCCATCGGGTTCCCCGCGCGGATCGCCTGCACGACTTCGATCTCCTTCTTCAAACGGTCCGCGCCCGGCCGGTCCGCCTTGTTCACCACGAAGAGGTCGGCCACCTCCATCAGGCCGGCCTTCATCGCCTGGATGCCGTCGCCTGACTCGGGCACGAGGACCACCACGGTGGAATCCGCGTTCGTCGCCACTTCGAGCTCGGACTGCCCCACGCCTACCGTCTCCAGCAGGATGTGGTCGAAGCCGAACGCGTCCATCAGGTCCGCCGCCTCGCGGGTGGTGGTGGCGAGACCCCCGCGCGAGCCTCGGCTCGCCATCGAGCGGATGAAGATACCCGGCTCCGTGGCGAGACCGTCCATTCGCACCCGGTCCCCGAGCAGGGCGCCTCCCGTGAACGGGCTGCTCGGATCCACCGCCACGATGCCGACCGTCTCCCCGCGATCTCGCAGCAGACGCGCGACGGCGGCCGTGAGGGTCGACTTTCCCGCTCCGGGGGGGCCGGTGAGCCCGACCCGCCTCGCGCGGCCCACCCCGTCGTGCAGCTCGTGAAGCAGGTCCTCGAAGCCGGCCGTCTGGTTCTCGACGCGGGTGATGCAGCGCGCGAGGGCCAGCGGGTCGCCGGAACGGAAGCGCTCGACCAGCTGGCGCGCGGCAGGCGTGAGCGGATGCGGGGTGGATTCCATGTCGGCGAAACTGCCGTCGCTGACCCCGGCCTGCAAGAAGAGACGGCCACCCCGGGGAATCCGGAGTGGCCGCCGGTGCTCGCGGGCCCGCCGCGACGCGCGGGCGCCGGGCTCGTGCGGTCTACTTCGTTCGCACGATGACCACGTACGGCATGATCGTCGGGTTGACGTCGGCGCCGGAGCTCGCCTCCATGAGGCGGAGTCCCGTGCCGCCCGTCGCCGCGCTCGCCTTCAGGGTGATGTAGGACGAGGTGGCCGTGAACAGGTCCATGTCCACCGTGCCGGCCTGACCCAGGAAGCGGGTCACTGGCATGAGGGGCCAGCCGCCGCTCGGCGGATTCAGAACCTGTCCTCCGATCGTCGCGTCTTCGTACAAATCCCGAAGCTGGTAGGACGTCAGCTCGAGCGAGGTCCGCACCGCGCCCCCGAGGTCGTCCCGGTCCTCGACGGAGAGCATCGACGCCCAGTCGGCCGCCAGCTGGTTGAACGGGACGCCGAACACGTTGGTGACCGCCTGGCGTGAGTTCGTGGCGCCGTCGGTGATCAGCTGCCGGGTCATCTGCCACTCGGTGGCCGGAGGCGCGAACCGGTCCAGCAGGTAGCGAACGAAGCTCCAGTTGGCGCCGCGCATCCGGAACGTCTCCATGCCGAGCGGGTCCTCGGCGTTCAGGAGCGCGGCAGTGTCGCCGGGAGCCCTGAGGTACTGGCCCAGGTTCCAGAAGTTGCCCAGGTAGTAGGTGTTGAACGCGGACAGCGCGGCCTGTGACTGAAGGAAGTCGGCCGCGGCCAGCTCGTTACCGGGCGCGAAGCTCGCGAGACCGGCGGCCTGGCCCGTCGCGTGGCCCACCGCCTCCTCGGCGAGGTGGGAAAGGCCCTCGTTGATCCCTACCTCCGCCGCGGCCCCGCTCCCGACCTGCGCGTTGATCAGGTGCTGGAGCTCGTGCGCCGCCGTGTTGTCGGTGATGCGCAGCACGTTGGCCTTGGTGAGCAGGTTCGCATCGTCGCCGGGCGTGAGGTCCCCGTCCGGATCCGGCACCAGGAGGTAGAACATCTTGGCGTTGTTGCCACCCGCGAACCCGAGGTCGAGCGGACAGAAGAAGCCCGCGATGAACCCCTCCGTGTAGTCCTCCGTCATCTGGTTGACGCCCTGCGTGTACAGGATGATCACCTGCCCCGGCGCGATGTCGCCCGGGACGTCTGCCGGAGCGCCGAAGTACAGCGTGTCCGTGCCGATGATCACGTCGTCGAAGTTCAGGGCGATGTCGCCGAACTCCGTGTCGGTGAAGGCGCCGCGTGACAGGGTGTCCTCGAAGATCACCGCGTTGCCGCTCACCTTGACGACCTCGGCCGTGATGGTTCCCGGCGCGTTCGGAAACTGGGCCGGGGTCACGCACGAGAAGCCGAAGTCCAGCACATCGCCCACCTGCGGCGGCGCCGCCGCCAGGCCGAAGCTCGACCCCCCGCCCGCGCTGGCGCGGATCTGCGGCCGCAGCGGCCGCTCGAGTTCCCTGATCTGCCGGTCCCACTCGTACTGCGGCACGCGCCAGTCGCCGAGCCCGGAGTCGAAGCCGACCGACGAGAAGCCCGCCCGGACATCCGGGCCCGCGCCCGCCAGCACGGCGCCGGCCGGAGACGGCGCGCCGGATCCGCTCACGGCCAGCTTCATCGGGTTGAATCCCAGTGTCTGGGGCAACGGGGTCACCGCCAGCTCGTATTCGGCGCCCGCGGCGTGCGCCGGCAACTGCACGCAGGCCACGTCCGCTCCGCTGACGACGGCGTCCTCACCCGGCTGCAGGTCGAGAACCGCGGCGCCGGCATCACCGCCGCACGCATAGGCTGAGAAGCTGACGTTCTCGCTCTCGGTCGTGGCGCTGACGGTCACCGCTCCGTTCGTGTCCCCGAAAGTGAGGGTGGTCGATGCCTCGCCGTTCGCTCCCGTCGTCGCGACCGCCGGATTGACGGCGGCCCCCGATCCCCCGGACTGCGTCACGGCGAAGTTCACTTCGACTCCCGGCAGCGCGACTCCGCCCATCCCCACGGCCTTCACGACCAGCGGCTGCGCGGCTGCCTGACCGGTGGGACCCACCTGTCCGTTCCCCGAGACGATCGTCAGCGCTCCCGCCGCCGTGGCCTCGAGCGCGAAGGTGACCGACGACCCGCTCACCGAGGCTCGCACCTCGTAGGTCCCCGCGGCATCCCCGAGCGTGAACGACACCGAGGTGCGCCCATCGGCCCCGCTCGAAGTGCTCGTGGCGCTGAGACTCGAATTCGGGCCGGCCGCGGACGCCAGGGCCCAGGTCACGGTCCGACCGCTCACGGGACTCGCGGACTCGTCGTCCACCTGCACCGTGAGGGGCGCCGGCAGCGCCGCGCCCACCGCGCCCACCTGGTTGTCTCCACTCACGATGCTCAGGCTCAGGGTCGGACCCGGGTCGACAGGATCGTCACCGCATCCGGCCAGCGCCGTCGTCACCAGGAGGGCCAGGACCGCGCTGCGCAGTCTCGTCATGGGGTCGTCGCTCCATCGTTCTGTTTCGCGGGACCGCCTTCCGCGGTCCGCGCTGCGGGTATTCCGGCCAAATCCGGGCAATATCGGTGCCGCCGGCCGGTTTCTCCTCGACTGCCCCGGTCCGGGCCTGACGGACTCTTTGAACACGCCAGTGAATCGCGGGTTCCGGGCCGTCGCGCACCCCTGCGGCCCCGCGCCGGGCATCCGCCTTCCGCGCGGCGTCGAGATCGAGGAGGAGGGTCCTGTTTGCCGTGTTTTGCAAGGATGGCGGACGGCCCGCTCCAGGCTTCGTCCGAGGCTCACTGGAGGAGAATGGCGCTCGCGAGGCTGAGCAGGAGGAAGAAGCCCGACGTATCCGTGAGAGCCGTCAGGAAGACGGTGGACGCCGCCGCCGGATCCACTCCGACGCTCTCCAGGAAGGTGGGGATGAAGGCGCCGGCGAAGGAACCGATGATCAGGTTGCCCCACAGCGCGAGCAGGACCACGAGGCCGAACATGGCTCCCGCATCGAGGAGAAAGTGCCCGACCGCCGCGGCGACGAGCCCGATCACCAGACCGTTCACCAGGCCCACCGTCACCTCCTTGCGCACGACGCTCCAGCGCTCCTTGCGGGATTCGTCGGACAGAGCGATCCGGCGGATCGTCACGGCCAGCGCCTGCTGGCCGGAGTTGCCTCCGAGGCCCGCGATGATCGGCATCGCGACCGCGAGGGCCACGATCGCCTCGATCGTGCCCTGGTAGTGCCACACGACCATGGCCCCGATCGACGCCGTGACCAGGTTCACGAACAGCCACGGCAACCGGCTGCGGATCGCGTCGATCGTTCCGCCCCGTACTTCCTCTTCGTCGGAAACGGCCGCGAACCGGAAGATGTCCTCCGTGGCCTCCGCCTCGACCACGTCGATCACGTCATCGAACGTGATACGCCCCACGAGCCTTCCGAGCGAATCCACCACGCCCATGGAAGCGATGTTGTAGCGCGACAGCGCCTTCCCCACTTCCTCCTGGTCCGTGTCCACCGTGACGACCGCGAGGGGCTCCTCGGTGATCGTCTCGATCGGCGTGTCCGGATCCGCGATGACCAGGTCCCGGAGCGCGACGACGCCCCTGAAGGTGCCGTCCGGGTCGACCACGAAGATCGTGTAGAAATCGAAGTCTTCGTGCGCCTGCCGACGGATCTCCGCGATCGCCTCGGCCGCCGTGAGGCGGGTCGACACGGAGAGGACCTCGCGGGTCATGAGCCCGCCGGCCGACTCCTCCGGATACGTGAGGAGCTCCTCGATCTCGGCGGCTTCCTGGTCCCGCACGGCCGAAAGGACCCGGGCCTGCTGCGCTGGCTCCAGCTCGCCGATCACGTCCGCCGCGTCGTCGTCCGCCATCTCGTGGACGATCTCCGCCGCCCGCTCCGGCTTGAGCTGCAGGAGGAGCTCGCCGGGACGCTCCACGTCCTCCATCTCCGCCAGCGCGTCGGCGGCCAGGTCCGGCGGCATGTGCTGGAGGAGGGCGAGGCGCTGCACATCGTCCAGGCGCTCGACGAGATCCGCCATGTCGCTGGCGTGAACCGGCTCCAGGGCGACGCTCAATCCCTGGTAGTCCTGCGCCGCGAGCAGCTGCTGGACCTGGATCAGCACCTGTTCCAGCTGGTCGGTTCTGTCGCTCATGCGAGCTCCATTCCGGGATTCCGCTCAGGCGACTCCGGCACCGCGATCCCGGCGGAGAAGACCATCTTGAACCCCTCTTCGACGGTCATGTCGAGGCGCCGCACCCGATGTCTCGGAAGGAAGAGCATGAACCCGGACGCCGGATTGGGCACCGTGGGGAGGAACACGGCGACCGACGGTTCTCCGATCATCTCATCCACTTCGCGCGGGGCGCCCGCCGTCTCGAACACGAGGGAGTACGAACCGGGTGAAGGATACTCGATCAGGGCGCAGTGCCGGAAGAGCTTCTCTTCGCGCCGGAGTACGGCCTCGAACACGTTCGACGACGCGTTGTACAACCGGCTCACCACCGGGAGGCGGTTCGCGAGCCGATTCCACGCCTTGAGCGCCCTGCGGCCGACCGCCTTCTGCGAGATCCACCCCACCACGACCAGCAACACGACCAGCGCGACCAGGCCGAGGCCCTTCGGCTCGTAACCGCCGATCGGCGGCAGGTATTTCCCGACGATCGGATCGAGCCTCTCGAACAGCCAGGCGAGCACGAAGACCGTGAGGCTGATCGGCGCGATCACGATCAGCCCGGTGATGAGGTATCGTCGCAGTCGCTGCAGGACCTTCTGCATCTCGGCCCCCTGGGCTCTCGTTTCCGGTCGCGGGCAACCGGAAGCCTATCCCTCCGCCAGCGACCGCAGCAACTCCTCCTGGAGGACGAACATCGGCCCGGACATCCGGTTTTCGCCCTCCGGGTGCTCCATGCCGGTGACGTGGAGAGATCCGTGCACGACGAGGCGCAGCATCTCACGGACCTCTTCCTCACCGTGGACGGCGGCGTTCTCGGCCGCCACCTCCGGCGACAGGTAGACGTCCCCGAGGAGGCTCGGCCCGTCACCGAGGTCGAAGGCAATGACGTCCGTGGGCAGATCGCGCCCGAGGTACTCGCGGTTCAGCGCTCGGATCTCGTCCACGGTGACGAAGGTGTACGAGACTTCACCTTCCTCGCGTCCGCGCGACCGCAGGGCCGCCCTGGCGGCTCGCCTGAGGCGCGCCTCCTGATCGCGGAGGTCGGGCCATTCGTCGAGCCGGTTGAAGTGGAGGACGATCGCCATGGCGCGCGGCGCGGCGGTCAGGCCGGCGCCTCGCCGGTCTCCGTGCCGCCGGCCGGAGAGGGCTCGGGTTCGGCGACCGCGTGGACCCCCGACGGGTACTCGATCCTGCGATGGTACATCCCGATCAGGACCCGGGCGAACTCGGCCTTGGCGATCTCGAGGTCCCGCAGCGTGAGCGGACACTGGTCCAGCTGGTTCTCCACGATCCGCGCGTTGACGATCTGATCGATGGTGGAGCGGATTCGATCCGGAGTCGGGTCCTGCAGGACGCGCGTGGCGGACTCGATGCCGTCGGCCAGCATCACGACGGCCGTTTCCCGGCTTTGCGGCTTCGGCCCCGGATAGGCGAAATCCGACGGATCGAGGTCCAGGTCCGGCTCCGCCTCCCGCGCCTTGTCGAGAAAGAAGGAGATCGTCGTCGTGCCGTGGTGCTCGCGGATGAAGTCGTGGATCACCTTGGGGAGCCGGTGTTCCGACGCCATGCGCAGGCCGTCCTTCACGTGGTCGCGGATGATCGTCGCGCTCCGCCTGGGGGGCAGCCGGTCGTGGGGATTCCGGCCACGCGGCTGATTCTCCACGAAGAACTGCGGGTTCGCCATCTTGCCTATGTCGTGGTAGTAGACGCCCGCCCGGGCCAGCAGCGGGTTCGCCCCGATCCCGAGGCAGGCCGCTTCCGCCAGGTTGGCCACGTTGATCGAGTGCGCGTAGGTACCGGGTGCTTCGCGGGACAGCTCCCGAAGCAGCGGCGCGTTGAGATCGCTCAGCTCGAGCAGCGTCTGGTCGGTGGAGACGCCCGTGAGCTTTTCCAGCGCCGGAATGAACGCCGCCACCGCGAGCACTGTGCAGAGGGTCGCGCTGACGCCTCCCCAGAACAGCGCCGGAAGGATCTCGTGCGCCGGCAGGTTCCGCAGCAGGACCATCGCCAGTCCGGCCAGGAAGTAGGCCCCCGTCATCAGGGCGATGAGCACCCAGCCGTGACTGCGTCGGCGGACCCGGCCGATTCCGAGCGCCCCCGTGCTGCCGGCCGCGATCATCTTGAACGGAACGCTCACGGCGGCGAGCGCGAAGACCGATTCGCCGAACAGGACGATCTGCCCCCCCATGACTCCGGCCACCACGGCCACGGCGACGACCGCGATCAGGCCGTCGTACAGCGCGCCGATCAGCAGAGCCAGCAGAGCCACCGGAATCAGTTCGGACGGATAGCCCGCCTGCTGGATCAGGCTGCCGGAGACCATCACGATCGCCACCAGGCCCATGACGATCAGGTAGGCGCGAACATCCCGGTAGATCGCGGGACGGAACATGAACAGGACGGCCGCCAGCAGCGTGATCAGGATACCCGTGTACAGCGCGCTCCCGGCTCCGGCGAGGCGTCGGCTGGTGCTCCCCGCGAGGCCCCGGCTCACCAGCTCCGCGTTGTACGCGCGGAGTCGCTGCAGATCGCGACCGCTGACGCGCTCGTGGGCGCTCAGGATCCGCTCGCCCTCCAGGACCGCGCCGGCCACGGTGTCCACGGCGGCCCTGGCCTGCTCGCGGGCCGCTCCGGTCGCGAGGTCATCCGGCAGCAGCGTGGGCTTGCGGAACCGGATCAGCAGACTGCCGTAGATCTGGAAACCGTCCACGGACGCGTCCTGAGGCGCGTACACCATCGCTTCCTGCGTGAACTCGTTCAGCGTGGTGATCGAGTCACGCGGAACCAGTCGATCCGTATCGCCACGCACGGTCACCACGCTCGCCGAGCGGCCGCCGAGATCGAGCAGGGCCGCGACGCCTCCCGGCAGCAGGGTCCGGAAGGCCGTCTCGATCGAGGACTGGAGTGCCGCCCGCCGCGCCGGGTCGGCCAGGTAGGACAGCTGGGAGTCCGTCACCGTGAGGCCGTTGGCGGCCAGAAAGGCCCTCGCAGCCGTCTCATCGAATTGTCCGCGACCGGCGCCGAACACGGAGTCGGCCTGTGCGAAGAATCGGTCCACGTTGGCCAGCGCGCTGTCCGCCGCGCTGCTTTCCAGAATGTAGACCGGAAGAACCAGGCGCTCGGCGTCCTCCCGCTCGCGCGCGAGCTGGTCCGGTGGCTTCGGGACGGTGAAGTCGAACGCCGCGATCACGTCCTCCGTCGCGACGGCGCCCTCCTGCGCGTCCACCGTCTGAGGCAGAGTGCGATCCCGGAACGCCAGGGGGATCACGACCGCGATCGCGATCACCACGAGGACCCGGAAGCCGTGGTGGAAGAGCTGGTCGCGCCAGCCTTCTCCCGGCCGCCGATCGATCGCGCGGGCAGCGTCGCGCCACGTCTCACGGAACCGCGCTGCGCTCATCCGCCTCGCTCCACCCCGTTGTCGTGATCGGCATACGCCCGGATGATCTCCTTCACGAGCCGGTGCCGAACGACGTCCGACTCGGTCAGGTACACGAAGTCGATGCCTTCCACGGACTGCAGGATGCGCTCGATCTCCAGCAGCCCTGACTCTTCCGGACGCGGGAGGTCGATCTGGGTCTTGTCGCCCGTGATCACGGTCCTCGAATTCAGCCCGAGGCGCGTGAGGAACATCTTCATCTGCGCCGCCGTCGCATTCTGAGCCTCGTCCAGGATCAGGAAGGCGTCTGACAGGGTCCGCCCCCGCATGTAGGCGAGAGGCGCGATCTCGATCGCGTGCTCCTCGATGGCCCGCCGCATCCGGTCCGACGGCATCATGTCCTCGAGGGCATCGTACAGGGGTCTCAGGTAGGGATCCACCTTGTCGCGTATGTCCCCGGGCAGAAAGCCGAGCGCCTCTCCGGCTTCTACCGCCGGCCGGGTGAGGATGATGCGCCGGACGCGCTTGCGTGCGAGCGCGTCGACCGCCATCGCCACGCCGAGGTATGTCTTGCCGGTGCCCGCCGGTCCGATCCCGACCACGATGTCGTTCGCCCGGATCGCCGCGAGATAGTCCTTCTGACCACGCGACTTAGGTCTAATCACCTTACGTGCCCCGGGAAGTGCGACGACTTCCTCGTCCGTCTCCGTGGCCGCCTCCAGCGGCTCGCGTTCCGCCTCGGCGAAGAACCGCTCCACGTCCGCCAGGTCGAAGGAGCGCCTCAGCTGGGCCATGCGAATCATCCGCTGGGCGACGGGCGTGCAGCGCTCGACGGCTTCGACGTCCCCGGACAGGATGAGCTGATCGCTGCGCAGAATGACCCGCAGGTCGCCCAGCCGGGCCAGTGCCTTCAGGTGGACGTCGTTCACGCCGGCGAGCAGGAGCTCGTCGGCCCCGTCCGCCGACAGGCGATGCTGGATGACCGGGGCCTCCACCGACCCGGAGCCCGGTGCGCCCGTTTCGCTCATCGCTCCGCCCTCCCCTCCGCAACGAGGCGGATGCCGAGATCCGCCAGCAGCTCTTCAGCCACGGGCGAGGGCGCGCCTTCCATCAGCCCGCGGGCCGCCGTCGTCTTCGGGAAGGCGATCACGTCGCGAAGCGAGGGAACGCCCACCATCAGCGCGACCAGCCGGTCGAGCCCCAGGGCGAAACCGCCGTGCGGAGGCACGCCGAAACGGAACGCTTCGAGGAGAAACCCGAATCGGTCGTCCACCTGCTCGGGCGTCATGCCGAGCGCTCCGAGGATCGCCCGCTGCAGCTCCGGCTCGTGGCAGCGGATGCTTCCGCTCGCCAGCTCCGTGCCGTTGAGCACCAGGTCGTACGCCCGTGAACGTACGGCGAACGGGTCCGAGGCCAGCTCCGCGGGCGTGACGTCGACCGGCATCGTGAACGGGTGGTGACTCGCCGTCGGCACTCCCGTCTCCGGGTCCGCCTCGAACAGGGGAAACTCGGTCACCCACAGCCACTCGTCGCGCTCGGAGACCGCCCCCCTCTCGCTCGCCAGATCGCGGCGCAGCGCGTCGAGCGCCGGTGACGTCTCGACGTCGGGGCCGGCCACGAGAACGAGCAGGTCACCCGGGGCCATTCCGTGCTCCGAGCGCAGCAGCAGCCCCGCCTGTTCGTCGACGGCGCGCGCCGCCGGACCCGAGTATCCGTCCTCGGCGCACTTCAGCCACAGGGCTCCCCTGGCCCCGGCGGCCCGGGCCGTCTGGTTGATCCCGTCCAGGCGCGAGCGGGAGAGCGAGGCTCCCCCGGGCACGGCGAAGCCTCTCACTCGGCCCCCGGCCGCCACGACACCGTCGATGATCCCGAAGCCCCGTCCGGCGAGCAGGGGGGAATAGTCGCGGATCCGCCACTCGATCCGCAGATCCGGCTTGTCGGTGCCGAAGGACTCCATCGCCTCGGACCACGTGATGCGAGGAAACGGGACCTCCAGAGTCCGGTCCAGAGTGGACGCGAACATGTCCGCGAGCATTCGCTCGCAGGCGGCGAACACGTCCTCCTCTCCCACGAAGGCCATCTCCACGTCGATCTGGGTGAACTCCGGCTGTCGATCGGCCCTGAGGTCCTCGTCGCGCAGGCAGCGGGCGATCTGGAAGTAACGATCGAAGCCGGACACCATCAGCAACTGCTTGTAGAGCTGAGGCGACTGCGGCAGCGCGTAGAACTCGCCGTGGTGGATGCGGCTCGGGACCAGGTAATCCCTGGCGCCTTCCGGAGTTCTTCGTGTGAGGAACGGCGTCTCCACCTCCAGGAAGCCCTGCCGTGAGAGAGAGGCGCGCGCCGCGTTGGTGGCCAGGTGACGCACCACGAAGTTCCGCTGGAGCTCCGGTCGGCGGAGATCCAGCACCCGGTGCCGGAGCCTCAGCTCTTCGGATGGCAGGTCCTCCCCGGGCGGCACCGCGACGAGAATCGGCAGCGGGTCCGAGGATGCGAGGATCTCCATCCCGCGCACCCGGATCTCCACCCCGCCCGTCGTCATTTCCGGGTTCACCGCATCCGGTGGACGCGCTTCGACCTCCCCCTCGATCCACAGGACGTCTTCCGGATTCAGGGCCGCTGCGGCGCCGACGACTTCCGCCGGCGTCCCTTCCGGCTCGAATGCCAGCTGCACGACCCCCGTACGATCGCGTAGCAGCACGAACTTGACCCCGCCCGTGTCACGGCGCCGATGCACCCAGCCCGCGAGCTTCACGGACTTCCCGACCCACGTGGCGTCCACCAGTCCGCATGGCACGTCCCGGTACTTCGTCGCCCCGGGCAGACCGCGAAACGCGTCGCGATCGATCATCGTCCCCGTCCCGGCGCTTCCCTCTTGATTCAGGACTCCTCCTTCTCTTCCGCTGGCGGCGTTCGCTCCGTCTCCCCGAGCGCGCTCCACACTATCATACCCAGGGCGAGGCCGATCGTCGCGCCCACCACGTCGGCGGCCCAGTCCGCAGCGCTGGCGTCCCTCGCCGGGAGCCACAGCTGGTGCGTCTCGTCGAGCAGCGAAAAGACCGCCAGTCCCAGCGCGCCCAGCGTCCAGGCACCGGCGCTCCGCCGTCCGGCGGACGACAGTGCGGCCCCGACCAGCCAGCCCAGCACCAGGTACATGACTCCGTGCACCAGCTTGTCGATCCCCGGAACAGGCACGTGCAACGCCGTGTCGGGGATCGGGACCGTCGTGGCGACGAGAATCAGCACCGCCCAGGCGGCGACCGATCTCCAGGAGCCGACGAGCTCCTTCAAGCGCCGGCCGCCACGATCAGCTCGTGGAATCGTCCGGCGTCCTCCGCATTCACTAGCCGGTCGAGAAGCTCGGTGTCCCGCAACGTCCGGCTGAGATGGCCCAGGGCCTTCACCTGAGAGCCGGCGGCCGACGGAGGTCCGACCATCAGCACGACCAGACGCACCGGGCCTCCGTCCATCGAATCGAAGTCTATCGGCTTCCGCGTCGTGCCCGCCACGATCTCGAGCGTCTCGAGCCCCCTGCACTTCCCGTGCGGAAGCGCGAGCCCGTCCCCGACGCCGGTGGACAGCACCTCTTCGCGCTCGACCACGACCCGGTGGATGTCGGCAGCCCGATCGGGAACGTCGGCCGCGCTGGCGAGGAAGCAGCACATCTCCCGGAGTATCGCGGGCTTGTCCAGGGAGTCCAGGGGCACCTTGATTCGCTCCTCGGTCAGATACGAGGACAGCGTGAGGGGCGGGCCTGGAGAGCGGGTACCCGTAGCCGAGCTCCGGAGGCGTGGGAATCTGGCGGAGGCGACCTGTTCGTGCCCCCGAATTCGCGGTCGCTCAAGATACCGGCGGGCCAGAAAGGCAGCAAGGCGACCCTTGCGCACCGACCTGCGGACCGGGATCCTCTCTCGCATGTCACGGAACGATGCCGCCGTCAGGCCGCACGAGCTGCTGGGCCACCTGCCCGGTGACTTCGGATCGATCCTCGGACCCGCCCTCGACGGGCTCGGAGAGCCAGCTTACCGCGCCCGGCAGATCGCGAGCTGGGTGTTCGAGCGGTACGCGGCCGGGTTCGACGAGATGACGAACCTGCCGTCGGACCTGCGGGAGAGCCTGTCGGCGTCATTCTCCGTGTCTCCGCTCGAGATGGCGTTCGAGGCCCGCTCGCGGGACGGCACGGTGAAGCACCTGTGGCGCCTGCGGGACGGCGAACAGGTGGAATCGGTGCTGATTCCGTCCCGGGAGCGCGTCACCCTGTGTCTGTCGTCGCAAGCCGGGTGCGCCCTCGGCTGCCGGTTCTGCGCCACCGGCGACTTCGGGTTCAGGCGCCAGCTGAGCGCCGCCGAAATCGTGGCTCAGTTCCGCGACTCCGAGCGGATCGCCCGAAACGCCTTCGGACGCGGGATCGCCAACGTCGTCTACATGGGGATGGGCGAGCCGATGGCGAACCTCGAAGCGGTCCTCGAGTCACTGACGCTGCTGCACGAAGGGTTCGGCTTCGGCGCGCGCAGAATCACCGTGTCCACGGTAGGACTGGTACCGGGGATTCGCGCCCTGGCCGCGAGGCCGGAGCCCTTCCGTCTCGCCGTTTCGCTGCACGCTCCAGAGCACGCGCTGCGGGAGACTCTCGTGCCGGTGGAGAGCCGGTATCCGATTCCGGACCTGTTCGAGGCGCTGCGCGATTATCAGAAGGCGAAGGGACGCCGGATCACGTTCGAGTACACTCTCATCGAGCGCGTGAACGACTCTCCCGACCTGGCTCAGGGGCTGGCGGATCTCCTCGAGGGCCTGGACGCATTCGTCAACCTGATTCCGTACAATCCGATACCCGGTCGGGAATGGCGCCCGAGCCCGCCCGAGCGCATAGCGGCCTTCCTGGGAACGCTGGAGGCGCGCGGAGTGGAGGCCGCCGTCCGACGTCCGCGTGGCCGGGATATCGCCGCCGCCTGCGGCCAGCTGCGCCTCGAAAGAGCCGGACCGGACGGCACCGCGGTGGACCGGGGAGAACTCGAAGAGCCGCTCAGCGAAGGCGGGTGAGCCGCGACTTCCAGTCGTGGCCGAGGATGATGGTCGCATCGAGGTAGAGATCCGGCCTCGGCTCGGACACGACGCTGTCCACGCCCAGGGCATCGGCCACGGAGCGGGCCGCCCCCGGGCGCAGGGAACGATCGATCACGATCGTCTCGTCATACTCGAAACTGCCGGCATTGCCGAAGGTCTTTACATCGTAGCCGGCTTCGCGCAGGGCCTGCGTGACCTGCGCCGCCGCTCCGGGCTCACCACCTCCGTTCAGCACCTCGACGCTGATCCGCTCGTCCCGGGACCCGTTCGCGAGGGACGACGGCAGTCCA